>JAEEGK010009058.1_pt1 | contig 23352 bp, 20 predicted proteins | sample 8958771 | NCBI WGS metagenome assembly JAEEGK01 (sample SAMN16246547, study PRJNA631951) | gut metagenome | biome: gut microbiome; feature: rumen; material: SC-attached | host: Bos | place: Iran: Karaj | collected 2018-10 | reverse complement strand
ACCAAAACAAAATTAATAATCAAAAGGAGGAAAAGAATCAATAATTTAGCAACAATATGTTAAGTAAATGTAAATAAAGCTACATTCCGTGACAAGAGTGTAGCTTTTGCTACATTTTGAGGTGATTTTGAATATTGTTTTATCAGTATTTCTGCTGTATTATAAAGCCACAGTCAAGGGAACAAACCCAAAGACAAAAACAAAAAACTAAAAAAAATTAAAACACAAAAAGGAGAAAAAAATTATGTTTAACGGATTGAAAATGGTAGCATGTGGATTGGCAACAGTATGTTTTGTATCAGCAGCAGGAGCACTTGGAACAAAGGCAAGTGACAACACACTGATCGGTGACTTTAACGGAGACGGCAAGGAAGAGATAGTTTCCTACGCACAGGAGAAAACATCATTTGATAACGGTGATTTTGGTTACAGCTTCAGATTCACCATCGATGGCAAACAGGTATACGAAGAAGACTTATATGTTTCAACAGAAAACAACACCTATATGAATCCCACACTTGATGAGGCACTCGATCACCTGAAGAACATCGATGTCCAGAAGATAGACATTAACCCCGGTAAGGCAGGCGAGGAGCTTGTAGCAAGATACTTCGCAGATGTAGATGACATCGTATTAGGCTATAGAGTATTCAGATATAAGAAGGGCGAGATCAAGGCAGTAAGTGAATTCGTGCCTGAAGCAGCACATTCATATATATACAAGGCACAGGATAACAACGACACCATTAAGGTCGCAATCGAAACCTGTACACCTACTCTTGGAAATATCTGGCTGACCAGGAATTACACACTGAAAAAAGATGGCTTCGTAGAGAAAGAGAGTAAGAGCGGTACATACGCAATCGCACCCGCTAAGTACGAAGAGAACAAACTCGCAAAGTATAATGCAGCTACAGAGATTGAGATCTTCTCAGACAAGAAACTCAAGAAGTCAAAAGGCATGATCGCTGAAGGCGAGAAGTTTACTATCAAGAAGGTTATCCTTACCGACAACAATACATATGAACCTATGAGAGCATATGTTAAGACAGCATCAGGTGTAAAGGGATGGATCTTCATCGACCCTACTACAGATGAGTATGGAAATCCTATGAATCCGGTAGTTAAGTAATCAATCCAACATAATTTTTTGAACAGGCCGTTTTCCCGGAAGGGGGACGGCCTGTTCTTTTGTGTATGGCTATAATTACTGTCTCACTCTTGATTTACTTATCAACATATACTATAATCCCGAGTTTGACAACAAATCTATAATAAAAGTGCCAGGAACCTTGAAATATTAAGGGTCTTGGCACTTGCTCTATTGTTTTGGACTTTGGTAATTTTTTAGTTTTTCCTGCCTTTACTTAGTTTTTCTATTGTCTTCAGTCTGTAAGCCTTTACAAGGCTTTAGGGGTTATTTTTTCGATTTAGGGTGTCAAACTACCGATGAGAATCCGAAAATCGTTGTATATCAAGGGTTTTCGGATTTTTTGTTTTTCTATTTGCTTACTAAATACAGATTTGATATAATAACAATAGAAATTATTAGGCGGGAAGTATATTTTGCTGATGACGGAATACTAAATTAGGAGAATAGTAATGTCAGACTATATTCTGAAAAAGGGTTCGGAAGGTCGCATGAGCATTTCTATTATGACAGAAAAAATGATTGGCTGGGCCGAGAGCATAATTGGCAGCACAAAGTATGCAGGCTGGTGTCTTGCGTTTATCGAGGACGGCCGTATTATCCACGCGTGGGACAAGGTCCGGATCGATGACTATCTGGGAATCGAAAAGCTGACAGCACTGACTGGAGATCATCCGAATTATTTAGGCTGGGTGCCGCTCAAACGTGTATTAAATCAAAAACCGCAAGAGCGTTAAGAAATAATATCATGGAACGTGTATGCTTATGAATAAATTAATAATACTAAGAGGCAATTCCGGCAGTGGGAAAACGACTATAGCTAAAGAATTGCAGAGAAAAATGGGAAGCAATACGCTGCTTATATCCCAGGATGTCATCCGACGTGAGATGCTCATGGTAAAAGACGGTCCCGATACCATGGCGCTACCTATGTTGAAGGAACTTCTGATTTATGGAAGAAATCACTGTGAAACAGTGATACTGGAAGGAATCCTGGTTGGAGAATGGTATCGTTCGCTTTTTGAACAGGCAAAAGAGCTTTATGGTAATAACATATATGCCTACTATTTCGATATTCCTTTTGAAGAGACTATAAAGCGTCATAAGACACGGCCCCAGAGTAAAGAATTTGGCGAAGAGGCCATGAGAGAATGGTGGGTAGATAAAGATTATTCCGAAGTTCTAAATGAAACAGCTATTACGGCAGATAAAGATAAAGAAAGTATAATTCAAGAAATATATAGTAAAATAACAGAAAAATAACTTATAGTTTGCACTGGAGTTTTTGAAAAAGGATGTCTGAAACGCAGACACGGAAAGGCAGGGTATAGAATGATCATTAACAGACTAAACCAGCTGTACAAGCCCAAAAGAACTCTGTATTACATGAATGCTTCGAAGGAGGATATACTGTCCTTCTATAAAGGCGTGGTACCGCCAGTGGTAGGGAAATATTCCGATGCCTTTGGGGCTTATGACTATCCCGGTGTCTTTTACGTTCGTCGCTTGCAGAAAGAGGTAATAGGCATCGAATTCAGGAACAACGATCCGCGCATCGAATATCCGACGGAGATGGAATCACTTGAGCTTGATGCGGCATTTTTTTATTCGGTCGAAATTGACGATGATGCAGAGATAGATCTTCCGTTTGTCAGGAATTTATTTGAGGAGATTGCCGGGGATGATGATGCGCACAGACCCTATAGCGACTTATGTTTAGAAAAAGAACCCGAAGTTATCGCTGTTTTTCACGGTTGTAGGAAATTCAGGATCCTTCACGAATGGAAGATTTATAATGACAGGGCGATTCATGTTATGAATGATGATCATGATCAGTTCCAAAAAGAAGAATTATACAGGCTTGCATTTACGGATCATATAACAGGAAATTACACATGGAGTCATCTTGAGGCTTTTCTGGAAGTTCCCGGAGACAGGGAGATCAATGACTATGCCTTCGCACATTTTGACATCAAACAGTTCCGCGTGATAAATGAGGCTTATGGACACATTGCTGCCAACAAGGTTTTGAGCAATATCGTAAAAGCTATGAACGAAGCTGATTTTGTCTATGCGAGCGCGAGGTGTCATAATGATAATTTTGCAATGATCCTTAAGGATATGCCTGAGCCGGAACTGAAACAGGCACTTCAGGATCTGTTTGAAAACAATTCCGCTTTGGAAGAAGATCCGTACTATAAAGTTTATTACAAGTGCGGGGTTGTTCCCATGCGGCGCGCCATGCTTTCAGGAAACAGAGTTGCGGATGCCGCCAAGATGGCACAGGCACTTTGTACAAATAAAAAGGGTACGGAGATTGTTTTTTATACAGATAAAATGCATGACGACCTTTCGTGGGGTAATTACATAAAGGCCTATGTGGAGACAGCAATCGAACAGGATGAATTCGTCGTGTATCTTCAGCCCAAATTTGATATTAAGACGGAAAAGATAAAAGGCGCCGAAGCGCTCATCCGCTGGAATTACAAGAACAGGGAGTTGTTATCGCCATACAGATTCATTCCGTATTTTGAAAAAGACGGCACTATTGATAAAATTGATGATATTGTTCTGAAAAAAATCTGTAAGACCATGGAACGATGGAAGAAGGAAGGAAAACCTCTTTACCCGGTTTCCGTTAATCTTTCCCGCACCCGCATGTATGATGAAAACCTTATCGATAAACTTATGGGCATAGTTGATTCATATGGAGTGGACCATCACCTTATAGACTTTGAGCTTACAGAAAGCGCTACCTACGATAATATGGAACGCATGCTGTACGTTTTGAGAGAGCTTCGTGAACGCGGGTTTAAAATATCCATGGACGATTTTGGGACCGGTTATTCTTCACTGTCGCTTTTGACGCAGATGCCGATCGATACTTTAAAAATAGACAAGAGCTTTGTCGACACGATTGCCGCTGATGCTGAACGTAATGAAGACATTATCCTTTTACGGCACATAATCACTCTTGCAAGAGAACTGGGTTTTGTCTGCCTTGCGGAAGGAGCTGAAAGCCGCGTACAGATTGACCGGCTCCGTAACCTTGGCTGCGAGATCATTCAGGGTTATTACTACAGTAAACCGATTCCCCTTAGAGAATATGAGGAAAAGTATCTGTAAATGATTCTTCCATTTTGATAAAATCGGACGGTAATATCAAATATCAGCATATGCCACGGACGGACAGATGTATAGGTAAATCAAAGAATATATTGACAGTTGTGCCTGTAAGAAGGATAATACCAATATAGAAACAACAAGGAGGAGTAAAATGAAGAAAAGGGTTTTGGTTGTACTGTTATCTGTTTTGACAGTATTAATTTGTCTGACCGGTTTTGATCCGGTTGAAGCGGCATCGGAGATACAGGCTCCGTCGGGGGTATCGGTCCGGACCAATAAGAAAGGCAATCCGGTAATAAGCTGGAAAGAAACTGAAAATGCTTCAAAATACAGGGTGTACAGAAAAAGCGGTGACGATACTTCCTGGGTGAAGGTCTCAACGACTTCAAAACTGAAGGCTGAAGACAAAAAGTGGTCGGCCGAAGACGGATCGATCATACAATATGTCGTCAGGGCAGCTGTAAAAGAAGACGGTAAAACGGTATGGAGCGTAAAGTCGAAAAAGGTAAAGTGGACGGTACCGGGTAAGAAAAACGGGAAAGACGAAAAAATCAGGATTGATGAAGAACATTTCCCAGATGCCAATTTCAGAAAATATATCGGAACGGCTTTTGACGATGATGGGGACGGTTATCTGAGTGAGCCCGAGATCGACCTTATCTGGAATGTTCACTGTGAAAACATGAATGTTTATTCCGTTAAGGGAATAGAATATTTCCGTGAACTTAAAGGATTATGGTGCAAGGGAAATCATATATCCGAACTTGATCTTTCAGGTAATCCGGGTCTTAAAGGGATATGGTGTTCGTTTAATGACTTCAAATCCCTGGATTTTTCGGATTGTCCGGAACTGGAATGGGTGTATTGCTTCAACTGTAACCTGAAATCTTTAAATGTCCGGAATAATCCCGAACTGGCTTATCTGGAATGCAATTCTAACCCGAAACTGAAAAAGCTCGATCTGTCCCAAAACAGTAAGCTGGAAAACCTGTTCTGCAGCCGATGCGGACTGACTTCTCTTGATCTGTCGGGAAATCCGCTTCTTTGTGAGCTGGCGGCATTCTATAACGATCTGGAAAAAATAGATGTGTCGGGCAATCCGAATCTTAAACGATTTGATGTATGGCATAACCCGAGGCTCGGGAATGTGGATGTGAGCAATTTGCCGGGGCTGCAATATTACAACTGTGCATGGACAAGCCTGACGGAGATCGACGTGAGTCAGAATCCGGAGCTTGTGGAGCTGGTATGCGGATATAATGACGGTCTGCGTTCGATCGATCTTTCGCATAACCCGAAACTGGCCTATTTCGCATGCGAATGTGATGTTAATCTGGAATCTCTGGATCTTTCCCATAATCCGAGGCTGTATTATCTTCTGGCCTTTGGCCTCTCAAGTATCGATACGATCGATATAAGTAAAAACAGTCGTTTATGCAAGGCATACCGGGAAGGAGAATATGTACACGAGACGGAAAACCTCGGCTATGTTTACTCCAAGACGATCGATTATGGCGGCAGCAGCGATCCGTTTGATGAGTTGCGTCATTGTGTATGCTTTGATGACGATACCAGGATAATCGGCAAATATAAAGGTAAGAATGATGTGCCGGACAGTGTGGTCGATACAAGCGACGGATATGATGATTCTGAGATATTTGTTACCAGAGCTGAAGCCATGCAGGCGTTGTATGAAGCAGCGGGAAGTCCGAAGGTGAAGGGGTCATCCCGGTTTACGGATGTGCCGGCCGATGCTTCATATGCCAATGCCGTAAAGTGGGGCGAGGATAACAAAATATGCTTCGGTTATCCCAAGATCAGTTCGGATACCTTCTGTCCGGATGAGCTGATAAGCAGACAGGATTTTGCCCTTATGGCGCACAGATATGCGGATAAGCTTGGCTTCGGAACGGCCTTCGATTATGGAAGGACCGATTGGTTTGATGATTTCTTTGATATTGATTTTTATGCATGGGGACCTTTTACCTGGGCAATCCAGTGGCGTGTGATCAGCTATGATAAGGAGAATAATATCTGCTATCCTCACGGGAGAATGATGAGGGATGAGCTTAAAGCCGGGGTTGCCGAGATATTCGATCTGGATGTAGGTGCCGCATATTCCGGTATCGTCGGAGGAAATGAAGGAAATCCCAACGAATGATCCAAAACCCAAATTGTAGTTACGATCATTTTGTCATCGCAGAAAAACCGAAGACTTTTTTGAAATGACATTTATATGAATGACCGGGAGCTGTACTCGATGCCGTCTGACATCGGGGATAACTCCCGGTCTGTTTTTATGTCGTTATTTTTTGCTATCTTGCTTCAAATTCAACTTCAACGTCTTCAAACCCTTCTGACGAGACCTTTAACGATACCTTTCCGCTGCTGTACCCGGATCTGATGATCGCCATGGCTCGTCCTCTGAAACTGACGGTTTCTCCGTCGGTATAATCATCTTCGGTTATAGGATCAGCTGATCCGAAACCTGCCAGTTTACCACAACCGGACAGTTCGGCATGGAGTTTTATTTCGGCGTCCGGAACAAGCTTTCCGTCTTTATCGGTGAGTTCAATCCCGACATAGATCAGGTCGTGACCGTCGGCATTCATTTTCGTTTTCTCGGGAAGCAGTTTTATATGCTCTGCCTTTCCCGTCGTATAAAGTGTATCACGGCTTATTTCCTTACCACCAGCATAGCTTACGGCTTCAACCTTTCCCGGAGTATACAGGGTTTCAAAACAAACAGAATCGGGCATGGGACGTTCTTTGCAGATATTTTTTCTTCCCAGAGACTTATCGTTTACAAATAATTCAACTTCATCTGCGTTTGAATATATAACAAGCTTTACCGGTTTACCTTCAAAACCTTCATAATTCCAGGTGGGGCGTACATCGGGAAATCCCCACAGTGTCATCACTTCTTTTTTTCCGTATGCCTCCGGACGCAGGGAAAACAAAAAGGTTTTTGAGCTGCCGAATACAACGCTTCTGTATGCGCCCTGAGGAAGCATATGTCCCGTTATGTCAAAATCTGCATCATTTGCCGTTCTCCATGGATAAGGAGAGCCGGGTATGGGCATAAGTGACCACGGATTCTTTACTGCCGGATCATCCTCATTAACATAAACTGCTTTGCCAATGCCGGCTTCTCCGAGGTAATCCCATGCTGTCCATGTAAAATCTCCGATCACGTAAGGCAGACTTTCAACAAAAGGCCACCTGTATCCGATCTGTACCGCGAAGTTTTCCGACCCGAGCATGACTCTATCGGGGAAAAGTTCATGATCTCTTTCATACAGATCTTCCATATAGTTGTATCCGACGATATCAAGTCCGTTGGTAAAAGGCTCGGTTACATTTTCCCATTTTGTGTCAATGAGTCCGTCAGATGCATTTTGTGACTGATTTTGTCCTCTTGCCGCTTCATCATCCAAACCGCTCCACAAAGAACAGATACCGTTGCTCACGGGACGGGTCCCGTCCAGTTTTTTTATGATTTCCGTAAGCTGTGTGGCAAGGGAATATCCGTTATTTAGACCGCCTCTTTCGGGTATCTCGTTTCCGGTAGACCATATGATGACAGAAGGATGATTTCTGTCACGCCTTATAAATGCAGACAGATCTTTTTCGTGGTCGTTATCAAAAAACTGGCTGTAATCACCGCCGCGCTTGGCAATTCCCCATGCATCAAAGGCTTCGTCAAAGATATACATTCCCAGCCGGTCACATGCTTCAACCAGAGCTGCGGACGGAGGATTGTGAGCCGTACGGATAGCATTAAAACCAAGACTTTTAAGCTTTTTTACTTTTCTGGCTTCCGCTTCATAAAGGGAAACGGCGCCTAAGAGACCGTTATCATGATGCAGGCATCCGCCCTTCAGCTTTACGGTTTTTCCGTTAATGCGAAGACCTCTTACGGAATCGGCGGTAATGGTCCGGATACCGAACAATACGGTTTCTTCATCGATCGTAACATTTTTATCCGCAACAAAATGGGTTCTGTATATGCCGAGATTTTTAACCTGTACCTTTATCTGATACAGATTCGGATCCTCCGCATCCCAGAGTTCGGGATTTTTCAGGTTTACGGTCATGAATGCCGTTTCCTTTGCATTCTTATTTATCCGGATGACACGCTTTGTGTTTGCGAGTATTTCGTCTTCACCGTCTTTTGATATGTGTACACATACCTGTGCCAAACGGTTTTCCTGTGTGGAATTTTCTACTTCCACATTAACACCAAGGAAGGCATATTCTCCATCTGTTTCTTTTGTATATGCAAAGATACCGTCATTTACAATATGTACTTTCGGACCGTGGCTGAGTATCACACCCCTGTACAGACCCGATCCGGTGTACCATCGTGAATTTACATGCATGCTTGTGTTTACATTGATCGTGATCCTGTTTTCTTTTCCGAATGCTGCAAAATCAGTAAGATCGACATAGCAGGGAGCATAGCCGTAATGCTGGTTCCCGACTTTACAGCCGTTTACTTCGAAGGTGGCATTCATCATCACGCCATCCAGCTTGAGCCCTATGCATTCGTTTTCCCATTCTTCGGGGATCATCACGTATTTTGTATAGTTGGCAGTGTCTCCTTTGAAGTATCCGCTATCAGATTTCGCCGGAGCATCCGGTGATACAGGCGTTCCGATCATACCGTCATGCGGAAGATCCACCTCTGTCCCCGGTACTTCGTTTAGTGCGCCGAGTGAATCTGCAAACCCTCTTCTGAACATCCATTTCTCATCAAGTCTGATATTTTTCATGCGTCACCCCCATGTTTTCAAAAGATAAATGTATTTTTAGTATATCAGATTATGATCGGGTTTTCAAACCTGAATTATATTTTTCTGCCTGAAAAAATCGCATTAAAGGCTTGACGTATGACGGTAAGAGATATATCATAATTTTGGACCGGGCAGGATTGGACCGGATTGGATTGGTCCGGACCGGGGGCAGTGGCCGGTTTTGGTCCTAAGCGGACCTAAGAGATGAGGCAAGGGGATAAGAGGCATAGTGCTGCAATATGATTCATATGACTACAAATATTGGGAGGGAATTTTTGATAAAACCGGAGTTTATCTGAATGGTGACGCGATGAGAAAAATAGGAAAACCCAAAGGAAAAGTCAAGCTCCTGTTCACATATAATGTGGATTGTAACAAGCGGATCGTCTATTCTGTGGGAGTAGATGAGGAGGAGAAATACTACATTGTGGAGGAGCACGAGTACAATATCGGATCGGCGTATTCGGTTTATAGGGATTATTATCTGCTTGCTGATTGTGAGGTCGAACAATATCGCAATAAAGCCGGTGCACGGGAGCGTTCCCTTGAGGAAAAAAGGCTGTACAATGCGGAGCGTGCGAAGCGCGAGGCAGCAGAGCGTGAGCAGAGGGAAGAGGAGCGGCAGCAGCAGGACATGGACCGGCTGTTCTACCGAAAGAAGCACACGGATACCATTTGGTGGCTTAAGGATACTTCGGACGGGCAGTTTTTCACTTTCGACAGAGTTAAATTGTACGATTTGAAGGCGGACTATCCGGGAAAACTAACTGCGGAACAGAAGGAAATCTTTGATTCGGAAAATGCCTTTATGGCCGCTTCATACCGGAAGAACCCGTGGACACCGGGTGAGTCGCGGGTTCCCGAGGTGATACACCATATGCGCTACGGAAAATTTACCTACGAAGAGACTAAGATGTTTTATGAGTATCGCGGGAATCGTTACATGCTTGGCTCTCATCCCTATGAACCGTGTCTTTATCTTGTTAGCGACGGAAAATGTATCCGTACATTACACAATGCTTTCACGGTAGAAAAACTGAGGGAAACGTTTTTAGCCGGTGAGACCATCTGTGATGGTTTGACTGATACCGTGTATGATGCTAATGCATTCTGCAGAGTGCTGGCAATAACAATTGAGAGCAGCCGGGAGGATATGGATTTCCCGTATGCGGCAAAACTTGCGGCAGGTCGTATCGACACGCCGGAACAAAACCATGAATGCAGCATGGGGAATGATCGGTGATTAAAGGAACTTTGAGAAATTGAAAGGATGAAAACAATGGAACTCTGGGATGCATACGATGGAGACTTTAAAAAAATAAAAGGCATGACACTTGTTCGTGGGGAAGAAAGCAGCATACCAAAGGGTGTTTATCATATGGTGGTTTTTATACTTGTGCGTCACACTGACGGCCAGTATTTGCTTATGAGGCGATCACCTTGCAAGACTTATCCCCTGTGCTGGGAGGCTACCGCAGGAGGGTCTGTATTGCAGGGAGAAACAGCCCTCGATGGCGCTATTCGTGAACTGAGGGAGGAAACGGGAATAATCGCCGATAATTTGGAGGAAAAGGAACATTTTGTCAAGGATGAGACACATAGTGCGTATTACGTATTTGTATGTGTTACTGATTGCAAAAAGGATAGCATTGTTCTTCAGGAAGGAGAGACCTGCGAATATAAGTGGGTTGATAAGGAAGAGATATTCGCTATGGGAGACGATGAGCTGCTGGCACAGAGTACGCGAAAGCATGTGGTATAGCATAAAACATTTTTTTATGGAGGGTTGAATATGAACGAGACATTAAAAGTACTTGAAACTAGGAGAAGCTGTAGGAATTTTAAGCCTGATATGGTAAGCGATGAGGAAATACAGGCTATTGTTAAAGCTGGAACATTTGCTGCAACAGGCATGGGAAAGCAGAGTCCTATCATTATAGTAGTAAAGGACAAGACATTAAGGGATGAATTGTCTGTACAGAATAAGAAAGTCGGCGGATGGGGTGGAGATTTTGATCCTTTCTATGGAGCACCGGTCATCCTGATCGTGCTTGCAAGAAAAGATGTACCTACTTATGTTTATGATGGTTCTCTTGTAATGGGTAATCTGATGAACGCAGCAGAGAGCCTTGGCGTTGCAAGCATATGGATACACAGGGCAAAGGAAGAGTTTGAAGCTGACTTTGGTAAGAATATACTTAAGAAGCTCGGTATTGAAGGTGAGTACGAAGGCATAGGCCATTGTGCCATCGGATATGCTGCTGAACCTGCAAAAGTACCTGCACCCAGGAAAGATAATTACGTTTATTACATCTGAATGATATTGACATTATTGGTAGGAGTCAAAAAGATCCCAGTGCAATCGCGCTGGGGTATTCTATTTGGACGTTGTCAAAGGCATTGATGATAAAGAGACCAGATATGATGAATGTATTTTATTGGAGGAAGATATAGAATGATAAATGCGGTGCTTACAATAGATGACGTAGCTTCGGCTAATACGCCGGCTATAGTAGATTATCTGAACGCCAATGGGATTACGGCTTTAATGTTTGCTGTAGGAGAAAATGTTGAGAAATATTATGATAACGCCATATATGCGCTTAAAAACGGCATGATTCTTGGTAATCACAGCTACTCGCATCCGGCTTTCTCTAAACTGTCAGTAGAAGAGGCTATAGCGGACATTGAGAAGAACGAAGTGGTTTTAGATAAGTTATACAGGGATGCGGGTGTTGAAAGGAAATATAGACCTTTTAGGTTTCCGTATGGAGATAAAGGCGGTGCAAATAAGGATGCGCTACAAGCATTTTTGAGAGATAAGGGTTTCAGCAAGCTTAAAGATACACAGTTCCCATACGCATGGTGGAAAGAGAGAGGACTGAATAAAGATATAGATACATTCTGGACCTTCGATTTTGCGGAGTACAATATTCGTCAAGGCTCCGGCTTTACGGAAGAAGATGTTTGGAAAAGGATAAATAATATGGATCCGGTAAATGGTGCAGCTTTACTTAAGGAGGGTAACAGCCATTTCCTTCTGCTTCATGCTCATGATGAAACAGAGGAGCTGGTGCCGGAGTATTACAAGAAATTTATTAATTACCTAATAGAAAAGGGTGTAGTGTTTACCAAACCGGAGTTTATCTGAAGAATGATGTAATATAGATAATATCTCAAGAAAATAGAAGAGGAGTAATAGGGAGTTTTAAGAGAGCATTGCGGAGGAAAAAATGATTCGAAATCTGAGAGATTTGGGTGGAATTTGTAACGCAGAGGGGCAGAAGATAAAGAAAGGGTTTCTGATCCGGTCTGCGAACCTTTCCGAAGCGGAGGAAGAAGAACTTACAGGCATCTCCGCGGTTATCGATCTGCGGACGCAGAGAGAACGGAAAGAAATACCGGACAAGCTTTTCGGAAGACCATCCATACCTGTTCCGATCTTTGATGAAGCGACGGACGGGATCAGCCATGAGCGGAAAAGGGAACGCAAGGGACCGCCGGATATGAAATCCTTGTATATTTGGATGATCGGGGAGCATAGGGATTCGTTTGCAAAGGCTTTACGTGCTATCATGAATCATGATTTTTCTTCCGGAGCCGTGTTGTGGCATTGTACGGAAGGGAAGGATCGTTGTGGATTGACAACAGCGCTTCTTCTTGAAATCATCGGAGTGGAAAGAAGTGAGATTATGGAGGATTACCTTAGGACCAATGTGACCAGCATTCCACGGGCTGAAGGCATCCGTGAACGTGTGCGGCTGGAGCATGGCGATGAGGCGGCGGAAGGAGCTTACCGGGCATTTATCGCCGATCCGTCCTATCTCAAGGGTGCGTGGAGCGTGATGGACAAGGAATCAAGCTTCTTTGAAGAACTCGGGATAACCGAGGAAGAGATTGTTCGGTTCCGAAGTATAATCCTTGAGTAATTCGGTTGTTTGAGGAAATCCTACTGAATTGGGATTGCGATTATAACAAAATTTAATTACTTTTGGTATAAAATAGATTACTGAGGTGTAACGATGAAGAACAAAAAAGAGGGCAATTATTGGACGGCTTACTATGATCCTGACACAAAAAGATATTTTGCGGAGATCATATACACAAGCAGGGAAGGCCGGGAACAGTATGATTACGAGATAACAAAGGAGATTTATGACAGGCTCGGAACTTTCAGCGATGATAATGATAATGAAGAACTGATCAGGACCGGAAATATGAGTTATTCTTTTGAGAACACTATGTACGGAACTCTCGGACCGGAGAGAAGGGTTTGGGATGAAGAAGCTAATCAGGCAATGAAAGAATGTGTTCGTAAGGAAGAAAAAAAGAAGAAAAAGTAGTTTTCATTATTTCCTCTTGAAAACCTATTCACCCTGTGGTATAATAGGCAAAAGAGAGGAGGGAATGGACTATGGTTTCCACAAGAGGTAGATATGCGATACGTGTAATGATAGATCTGGCAGAGCATCATGACGGGAACTATATCCCGCTGAAGGATATAGCCGCCAGACAGGAGGTATCGAAGAAATATCTTGAGATAATAGTAAAAGATATGGTTTCCGGAGGTTTGGTAGTCGGCGCGAGCGGAAAAGGCGGCGGTTATAAGCTTTGCAAAAAGCCTGAGGAGTATTCGGTAGGAGAGATACTTGAACTGATGGAGGGTACAATGGCTCCTGTGGCGTGTGTGGCTAATAAGGACATAATCTGTCCGAGAAGGAATGGCTGCCAGACGTTACCTATGTGGGAAGAGTTTGATGAATTAGTACATAACTTTTTCTACAGTAAGAAATTATCAGATCTGATAAAAACAAAATAATATCTTGTAAAACCCCGGGGTATGCTTTTGTGTATCCCGGGGTTTCAAAGTGTCCTGTTTTGCAAATAAATATGTTTATTTCGCTGATTTTGTTATTGTATTATTGTCTATTTTAATATATTATGATGTTAAGAACCATAAATCCCAAAGACATTCAAGCCTGCAAAAGCTAAGGAGATTGAAAATGAAAGACGTTGAATCAAAATCATTTGAGACTGTTGATCTGCTCCCACCCATTGAGATGATCCCTATTCAGGCTATCGATATGCCAATGGCCGAAATTGATCACGGCAGGAAAGAACAAATTAGTATAGAAGATAAAACATATACAGAGCCTAAAGGGGTTACGGAGCCTGAAGTGCATACGGTTCCTACAGAAGCTACAAAACCTGCTGTGCATACAGATTCTACATGTGTTACAGAGTCTGCAGTTGATACAGTACATAAAGAGCCTGTCAGATTTACGGAACCGATAGGGTATACCGAATCTACAGTGAAAAAAGAAGCCACGGAGTTTACAGAGCCTGTCGGGTTTACTAAGCATCCAGAGTATCAGGTTAAACCGGGGCAGCAGGTCAATGATCAAGGTACGACAGACAGCTTTGAACAGCCTCTAAATGAAATCCCAATAGATCTGTCAAAGGTATTCAGAGAAGCCGAAGAATCTCAAAAAAGAGTTGAGCTTGAGAAGCGTAAGAAAAATTCGATGCTCGTTTTTTGTGCCGCATTTTTTATTGCTGCTGTATTTATGTCTATTGCAATAAAAGGCTTCTCAAACAGAATGGACAGGGAAAACCTTATGGAAGATCCATATAAGGGCGACATAGTGACCTATAATGACTTCCCGGAAGAAGACTTTGAAATATCGGATGGGACTTACGGGGTTATTTATTTTGATGACAGTGAGGGGCATGACACCGAGCTGGTAAGTGTTAATAAGGAAATCATTGAATATACCGATATATATGAAAGAGACCTCTATTTCAGGGTGATACCAAAGGAAGACAGTGTATATGTATTGATAACTGTTGATATGATCGATAAGAATGGCAACTGGTTGGGAAGCGTTGGGGGTACTTCATCCGGGGTACCTAAAGGGAAGGAAGCTGTTGTTCCTGTATTCCTTGGTATATCTCAAAATATGGATCTCAACGGCGTTACCTACAATATAAACATAGAAACATATAAAATGGAAGATGAAGTTTCAAACAGGGAAATCATGGATATGAATGTAGAGGACGGAGTAATCTATGTAAAGGTAAAAGGTGATTCGTATTTGGACAAACATGCATATATGATATATTACAAAAACAATAATGTAGTTTCTGTAAAGTGTGAAGGGGACTATTCCGGTGAGGAGACAGCAGTTCTTGCATTTACAACGGACGATGTGGATTTTGATACCAGCCAGATATATTATTAACCGGGACTTAAATAAACCCAAAACACCCTCGACATAACGTCGGGGGTGTTTTGAGTTCTATTAGATGTTTAGTCGGATTATTTTACGGTAGCTTTTTTGTTTAAGCCTGCAGCTTGAAGGATCTTTTTATAAGATGCGGCCTTCCCTGAAGGAACCTTAACTGTTAAATCGGTCGAATCAAGCAAAAATGCATTTTTCTTTACATTGGATGATTTAAGCTTCTTGGTCTTGATAGTTATTTCCTTAAGAGAACTTATTTCGGCAAATGCATTTTTCCCTATGTTCTTAACATTTGCTCCAATGGTCAGGGACTCTATGCCATATTTATACATAAATGCGTCTTCGCTTACAGCAGTAACCTTATAAGTAATACCGTTAACCTTTATGGTTTTGGGGATTTCGACGGTTTTAGGAACATCTTTCCAATTATTAAGACCTGCACAGCATACAGTTCCGGCTTTCTTTTTAGTTCCCACGGTAAGAATTCCGTACCAAAGGTCACCTTTTTCTATTAGGTCACCTTTTCCGAGAGTACTGTCAACTTTGGCTGAAATGGTACACTCCTTACCACAGATAACATAGGTATAAATGGTTCTTTTCCTATCAGTATATCCTGCAGCGTAAAGAGCATCACGATCGCTAAAGGTATCTACCAGTTTATCGCTGTCGTCATTTTTATAAACCTGTATAACCTCTTTATATTCATCAGTATTCATATCGTGCTGCTTGATGGTCATATAATAATATTCTTTACCATTCTTAGTGCATATAGGAGCATTCCTGTATTTCAACTCATAGCGTTCTTCATCGGTTTTTGAGATAAAGCTTCCCTTTAGTTTTACTCCGTCAAGTACTATTCCGTTCTTTTTTTCATTTGTTCTGTAAACACCTATTAAGGGATAGGAATATCTTCCGCTGCCTACAATGTGAAGAGTAGCTTCTTTTTCAACAGTAAGAGCAGTTTTTGCTTCATCGGATTCGCAGAACAGCTTTAAACCCGTTTCGCCTTCTGCCCAATCGGAATCGTAATTCCCGCCGCTGATATTAAGGGTTCCGTTTCCTGTAAGGGTAAGATTATTATCATAATAATCGGTATATAAATACAGCCTTTCAAGGTTGTTTTCACCGATAAGCTCGATCTTAAAATCGTCACCCATCATATTCACGGTAATGCCTTCGCCTGAGTAATTATTCAGAGTAAGCGTATTAGTTTTTTTGTCGTACTTTACCTTCTTGTCCGATACCATTTCATAGGGACTGGATTCCGTATATGCATCACGTTCATTTTTTAAATTATCGGATATATATACGTAATGATCACAATATATATCGCTGCCATAGTCGGTTTTCCCAACGACTTCACTTCCTACTTGTATAAAGGCGTAGGAATTTTTGCCTTCAGCCGGTCCGCTTGCGGCATTTGCACCGTAAAAACCACATAACAATACACCAAAAATCATTCCCAATACAAGTATCAATGCTTTACTAATCTTCTTCATGTTCAACCCTCCCGATTTTGTTTTATCTAACAGTATCCGAATATTGCAAATTTTGTTAGAATAATATATATTTTACTCCCGTACTGTCTGTAAGTCAATCGTTTTCTGATTTTATCGGGTGGGTGGCAATCAGAAAAAACTTTAGGGAAATATACATATTTACCTTGATAGTATTTATGTTAGAAATCGGGACAAGATATTTCATTGAAATCAAGATAATTGATGGTAACATATATGTATAACAATGTTGTCATTCTGAGCGAAGCGAAGAATCTTGATAAAAGAACTGTTTTGGATGAAGGATGACACGAAGACTAAAGAACTTTGGAGGGGTTTTATGGAAAATTTTCATTTTTATTCACCAACTTATTTTGTATTCGGTAAAGACGGAGAGAACCAGACAGGCAGTATGGTTAAGCGTTTTGGAGGAAGCAAGGTATTGATCCATTACGGGGGAGGCAGTGTGGTACGCTCGGGCCTTCTTGACAGGGTAAAGGCATCTCTTACCTCGGAAGGCATAAGTTTTATAGAGCTCGGAGGCGTTAAGCCGAACCCCAGGAGTGGTCTGGTATACGAGGGAATAGATCTCTGCAGGAAGGAAAATGTAGACTTTATACTGGCAGTAGGCGGTGGAAGCACCATAGATTCGTCAAAAGCCATAGCAGCGGGCACCATTTATGACGGTGACTTCTGGGATTTCTACAGCGGAAAGAGGATAGAGAAGGCAATACCTGTCGGAACCATACTTACCATAGCCGCTGCGGGAAGTGAAGGAAGTCCGGATTCGGTAATCACAAAGGAAGAGGGTATGTTTAAGCGTGGTGCAAGCGGTGATGCCATCAGACCGAAGTTCAGCATTTTAAATCCCGCACTTACTCAGACACTTCCGCCTTATCAGTCGGCAGCAGGTATAACGGATATCATGGCACATCTGTATGAAAGGTACCTCACAAACAGCACAGAGGTTGAGGTAACGGACCGACTTATTGAAGCATTGCTGCTTACAATGAAGCATGAGGGTCCCAGAGTAATCGCAAATCCGGATAACTATGAAGCACGTGCCAACATTATGTGGGCAGGCATGATGGCTCATAACAATTCCTGCGGCGTAGGCAGGTCGCAGGATTGGAACAGTCACAACATCGAGCATGAACTCTCGGCACTCTATGACTGTGCACATGGCGCAGGACTTGCGGTTACCATGCCCGCAGTATTCAAATATGTAATGAAACATAATGTAATGCGTTTTGCCCAGGTAGCGGTCAGAGTTTGGGGCTGCAGCATGGACTTTGAACATCCGGAGGTAACGGCTCTTGAGGGTATCAATGCTTTTGCATCATTCCTAAAGTCCATCGGTATGCCGTCTAACTTTGCGGAACTCGGCGCAAAAGAAGAGGATATCCCTCAGCTTGTCGAAACACTTTGCTGTGGCGACGGAAGAGACGGAAATATTTACGGATTTGTTAAGCTCAACAAGGAAGACTGCACGAATATTTATAAGATGATGGTATGATGGGATAAAAAAACCTTGAAATAAAACGGCTTTAATGTTATAATAAGAATGATAAATGGCGACAGGGGACGGTTCTCTGTCGCCATAGCATTATGGAGGTTTATAAATGAATATTGAGCTACAGATATGTGGGCTTGTTATGCTTATAATCTTTCTGGTTCTAATCGAAAGGGACAGAAGGCTTAATATAAAGAACCGGCTTTTGTTTATTGCTGCTTTTATAATATGTATGGTATGCCTGGTATTTGACATTGCTTCGATAGTAGTCATCCATATGGCTGTTTATGAAGGTTTTTCACCGGTAATCACAAAGGCGGTATGCAAGATCTATATCATGCTGCTGGTAACCCAGGGGTATTGCGGGTTCCTGTATGCATGCCTTGATATAGCGGTTCAGTTCAAAAACAATGTAATAAGGAAATTGGCATTTATATTGTATACTATCGGTGAGATTCTGATAATCATTTTGCCAATTGAGTATTACATGGATGGCCGTGTAGTATATTCCCAAGGTCCGGCACCATTATGTACGTATGCTTTATCGGTATTTTTTATATCATTTACGATATATCTTTCGATAAAGCACAAGAAAGATATTTCTCACAGAAGGCTTGTCGCTCTTTTTACCTGGCAAGGTCTGTGGCTGATAGCTGCGATAATCCAATTCCTTTCCAAGGAAACCCTGCTTGTCGGATTTGCGGCAGCACTCGGCATGATAGTGCTTTATTCACAGCTTGAAAATCCGAATGAACATATTGATCGTGCGACAGGCGTATTTACCCGGAACGCGCTTTCCTTGTATCTGCATGATAAGTACACCTATAAGAAAACATTCGCATTTTTCACGGTCAGGATAAAATACTCGGTACCTTTTGCTGACTTGGGATTAAAACAGAGTGCTGTGTTAAGTTTGGCAAGAGCTTTCCTTGAACTTGGAAAAGAGCCGGTTTTCAGGATAAGTGACGATAAGTTCTGTATAGTTTATGATTCAAAAGAAAAAGCAAAGGATAAGCTGACAGAGATAAAGGATCGTGTCGGCAGCTTTGCGGATATACCGGTTGAAACAAAATTTATCTTTTTCCCTGACAGCTGTTTGTTATCAGGAGCTGAAGAAGTATTTAATTTCATACACTGCTACGAGGACATAGCTGAAGAAATGGTTGTCTGTGATAAGGAACTCGTAGACAAAATGAGACGCAGAAGCGATATCTATAACCTCATAGAAAACGCATTAAGGGATGACAGGGTTATAGTATATTATCAGCCTATCTACAATGTAAAGGAGGGAAGGTTTACTTCTGCGGAGGCGCTTGTCAGGATCATAAGTGAAGAAGGGAAAATGGTATCTCCCGGTGAATTCATACCGATAGCCGAAGAAAACGGACAGATAATCCAGCTTGGAATGAGGATATTTACCAAGGTCTGTGAATTTCTGGCTACGGGAGAGTTACAGAAGAGAGGGATTGAAAACATTGAGACCAATGTTTCTGTAGCCCAGTTCGACCGTGAGAACCCTGCAGGCTTTATTAAAAGCCAGATAGAGGCGTTTGGTATCGATCCGACAAACATTAATCTTGAGATTACCGAAACGGCGGATAATGAGCTGAAACATCTGCTCATGCTGAACATCGAGAAGCTTATTGATATGGGAATTAGCTTTTCGCTGGATGATTTCGGAACAGGACGGTCCAACCTTGATTATTTCGTCAGTATGCCGGCAAGAAACATCAAGTTCGATCTGAGCTTTACACAGGGGTATTTCACAAATAACAAGACAAAGCACGTAATGAAGGGCATGATAAACATTGTCCACAATATGGACATGAAGGTCGTATCGGAAGGCGTAGAAACCAAGGAACAATACGATGCCATGGTCAAGCTGGGCATAGATTACATTCAGGGATATTATTTCTCAAAGCCCATCTCCGGGCAGGAACTGATAGGATTCCTGGACAGCCGGATGTGATGGCGCTATATGCTAAAGGAGAAGGTTTTATGGCTGTGGATTATGAACAGAAAGCAATTATGGATGCCTCGGATTTTGTCCTTTTATCAGACTATGTGCCGGGGATCATCCAAGAGATAAGATATTTTTCTACGTATAATTTCATAGGAGACAGGATAGACGGTTATGAAGAGCCGGTGGCTATCATAACCAGAGAAGCAGCCAGAGCCTTAAAGTCTGTTGCCAATATGGCCCAGGTTCAAGGCTACAGGCTGAAAATATTTGACACCTACAGGCCTGCGGATGCGGTAAAGCATTTTGTGCTTTGGGGCATAGAGGACATGGATCAGAGGATGAAGATATATTTTTACCCGGATCTGGAGAAACAGGCTTTGTTCAAGCTCGGGTACATCGCCAGTCAGTCTTCTCACAGCAGAGGCAGCACGGTCGATCTTACCCTTTTTGATATGAAAACCGGTAAAGAGCTTGATATGGGCAGCCCCTTTGATTACTTTAGCGAAGTGTCACATCCTGACTATCGCGGCATAACCGACGAGCAATATGAAAACAGGATGCTGCTTCGCGATATGATGGTTAAGGGAGGATTTAAGCCCATAGACTGCGAGTGGTGGCATTTCACCCTGGAAAACGAACCGTTCCCGGAAACATACTTTAGTTTTCCGATAGCAACGGATTCACTAAAAAAGTAAGGATGTGACAATGGGACGGTTCGAGACCACTGAAAAAGTCCCCTGTCAAGTCCCCTGTCAACTAAAAAACTCCTAGATTTTTTGTAAAAACAGCACAAAAGCCAACCTGTTTATGGTATAATTAAGCTGCGAAACAAAACATACTAGGAGGTGGCTTTTATGCTGAAAAGAGAAGCTAAACAACTTAACTTCTATGCAACATTATACAACAGAATCCCGGAAAATCATATACTAAATTTGATAAATTCTTCAGTTTCTTTCAATTTTGTATATGACCTTGTAAAAGATAGCTACTGTGAGCATTTCGGCAGGCCTGCTAAAGACCCTGAGATGATGGTAAGAATACTGATTCTTCAGCATCTTTACAACCTTTCCGACGAAAGAGTCATAGAAGACCTACATGTAAATCTTGCATATATGTGGTTCATAGGCATCAATCCGGATGATGAACTGCCCGATGGCAGCCTGCTCTCTAAATTCCGTACACTCCACCTTGGAGATACTACTCTCGATGATATCCTGACTGAGATAGTACGCCAGTGCATGGCAAAAGGGATTATAAAGGAATCGTCGGGTATTTCTCTTGACACAACGCACATAGAGGCCAATACCATCAAGAAGGTACCCGAACGTATAATGAAACAGCTTGCCAAAAAGATATTCAAAGCAGAAGGAATCGAGGATAAGGATATCCCGGATTACAAAAGCATCGAAGATCATAATGAAGCAAAGCAGGTTATGAAGGATTTTCTAGAGGATGTGATCGATAATGCTACCGAGAAATCATCAGAAGAAGTGGCAGAGGCTAGGGAGGTCCTGGAGAGTGATCTTTTTATTGAGCAGAGAGGCATCCGTTCACTTACAGATAAGGAAGCCCGTGTAGGCAGGAAATCAAGTACGCAGTATTTCTTCGGTTACAAATCGGAGTACTGTATGACTACCGAAGGGATCATAACCGCCATGGGTGTACACAATGGTGCGTATTTTGATGGTAAAGATTTTGACATTCTTTGTGACAGGACCTTGGAAGCCGGTCTGAAAATAGCTGAATTTTTCGGGGACAAAGCTTATTTCATACCACAGATACTAAACCGGCTCAAGGGACTTGGGACAAGAGCATACATACCTGTCAGTGCAAGCAGTTATAAGATTGATGAGGAACTCTATTCGTACAATAAGGACAGTGATCAATGGTTCTGCAGATATGGTAATGAAACCGTAAAGAAATCCCGGAACAGGAGAAAGAGACGCCAGAAGGAGTTCGAGAGCTACAGATACTATTTTAAGCCTGACCAATGTAGGAACTGCCCTCACCGGGATGAATGTATCGGAAAGACAAGATCCGTGCGGAAGATCCTGGATGTAAGCGTTAACGCTCCTGAATACTATGAGTATTCACAGTTTGAGAAAACAGATGAATTCCGCGAAAAATATAAACAGCGTGCAGGCATAGAGAGAAAGAATGCCGAAATGAAACGCTTTCATGGATTGGCTCGTGCCAGAGGGTACGGGCTTAGGAGCGTGTCGCTCCAAGCCAAATTTACCGCATTAGCGGTAAATTTGAAGAGGATAGCCAAGCTGGTATCCTCTCTAAACGATAAAAAATATCAAAAAATACAACTATTCTTAATAAAACTGAAGAATATGATGAGAGTAAAAATTTACAGGGACATGGAATGGGAAGAAACTACTTAAAATAGGTTACTTTTTCAGTAGTCTCGAATGGTTCTCTGTTGCCAATTTTATTTTTTTGTGTAAAAAAGTCAGATTTTAGGTTTTCAAATCGTTAATATAATGAAAGGATCCTTGAAACATAACAATACTTCTGATATAAGGATAGATAAGTTATGTTCAAAATAATCGAAAGGAGGGCTCATGGAAAAAGAAGAATACATCCGGATAGTAAATCTTTATTATGATGATGTAAAAAGGGTTGCTTTGACAGAATGCAGAAACATCTACGATGCAGAAGATATAGCGCAGACTACATTTATGAAGCTCTTGAACCAGAAGGAAGTATTTAATGATGACGAGCATTTAAAAAAGTGGCTCATAAGGGTTGCTGTAAATGAATGTAAAACTCTGTGGAGGAACCCTTGGAAAACTAAAGTAGATTATTTTGTTCCTGAAAGAGCTGTCGGAGGCGGAGGCAGGGATAACGTATCCAAAGAGGTTTTGGAAGCGGTACTTTCTCTGAAGAAGAAAAACAGAGAGATCATCCATCTTTTCTATTTTGAGGAATACAGCGCTAAAGAAATTGCGGGAATACTTGGAATATCAGAGGATACTGTATTTAAAAGGTTGCAGAGAGCCCGAGGACAGCGTGAGAAATATCTGGAGAGAAAGTAAAGGAGGCGCGGACATGGAGTAA
>JAEEGK010009054.1_pt1 | contig 23355 bp, 14 predicted proteins | sample 8958771 | NCBI WGS metagenome assembly JAEEGK01 (sample SAMN16246547, study PRJNA631951) | gut metagenome | biome: gut microbiome; feature: rumen; material: SC-attached | host: Bos | place: Iran: Karaj | collected 2018-10 | reverse complement strand
GACCACGCCAAGAACCTCAAGATCGTGGTTCGCGCCGGCGCAGGTTTCGACAACCTTGACCTCGCAGCTTGCACAGCAAGAGGCATCGTGGCAATGAACACACCAGGTCAGAACTCAAACGCTGTTGCTGAATTGGCAATCGGCATGATGATTTACATGGCCCGTAACACATTCAAACCTGGCACAGGCTGCGAATTGAAGGGCAAGAGAGTCGGTATCCAGGCTTACGGTAACGTCGGTCGCCTCGTGGCTGAGAAAGCCAAGGCCCTCGGCATGGAAGTCTGGGCATTCGACCCATTCGTACCAACAGAGAAGATGGAAGCTGAAGGCGTTCACGTCCCTGCAACACTCGAGGAGCTCTACGCACACTGCGACTATATCTCACTGCACATCCCGGCAAACGACCAGACAAAGAACAGCATCAACTACGCTCTTCTTTCAAAGATGCCAAAGGGTGGCTGCCTGGTCAACACAGCTCGTAAAGAAGTCATCAACGAGGCCGACATGGAGAAGATGCTCGCCGAACGTACAGATTTCAAGTATGTGACAGACATCGCTCCGGCAAACGCAGAGGCATTGGCACAGTTCGCCCCACGTTTCTTCGCAACACCTAAGAAACAGGGTGCTGAGACAGCTGAGGCTAACATGAACGCAGGTCTCGCAGCAGCTCGCCAGATCGTGGGCTTCTTCAAAGACGGATGCACAAAGTTCCAAGTGAACAAGTAGATAGCCATTAGCTATTAGCCATTAGCCATTAGCTATAAACAATAATAAGTAATAGAAATTAAAAACGCAAGAAAATGTCAGTTATAAGACCTTTCAAAGGATATCGTCCACCGGTTGATATCGTTGAGAAATTAGCTTCAAGACCATACGACGTTTTGAACACCGAGGAAGCACGCGAGGAATGCGCAGGCAACCCTTACAGCCTCCTCCACGTGACCAAGGCCGAGATCGACCTTCCGGCAGGCCACAAAGACAGCGACCTTGAGACTTACATCAAAGTTGTCGAGAACTTCAACATGTTCAAAGACTACGGATGGCTCGTCCAGGACAAAGACGAGAAGCTGTACATCTACGCTCAGAGCATGAACCCGAAAGACGCCAATGCACATTGGCAGTATGGTATCGTGGCATGCGCCTGGAGCGAGGACTATATCAACAAAGTCATCAAGAAACATGAGTTGACACGTAAGGACAAGGAAGAGGACCGTATGAAACACGTCCGTATCACCAACGCCAACGTGGAGCCAGTGTTCTTCGCATATCCTGCAGTGAACGAGATTGACGCCATCGTCAACAACATCGTCCGCCACGATAAGCCGATTTACGACTTCATCGCCAAGGAAGACGGCTTCGGACACCGTTTCTGGGTCATCGACGACAAGGCCACCATCGCCAAGTTAGTTGAACTCTTCGACAAGAAAGTCCCTGCAATGTACATCGCCGACGGTCACCACCGCAGCGCAGCAGCAGCATTGGTCGGACAGGAGAAGAAAGAGCACAACCCGCACCACACAGGCAAAGAGGAATACAACTTCTTCATGACAGTAATCTTCCCGGACAACCAGCTGAACGTCATCGACTACAACCGCGTTGTCAAGGATCTTAACGGATTGAGCAAGGACGAGTTCATCAAGGCCCTCGGCAAGACATACGATGTCACCGACATGGGAACAGAGATCTACAAGCCAGCCAAGTTGCATGAGCACTCGATGTACCTCGACGGTCACTGGTATAAGATGTCAGCAAAACCTGGCACATACAACGACAGCGACCCAATCGGCGTTCTCGATGTTACTATCTTGAGCAACAACGTGTTGGATAACATCCTCGGTATCAAGGACCTCCGCACCGACAAGCGCATCGACTTCGTCGGCGGTATCCGCGGTCTCGGCGAGTTGAAACGTCGTGTTGACAATGGCGAGATGAAAGTCGCATTCGCAATGTATCCTGTCTCAATGAAGCAGATCATCGACATTGCTGACACCGGCAACATCATGCCACCTAAGACCACATGGTTTGAGCCTAAACTCAGATCAGGTCTTGTGATTCACACATTGGAATAACAACAAAATTGTAGAGATGTACGGCCGTACATCTCTACACAAGAAAAAAAATCCCGCCATTTGACGGGATTTTTTTATCAGAAATTCAAACTCAGCGTCAAGCCCAAACCATAATTGTTTTGCGATTGCGGTGTGCTGCACCGAATCACTGACGGTGAAAGGTTCAATGAATAGCCCTGATGTTGTTCGTTGTATTCATCTGCCAGCCAGCTTAATCTGCCTTTGCCAATACCCCCAAACACACACATCAACGGCAGGCTGATATCTGTAACCAACCCGCCTATAAGTAAACGTAGCCCCCAAGGATTAGGTTCTGAAATAACAGCATTTGAAAGAACACCATAAACACATATAAAATCCCAACACAATGAGGCCATAAATATTACTGTAAAAAATGATCCTGCGTCCATTTGTCGCCTGGCACTTATATAAGTTGCATAATCCTTTTCTCCGAACATACTTCTTACTTCTTCATCTGTCAGCAACTTATTATCTAACATCAAATTCCTACCAACCCTCCTCATTGTTTTTGCTGCCTCCGGATGCCCTGTTTGGCTGTCAAATATATCCCTTTCTCCATTTTCATAATTAATATTTGACACTTCCGATTTATTTATAATGTACGTTGGCCCATCCTGGTCGGACCATTTCTTGTACTCGATTTCTGTTTGTGAGACCTTTGTAACTTTACTCAAAATAGTCTTATTGTCTTTCATTACAATAACATCTTGTGCATTTGACAAATTCACACAGCACAATACGCTGATAAGCAGTGTTAATAATTTTAATATTTTCATGCAATTCTGTATTAATAATGATTAATTAATGGATGCAAAATTAGACATTTTTTAAATCAAAAACAAAATTTTTCTATCTTTGCAAAAATTTAGCAAAAATGGAAAAGAGTTTTGACCCCAATGCGGCGGCGGCTTTAGGCTCCGGCATTTACGGACTGCCTTGCACGGCTGAGGAAGCTGAAATAATTATCATCCCTGTGGAATGGGAGTTGACAACGAGTTACAACCGCGGTACTGTCGACGGTCCGAGTGCGGTGTTCGACGGCTCGATGCAGGTCGACCTTTGCCATCACGACTACCCTGATTTATGGCAACGCGGCATCTGGATGGATGAGTTTCCAAAGGAATTGAGGAAACTTCACGACAAGCTGGCACCTGTCAGCGAAGAGATTATCGAAGGCATCGAAAACGGCGATGTCGACGAGTTTCCGTGGAAATATGAAAGCAAATACAAAGCCATCGAGGACGGTTTCGAGAAGATGTTTGCATGGCTGCGCGAGCGCATCGCATATTGGAAGAAACAAGGAAAGAAGGTGGGGCTTCTGGGTGGCGACCACAGCACGCCCCTGCCCTATCACCAATACCTTAATAATATAGGTGTACAATACGGCGTTCTGCACGTCGACGCTCACAGCGACCTGCGCGAGCGCTTCGAAGGCTTCGAATATTCGCATGCTTCCATATTTTACAATGTATTGAAGCTTGAGAAGGTAGAAAAGCTGGTTCAGGTGGCAATCCGCGACTACTGCCATCAGGAGAAGCAGCTGGTGCAGGATTCAAACGGCCGCGTGAAGGTGTTTTACGACCGTGACAACCGCCGCAGGATGTACGAAGGCGCTAAATGGAAACAGATCTGCGATGATATAATCGACGCATTGCCTAAAAAGGTATATATCTCAGTGGATATCGACGGATTGGACCCGAAACTGTGTCCGAATACGGGAACTCCGGTGCCAGGTGGCATGGAATACGAAGAACTGATGTATTTACTCAACAGAATCAAGGAATCTGGAAAAGAGATTATCGGGGTTGATTTGTGCGAAGTATCACCTGGTGAGGATGATGAGTGGGACGGCAATGTCGGGGCGAGAGTGCTTTATCACCTTTGCGGAATCATCTCTTGATGAATTTTCTTGTCCCAACAGAGTCTTCTGTTGTCAACTTTATAATGTAAGTGCCTGATTGCAAGGTACTTACATTTATTTTTATTATTTTTGAATTTGTATGATTTTCAAAAACAAGCCCAGCCTGATCATTGAATATTTGATATTTGACAATTGTCTTTTCACTTTCGACAATAAGACAATCTGTCGCCGGATTAGGATAAAGTGACAAATCTGCCGTCACTTTATCTATGACAACAGGCACATCACCTTTGTTCAATATCTCGGACCAGATAACATCAGTTTCCGAACCATTTTCCAAAATCATACTGACACCATATTTATATAAGCCATCTGGAAGGCTTTTCCAAGTGGTATCATTATAAGAATACGATGTATAATCCTCTGCAAGCCTTATAATATCACCCGAATAATCACAACGATAAACATTATACTTTGTATACTGGGACTTTATCGGGTTAAACTCATAGATATCAATACTATTACGCCCCACCATATACAGAGCCTCAACACCTTTATAATCGCCGATATAAACGCCTTTACACACCTCATAAGATGCCAAAGTGTTCTGCATCACACCATTAGGACAATCATATAGCTCATTATCCATATTCACCAAATACAGATGAGGTATATTATCCGCATCCACTGTGAATCCTGATGCCTTATTATACACTGTTTGCTTAATCTCTTTGATTCTCTTGCCATTACGATCAACAAGCACTAAACTATTCGTCCGACCTCCAACCCAAAAACCATCATGCACAAAATCATAAGAACAAGATATCATATTTTGGCAATCAGTATTTATTATATTCACGAGATGTTTATTAATAAGATTCATACAATAAATCTTATTCCCATATACACAATAAAAATAGGTTCCGTCGTATGTCATATCATACAAATACTGGCATCCATCGATTTTGAAACCTCCAACAAAAACACCATCCATACTATATTTGGCAAACAAATAGGCATTAGTTTGATACAAACTTGTATAGATGTAATTGCCATCAGTGGCAACGCCATATTCATTATTATTATTTAAATTGAACGATTTCAGAAGGCCACCTACGACACCGTTTCTGCGCCCCCAATCAACAACCACATCTGAACTATCAGGATTATTTATATCAACAAAACCGATATTAACATTATTAACATATCTATATGAAAACACAGCATTAACCGACAAAAAACCATTAACAGGGAAGCTATATGATGGTTCAAATGATAATACTCGTCCATTTTCATCTTTCCAATACAAAAAATCAAACATGCCATTGGGAGCAGCTCTCAGACTACATGTATCACCTCCCCAATACATACCTCCGCCGTCAACATTGCCAGCAGTTGAAGGACTTGCTATCGCATCAACCTTATAGAATGACTCATACGGGGATATTCCCAATATTGCCCTATTATTATTGTTATATGAATTACCAGGATTCAGATATCCCAGGGCGTAATAGCCATTATGGTCGCCATTCCAGCCCCAGTTGAAATGCAATAGACCATCAGCGTCATAGCCATCGCAGACAAAAGCATGACCAGATGATCCACGTCCTGAATAGTATACAGGACAACCATGATCCAGTGACAGTTTCAGCATATTGAACCAAGCAGCATTGTCATCTCCTTTACTCTCAATATACAAATCTTTTGAAAATTTAAAATAAGTTTTGAACGCATCATTTGCCGCTCCAATGGTCGATGCCGAACTATTAGCCGAATAGCCCATATCTACAGAAACGCCACAATGAAACATCAACGTGGCAACAGCGGCGATTTCTTCGTCGGAAGAATATGCGCTCAATGTATCTGGCATTATGTTCCACTGGTAACATGTGTTAAAATCAGCCGAGATGGCATCGTATCCGGGGCAATTATAGGTATGACTTCCATAACCGCATTCTGGATATTTCCAATAATGAAGAATCTGTGCCATAGCCGTTGCCACACATCCTGTCATCACATGACTACAAGGTCCGTTCTCATCTTCCGGACACAAATCATTATAATAACACCCCTGCCCCCATCTTGTTGTCAGAAGCGGCTCGACGACCTCTGAACCGTTTTTATCATCAAGCCTGCCTGTAGTCTTGACAAGCTGCCATTGTTTTGACACAGTTGCGTCTGCAACAATATGATTTTCAACACCATATTGGATATTTTCGACAAAACCCAATAGGTATTCTTCCATTTGAACCGGAATATTGTTGTTATCAAATATGCCTTCATTGGAATAAGCCAAAACAGGCGTTTCACAGTCATCGGCTGAAATAATCACGAAGCCGTTTGGGGTATTAAAGACATAAAAAGCAGGAATATAATCCTTTATAAAATATGTTTTCACCAATATCAACTCATTGGTTCTCATGAATTTAGCCGCCACATCAGCAGCTGTACCAAGAGATACAGGCACCGCTTCTGCAACGGGACACATCGCAAACACTGCCCAAAACAATATGACAAATAGCTTTTTCATCGGACCAGTGATATTATGTGGCAAAAATAATAAAAAAAATCGGATAAAACAAAGTTTATCCGATTTTTATTTTTCAGATTCGATGGAATATTATTCCATATTAGTATACACTGCCTGCACGTCCTCGTCGTCTTCGACTTTGTCGAGGAAGTTCATGATGCTTTCGATTTGTTCGTCTGTGAAAGCGACAGGGTTGTTGGCGAAACGCTGGAGGTTGGCTTTCACGATGTTGATTTTCATGCCTTCCAAAGCCTCGTGCATTGTGCCGTAAGCTGTCCAGTCGCTGTAAGCGAATGTGCCGTCTTCTGTCTCTTCTATCTCTTCGAGACCAGCGTCGATAAGCTCGAGTTCGAGGTCGTCCTTGCTCATTCCGGCAGGGATTTCGATTTGGAACACAGCCTTGCGTGTGAACATATATTCAAGCTGACCTGTCTTAAGAAGCTCGCCACCGGCCTTGTTGAAATATGAACGGACGTTAGCAACGGGACGTGTTGTGTTATCTGTGGCGCATTCCACGACGCAGAGCACGCCATGAGGGCCTTTGCCTTCGTACACGATTTCAACCATATCAGCTGTGCTCTTATCTGTAGCACGTTTGATAGCTGCATCGATGTTGTCCTTTGGCATGTTTTCCGCCTTGGCGTTCAAGATGGCCTGACGGAGTTTAGGGTTCATATCTGGATCCGGACCGCCTTCTTTTGCTGCGATAGTGATAATTTTTCCAAGTTTCGGGAACACTCTTGACATGTGGCCCCATCTTTTCATCTTAGCCGCCTTGCGGTATTCAAATGCTCTTCCCATATTAATTATTTAATTATTTTAAAATCCAAAATTAAATTAACTTGCAAAAATACATTTTTTTTTAATACGATTTATAATTTTTTTTGAGATTCCTCACTACGTTCGGAATGACAAGAACCTTAATGCGGCTGCCTTAAGGGCTTTAAGGCCATTAATGGCGTTAAGGGCATTAATGCCGCCGCCATAAGGAACATCATGTTTTCTGTTTCTTCTTTTTAGCCGCCGGAAACAGCACGTTATTCAGTATGAGACGATAGCCCGGTGAGTTTGGATGCATGTCGAGTTCTGTCGGCGGGTCGCCAACAAGATGCTGATAATCTTCCGGGTCGTGTCCGCCGAGGAAGGTCCAGAAGCCATTGCCGTAGTCACCGTGGATATAGCGGTCTTCTTCCAATGCGGCGTTATCGCCGAGAACAACGACAGTAGGCTTAACGTATTTCTTGTCGAAAGCCGTAGTCTGGCCCATGAAGCCTTTTATCAGCTTCTCATGGCATTGCGTGAGCATCGTAGGCACAGGATCCCATTTCGCCGAGAAGTCGAACAACAAAAAGAAATCGTTGCCTTCACGAACCGATTTTGGCCTGCGTAAAGTAACGTCGATATTAGAAACCTCGTATTCCTGCGGGTTTGTTGAGACGGTAAAGTCGGCGAAGGCGAAGCAGTTATCGTAGTTTAATCGGTTGGGGTCACCCGGACGGATGCCGTCGCCGTCAAACATCACGTCGCAGATGTCGAGGCCTTCGGCTGCAAGAGCGATGTCGAAGCTGTCGGGAGCCGAACACATAGCGAAGAGGTATCCCCCACCAGCCACGAAGTCACGAATCTTTTTAGCGACAGCGAGTTTCAGCTGAGAAACTTTTGTAAATCCGTGCCTCCTCGCTGTTTCCTGTTGTTTCTGGACATCTTCTTTATACCAAGGATAATTGCGGTAACGTGCCCAGAACTTGCCGTATTGCCCTGTAAAATCCTCATGGTGCATGTGGAGCCAGTCGTATGTCGGCAAAACACCGTCCAAGACCTCGTCGTCATATATAATATCGTATGGTATCTCGGCGTATGTGAGCACCAGAGTCACCGCATCGTCCCACGGAAGTATGTTTTTCGGGGCGTAGACTGCGAGACGAGGCACTTTCTGGAGTTTCATCTCATCCATATTCGCGCCCGGGTCAGCGATTTCAGCAAGAATACCTTGGGCTTGCACGTCGGCGATAACCTGATACGACACGTTGCGGAGCTTGCATTCGCGCTCAAACATGTCGTGATATGGCATCAGGTAGCTGCCACCTTTATAATTTAGGAGCCAGCTTATCTCCACCTCGCGTTGAAGCACCCAATAAGCCACTCCGTACGCCTTCAAGTGGTTGGTCTGCGTCTCATCCATCGGAATCAAAATGTAGGCTGCGAAGATTTTCGGCACCGCCAACATCATGATTATCAATAAGATAACATATCGTTTAATATTTTTCATCTTTATTGAAATTTAATGCAAAGATAATAAAAAGCCATTAGCGATTAGCCATTAGCCATCAGTTTTTTTGATTTTTTGTGTTATTGAATGATTAATTTTGTATTTTTGCAGATTGAAATAAAACCTAAGTCGTCATTTCGACTGGAGTGAAGCGGAATGGAGAAATCTCATCAAATTTACTGGAGATTTCTCGACTCCCTGCGGTCGCTCGAAATGACGGTGCTAAAAGAAAATTCTAAATATTATAAATATGGAAAACACATTGAAAAAGACTGCATTGAACGCAATGCACTATGAAATGGGCGCCAAGATGGTTCCATTTGCAGGTTTCGACATGCCTGTTCAGTTTGAAGGCGTGAACGTTGAACACGAGACAGTCCGCAAGGGCGTTGGTGTTTTCGACGTCTCTCACATGGGCGAGTTCAGAGCAAAGGGTCCTAAGGCTTTCGCTTTGGTACAGCGCTGCACCTCAAACGACGTGGCGGCATTGGTTGACGGCAAGGTCCAGTACACCTGTCTCCCGAACGGCAAAGGCGGCATCGTCGACGATATGCTCGTTTACCGCGTGTCAGCTGACGAATATTTCATGGTTCCTAATGCAGCCAATATCGATAAAGACTGGGCTTGGATGTCGAAAGTCGCTGAAGAGATGGGCATGAAGCTCGGCGTCGATTTCATCAACGAGAGCAACCAGTGGTCACAGCTCGCAGTGCAGGGCCCTCTCGCACTCAAGGCTATGCAGAAGCTCACGAAGGCATCTGTCGAAGATATGGAATACTACACCTTCAAAATCATTGAGTTTGCTGGCGTAAAGGACATCATCTTCTCAACAACAGGTTACACCGGTGCTGGCGGATGCGAGATCTACATCCCGAATGCAGAAGCAGTGAACGTTTACAAGCAGGTTCTCGAAGCTGGCAAAGAGTTCGGTATCAAGCCTATAGGCCTTGGTGCTCGTGACACTCTCCGTCTCGAGATGGGATTCTGCCTCTATGGCAACGACATCTGCGACACCACCTCTCCTATCGAGGCCGGTCTCGGCTGGATCACCAAGTTTGTTGACGGCAACGACTTCATCGACCGCGCTTACAACGAGAAACAGAAGGCTGAAGGCGTGACACGCAAGCTCGTCGCTTTCGAGGTGACAGGCAAAGGCATCGCACGTCACGGATATGAGATCTGCGACGCTGAAGGCAACCACATCGGCGAGGTGACTTCAGGTACAATGGCTCCATCAGTGAAGAAAGCTATCGGCATGGGCTATGTGAAGAAAGAGTTCTCAAAGGTCGGAAGCGAGATCTTCATCAAGGTGAGAGACAAACTCATCTCGGCTGAAGTTGTGAAATTACCTTTCTACAAAGGTTAATTCAAACCAATAAAAAAAGCGGCTCATGCGAGCCGCTTTTTTTATTACCATGACCAAACGATTCCGAACCTCGCGTTGGCCTGTCGGAATGACGAGGCCAGTTCCAATGCAGGAGCGCCAATCTTTGTCACATTAAGGAAGTTGTCGGTAACGGCGTAAATGTTGAACGGTCCGAAATGGCCTCCGATGCCGATTCCCATTCCTGTTCCCGTGTACTTTGACAATGTACAGTTCACCGTAAGGTTGAGATGGTTCCAGAAGCAGCCGCTATAAGCGATTGTCAAGGCCGGATGCACCTTGCCTTTATCAAAATACAGCTGTCCGATAGCAGTAGCACGCACCATAGGATTCAATTCGTAATAGCCCTGAATCATGAGACGTGTCTTGAGATATGTCTTGTAGTCGGCACCGTTTTCAAGCACTTCGTTGCCCCAAACCTCATCAATAACATCTTGCACCATCGACTTATAGTCGATCTCGAAGGTGGTAAGCTGGCTGTAGTCATTAAACAAAGCGTCGTTGAGGGTGACATTGCTTTTCTCAACCCTCTTCACTTTGGCGTCGGTCCATTTGATATAGCCGAGGTCGTAAACGCCTGCCGCCACACCAAAATGCTCGTCGATTATATACGATGCGCCAAAGTCGACACCGAAACCGATGTTCTCTCCGAAATCGAGCAGGTCTTTAGATGTCACCGAGTCGATCATCTTGCCCACGTCTTCTATCTTCTGTACATTACCTTCGAGCAGACTCGCCATGTGGATGTTAAGGTCAACGTCGGCGGTGATAGCGTATGTTTTCGGGTCGGTGTAAATCTTAGTCTGTTTGTTTTCGACAGTGGCATTGGCAATACCGCTCAACACTTTCGGACGGATACCGACGGTAAGTTTGTCATTGACATTATATTGTGCGCTGATACCCCACTCGTGATACAATGACAAATCCATACCGAGGCCGAAGTCGCAAGGATTGTTAGCACCCATATAGTGAGCGTTTCCAAGGACGAAGAATCCCACGAAATCTTGCGAGTAGTTAAACTGGCCAGTCATTCTCATTCGCCAGTCGATGTTGAAAAACAGGTTTTTAACTCTGAATCCGACATTCACCAGGTCAAGCGAGAAATTTGTATTAATGACATTGTCATTTTTCAGGCTGTTGACAAATTTGACAGCGTCGACAACGGATTTGTCGCTGCCGTAAAGGTTGGAATACTTCACGCTCGAGTTATACATCGAGAAGTTGATGTTTGAGAAGGCAACACCTACCATGCCACGGTTATCCACTCTGATACCAGGGTTGTAGTAGTTTCCGTAAGGTATCTGTGGCAGCAACGTGAACCCGATACCGTCGTTTTGTGCTTTAGATACGAATGATGAGCAAACTAAAGCTATGACAATCAAATATTTATATAACTTTTTCATATCAACCTCCCTTTAATTATTGCCACCTACATTAATTTCTGATGTCTTAGTCAACACTCTCATTCTCATGAAGATAGCGTCGGTATCCATCATCATCACCGGTTCATCGCTGATGGCGTCAGTCGAAACGCCCAGGCGCAGAATCAACTGGTTCGACCTCAGCACGTTATTCAGTTTTCTACCAGTCACCACGACAGAAATCGTTGATATTTCGTCGCCTGTCGAGTAGTGTACCACATGCTCGTTGCTGAACAATGAGTCAAGAACGGTGTTGTTTTTCATGAAGACGCCCTGCAAATCGCAATCAATTTTGAGTTTGCTGTTATAGTCGATGAAAAACTCTATCTCGTCGATGTAATTGTTAACCTGGTCGGTTGTATTGCTTGCCTCCGACAGATCGATTGGGATGGTGTCGGTATAGCACAAGTCGGTGAGTTTGAATGAGAAAGGCATCTCAATATCAGCGGCTATGTCGACTGTCGATGTGTCGGAAATTGAGAAAGCGTTGCCTGGATTAAGATTCATCATCACCTCGCCTGCGAAATCGAGGCGTGTATAACCTGCCAGAGCGTCGATAGTCTCGGCAAGACCTTCTATTTTGGTATGACGCCATGCGCCTTCTGTAGGATTCACCAGTACCTCAACCATGTCGCTTGCCAGCAGGTTGGTCACCAAACCGGTGTTTTCATTCACAAAACGCAATTTTGTGATATCGCTTACAGCACCGAATCCGAAGGTGTTCATAAAGTCTAAATTGATAGTGGGTATAGGCAACACAGCACTGCCCGACATGCCGGCGATACCGAAGTCAATTGTTGTCTTGTCGTCAAATATTGAGTCGAGCGGCGTGTCGATTGTTCCATAGATAGTCTTGAAGTTCACGCCTGTGAGACCGCCGGTGAGGTCGCATGTGTAGTCGCCGCCCTCATACACTCCTTGGTCGACATGAATGGTGACACGGGCGCCGAAAGCCACGGTGTCTTGCTCAGGTATCACATGGTAGTTGGCGAGATCCACACTCGGACGGCCATCATCAATGATCACGAGAGGTTCTCCTTCAGGAGAAAGTATCTGATTCGAGTAAATCTCGATTTGTTTCAACTGCTCAATCTGCGGAGTGACGACAAAATTGAAATTCAAATTACCGCCACGGAGCAACACCTCTTCTATATTATAGCCGTCGTAGTGGAACGGCACTGTCATGAAGCGGTCGACGTCGATCACTGTGTCGTGGTTGTTTGTCGGGTCGAACGGCGGCATGGCGAAGCTCGTGCTTGTGTTAAATGACATGTCTTCGATATTGCTTAGCAAATCGCTCGCTTTCAGCACATTTTTGATTGTGTCGACGTAAAAAACGAAAATCGAGTCGTTTCTCACGCGCAGCCAGTTTTTAGTTGTGCTGTCCATGTCGTTAATAATCTGCCTCAGTGCGACAGTATCGCTAAACAAAGCGATGGCAAACTGATTGTCGACAGCAATTTTTTCCACTTTATTTTTCTTACAGGAGAAGGTGGAAATTGCCATCAACAAGACCAACAAAGTGGCCACAATTGTTTTAAGCTTAATTTTCATATTTTTAAAATATTGATTTTCAATCAGTTATAATTCGTTACATTTTTAAGAATATTCGGTTCAAATATAAGAAAAATTTCAATACGGTTGGATAATTATTTTTTTAAAAAATTTTGAAAAATTATGTTATTGGTAAATAAAAATGTTGTAATTTTGCAGTCCGAAAAATTTAGAGAAAAAGAATAGATATGTATTTAACTGCAGAAAAGAAACAAGAGATTTTCACAAAGTACGGTAAGAACGCACAGGATACCGGCTCAGCAGAAGGACAGATTGCATTGTTCACATTCAGAATCAAGAATTTGACCGAGCACATGAAGGGTGCCAAGAAAGATTTGGCAACAAAGCGCTCATTGGTCGCTCTCGTTGGTAAGAGAAGAAAACTTCTCGATTACCTCAAGAAGATCGACATTGAGAGATACCGTAACATCGTAAAGGAATTAGGTTTAAGAAAATAATAGCATTGTTAAGACAATGTGCGTGCAAAAAAAGGCAACGTTGGATTGCCTTTTTTTGCATTGCTATACACTTTTAATTCCTATTTATTAATTATTAAGATTTTTATTATGGGTCCAGAAGGAATCAAACAGACAATACAGACCGGTAAAGACACCATCATCATCGAGACCGGACGTTTGGCCAAGCAGGCCGACGGCGCAGCGGTGGTGAAATGCGGCAACACAGTGCTTCTCGCCACAGTGGTGGCAGCCAAGGAAGCCAAGGACGACGTCGACTTCCTGCCGCTTTCAGTTGACTATAAAGAGAAATACGCTGCCACAGGCAAGTTCCCTGGCGGTTTCTTCAAACGCGAAGGCAAGCCATCAGACTATGAGATTCTGATCTCACGTCTCGTTGACCGCGCCATCCGTCCACTCTTCCCTGACGATTTCCATGCAGAAATCCAGGTGCAGATCACATTGCTCTCGGGTGAGACCAACGTTCTTCCTGATGCTTACGCGGCATTGGCGGCATCAGCAGCTATAGCCGTGTCGGACATCCCGTTCCACGGTCCTATCTCAGAAGTCCGCGTCGCCATGATTAACGGCGAATACGTCATCAACCCGCGCGCCGACGAACTTGAGAACGCCGACCTCGAACTTATGGTTGGTGCCACAATGAAAGACATCTGCATGGTGGAAGGCGAGTCGAAAGAGATTTCAGAAGCACAGATGATCGGCGCTTTGAAAGCCGCTCACGAGGCCATCAAAGGCCAGGTGCAGGCACAGCTCGACCTCGCTTCAAGAGTCGAGAAAGCCAACCCGAAGCGCGAGTACTGCCATGAAGTCAATGACGAAGACCTTCGCACTGACATGATGGCATGCTGCTACAAGCCATGCTACGACTTCGCTCTCACCGGCAACGCCAACAAACACGAGCGCGAGGACGCTTTCGCTGCAATCCTTGAAAATTATCTGACAAAATACACCGAAGAGGAACTCGAAGAGAAGGCCTCGATGGCAAAACGTTACTTCCACGACATCGAGCGTAAGGCGGTGCGCGACGCCATCCTGATCGAGCGCAAACGTCTCGACGGCCGCAAGCTCGACCAGATACGTCCTATCTGGACAGAAGTCGACGTACTTCCTTCATGCCACGGCTCAGCCATCTTCACACGTGGTGAGACACAGGCATTGGTGACAGTGACACTGGGCACCAAGCTCGACGAGCAGACCATCGACGGCGCCGTCGTTGAAGGCACAAGCAACTTCATGCTGCACTATAACTTCCCGAGCTTCGCAACAGGTGAATGCAAGGCAAGCCGCGGCGTGAGCCGTCGTGAAATCGGCCACGGAAACCTCGCTGAGAGAGCTCTCAAGAACATGATTCCTTCAGGCGAAGAGAATCCTTACACCATCCGCGTGGTATCTGATATCCTCGAGTCAAACGGCTCATCATCAATGGCTTCAGTATGTGGTGGCACATTGGCGTTGATGGACGCCGGCGTGAAGATGAGAAAACCTGTCGCAGGTATCGCAATGGGTCTTATCACCGACAACGAGAAATACGCCGTCTTGTCGGATATCCTTGGCGATGAGGACCACCTCGGCGACATGGACTTCAAGGTCACAGGCACTGTCGACGGCATCACAGCATGCCAGATGGATATCAAGGTCGACGGACTGTCATACGAGGTGTTGAGCGAGGCTCTCGAGCAGGCAAAGGCAGGCAGGATGCACATCCTCGGTGAGATGGCGAAGACCATCAGCGAGCCACGTGCCGACTACAAAGAGTTCGTGCCACGTATCGAGAAGATCGTCATTCCTAAGGACTTCATCGGCGCCGTTATCGGACCTGGCGGAAAAGTCGTTCAAGAAATTCAGAAGAGCACTAACACCGTCATCGTCATCACTGAAGACGAGAAATGCGGCATGGTCGAGATTGCTTCCACCAACAAGGACGACCTCGAGGCAGCAAAGGCAAGGGTCAAGGCTATTGTGGCTGTTCCAGAGGTTGGCGAGATCTACGACGGCACAGTGAAGTCAATCATGCCATTTGGCGCTTTCGTCGAGATCCTTCCTGGCAAAGACGGTCTGCTCCACATCTCAGAGATCGACTACAAACGTCTCGAGACAATGGACGGCGTCTTGAAAGAAGGCGACAAGATCCAGGTGAAGCTCATCGACATCGACCAGAAGACCGGCAAGCTCCGTCTCTCAAGAAAGGCTTTATTACCGAAACCTGAAGGTTACGTTGAGAAGCCGGAGAGACCGCGTGGCGAGCGCAAAGGCGGTGAGCACAAAGGTGGCGAGCACAAAGGTCCAAGACGCGAGAAGAAACAGTAGGGATAAGGCATGCCTTATCCCAACAGGACGCAAAAAGGTATGCCCCATCCCAACAGGATACAATAGAAAATAAATCCTAAATATTAATATATGAGGCAGTTAAAGATTACCAAACAAGTTACCAACAGGGAAACAGCTTCTTTGGATAAGTATCTCCAGGAGATTGGTAAGGTTGAATTGATAACGGCCGACGAGGAAGTCGAGCTAGCGCAGAGAATCAGACAAGGCGACATGGCCGCTTTGGAGAAGCTCACGAAGGCAAATTTGAGATTCGTCGTCTCCGTGTCGAAACAGTACCAAAATCAGGGATTAAGCCTCCCCGACCTCATCAATGAGGGCAACCTCGGACTCATCAAGGCGGCACGCCGTTTTGACGAGACAAGAGGTTTCAAGTTCATCTCTTACGCTGTGTGGTGGATCCGCCAGTCCATTCTCCAGGCTCTTGCAGAACAATCACGTATCGTCCGACTTCCATTGAACAAGATCGGCTCGATCAACAAAATCAACAAGACATACGCAAAGCTGGAGCAGGAATTTGAGCGTGAGCCTAATGCTGAAGAGATAGCTGAAGTCCTCGACTTGACCGAAGCCGAAGTCAAGGAGTCGATGAAGAACGCAGGCCGTCATGTGTCGATGGACGCCCCTCTCGTGCAGGACGAAGACAACAACATGTACGACGTCTTGAAGAGCGACGAGGTGGTGACACCTGAGACGCAGCTTCTTTACGAGTCATTACGCAAGGAGATTGACCGTGCCATTTCGACTTTGACACAGAGAGAGGCCGACGTCGTCCGTCTTTATTTCGGATTGAACGGCGGTCATCCTATGACTTTGGAGGAGATTGGTGAGAAGTTTGACCTCACACGCGAGCGCGTGCGTCAGATCAAGGAGAAGGCGATCCGCCGCTTGAAGCACACAAGCAGAAGCAAGATTCTCAAGAGTTATCTTGGTTAGTCTTAAGATTTATTGCAATTATCATGGATTTAACAGGGCTACGGTGAGTGGTCCTGTTATTTTTTGGCCCAGTGGCCAAATTTTACGATGCTTTTTGGTATTGTGAATTGCTTTCAAAATTTGTGTAAATTTGCATCGGAAACAACAAACGGAAAATCGCAAAAATCGATTGACAAGTTGTGAATTGCTTTCAAAATTTGTGTAAATTTGCATCGGAAACAACTTTCATGGTTATTTCTCCTGTTGTTTAGTTGTTGTGAATTGCTTTCAAAATTTGTGTAATTTTGCATCGAAAACAACCAGATCAAGACCCTTCAGATGATCTATAACGTTGTGAATTGCTTTCAAAATTTGTGTAATTTTGCATCGAAAACAACCTTTGACACTTTTCATCACCTGGCGGACATGTTGTGAATTGCTTTCAAAATTTGTGTAATTTTGCATCGAAAACAACGAAAAAGAAATTTTTAATTATGTAATACCTGTTGTGAATTGCTTTCAAAATTTGTGTAATTTTGCATCGAAAACAACTAAATATTTTGGTCTGTTGAAGGAGTTACGTTGTGAATTGCTTTCAAAATTTGTGTAATTTTGCATCGAAAACAACCCGCCGGACTCTCAAAAACACCGACCTCGTGTTGTGAATTGCTTTCAAAATTTGTGTAATTTTGCATCGAAAACAACCTGCTGTGATTGGAGATTGGTTGGCGCCTAGTTGTGAATTGCTTTCAAAATTTGTGTAATTTTGCATCGAAAACAACATTGGATTAACAAAAAAGTAAGATATTATGGTTGTGAATTGCTTTCAAAATTTGTGTAATTTTGCATCGAAAACAACTTATCCGATTATTGGGTCTTACCAAGACGTGTTGTGAATTGCTTTCAAAATTTGTGTAATTTTGCATCGAAAACAACCCCATAATAAATTCGGTATAACGATTACCAGTTGTGAATTGCTTTCAAAATTTGTGTAATTTTGCATCGAAAACAACTACACATTTAATCAAAACATAACAAACATTGTTGTGAATTGCTTTCAAAATTTGTGTAATTTTGCATCGAAAACAACTGCAGCTTTTGCAACCTCTTTTATAAGTTTGTTGTGAATTGCTTTCAAAATTTGTGTAATTTTGCATCGAAAACAACTAGAACAAGAACCTGGTGTAATCGGTTTGTGTTGTGAATTGCTTTCAAAATTTGTGTAATTTTGCATCGAAAACAACAATCCATAAATTATTCATAATGTGATGCTTGTTGTGAATTGCTTTCAAAATTTGTGTAATTTTGCATCGAAAACAACAATTTCATTATCACGAACAATGGGATTACTGTTGTGAATTGCTTTCAAAATTTGTGTAATTTTGCATCGAAAACAACATCGACACATTGTTTTTTTATTTTCCTCAAGTTGTGAATTGCTTTCAAAATTTGTGTAATTTTGCATCGAAAACAACGCAGGTCGGCAGCGCAACTTGCAAGGGACTGTTGTGAATTGCTTTCAAAATTTGTGTAATTTTGCATCGAAAACAACTCAATCGCTGCAAATTATTGAATCACAACAAGTTACAAGTTGTTTCAGAAATAAAAAATCCGACCTTAAACAAGCCGGATTTTTTATTTTCACATGGTTTTATATTTTCAAAACAGTTCCAATTGCTGCCCCGGAGTACCCGTTTCCTCAACTTTTTTGTTGTGAAAAATCTCCATACTGCCAAATTGCTTGTCCGTCACACACATAATCCCGACCTCCCCATGCTCAGGCAACGACATCTTCACCCTTTTTATATGGACATCAGCGTTTTCCATGCTTGCACAATGCCTGAGATATATCGAAAACTGGAACATCGTAAAACCATCGTTCAACAACTTCTTTCTGAACTCCGCCGCTGCTTTGCGCTCTTTTTTTGTATCCGTTGGCAAATCAAAAAACACCAATACCCACATAATCCGATATTCACTAAACCTGTCCATGTCAGATTTCCATGGTTGGATATGCCATTTTTCGCAATTCCCCTGAATAGCATTTGCAAAGCGAAGCTGTGGTTTGCGATGCCGCCACCATCAACGGGCTGCGTTGTCCGCCAATCATCACTTCAGCAACAGGCAAGCCCAGCAACTGTTTCTTCAATTCCGGAGTCAACTCCCCATAATCGATATCACTGCGCATAATATTGATAACCAACTCATCGACATACGGGCGATAAGGTTCCATAATGTCATCAGCCAGGCAATACGCATTGTATCTGTTATGATGATGGATTCCGAGTGTAGGCAAAAGACCGCTTGCGACCAAGGCGCGGGCAATTACAGCCCTCACTATTGCATAACCGTAATTCAGCAGATTGTTTGGCATCTCCCCTTCCCTATCTCTAGTAAAACCGGGCAAACTCGGGAAAATGTTTTTCCAATAATACGCTGCTGCGCGTCCTTCAAGATTCTCGCTGTCGCCACTTTTAACATCGTTTGCCCAGACAAGCATACACCCCACTTCAACGCCGCTCAACCTTTTCAAAACCGATGCCTGATTACGGATTTTCGCCTGCACCGTCTGTTGCCACAATTGTTTTTTCAAAGGCAGTGAAGCATCAATTTGATTGGCAAAACGTTCACTTTGAATTGTATTGCCCTCGAGAGGCAGAAGCATACCGGCAGGCATGTGTTTCTCATCGCAAGTTATTACTGCACAATTGTTTTGCAGCAAAGCATCCAATGCGACATTAGTGATGGTAATCTGCCGGTCTTCAAGCACAACCACTCCAATATCTTCAATTGGAACGGTTCTTACAACCTCCTGTTGCGTTTCCGAATCAGTTCGTTTTACAACAAGTTGTGAGTTTTTGACTGACAGGTACGCCGGATTGCCAAAGAAAAGGGTCTTTTTAATCATAATTTGACGCCATTAATTTCAATAATGTTACCAAGTCTGTCAACTTTGATGGGAACGCACATTTCCTTTATCGATTGCTTATCATATGTAAACTCAAACTTATTTAATTGTGTAAATTCAACCTTATCCACGACACATTTAGCTACATCAGAAATAATCGCATAAAGTCTGTTCCCTGTAAATGAAACAATTTTATATATCCTATTCTTATCCAACATTTTGATTCCTTCTTTCAACTCTTCTTTCGTCGGCAAATACACCAAATCATTCGGTGAAAGTACAAAGAGTAGCTTTGCATCATTAGCCACCAAACCTTCTCTTTTCAGATATGTCTCAATATTGCTCCTCCATTGTTTACCATACTTTTTCTGGCAATCAATCATTACATTCAAAGGAATGGTCAGATAGGAACGAACCACTTTTGTTTCGCCAGTTTCCTTGTCATCAACATTTGTTGCAAACACGGCAAAAAACAGATTGGTGCCTTTTGCAGCTTCAACAAATTTGGCGGACTTGTTTCCATTCTGCCCAACGGCGAACTTTTCAGCCTTTTCATAGACACGTACTTTCAGAATGGGCTGATGGAATTTGCCTTTATTGAGTGTGACAACGTTGCGGTTCATTTCGTCAATGCCATCTGGCGAGAAAGCAAGTTCAGGGTCATTGCCCTTTGCTTCCAAATGAGCCAATAAAATTTTTTGAATGCCCGAATCTGTTACACTATCCTCTATCTTAGCTTTATTAAATGAAGTATCAAGCGGCTTGCGCGTAGCAAAATACCGATCATTAGTCTCATTAGTGAAATAGTAAACCTCTATCTTGGACAGGTTAATATCCGACCATACGTCTTTATTCTCCTCTATATACTTCTTGATGTATTTGACATCCCGGCCATCTCTCAGCAGCTCTTTTATCTTAACTTTGAAATCTTTGTTCACGATGCGCTCCGGATTCCTGATGGCCTCGTTCAAAGACACAGTCTTTTTCATTCTCAGGTTAACCTCTCCGAAAACAGTATCCTTGTGCATAGACTTGCGCACAGCCCAGCTGTCACCTTTCTGTTGGGGCACAAGTACTTTCTTACCGTTCTCGTCATAATGCTGATAATAGTTTGTGGTCTTGTTGATTACGCGCAGATTCTGCTTGAAACTGACGATAATGTTTTCCAAAGCTCGTTTTGTATCAGTGGTGAACGAATCCCAGGGCTTGATGAATTCTTTGGCAATTTCGTATTCTTTACCATCAATAATCGTTTTCTCAAACCTGCGTAGTTTGCGTTGCAGGTCATACCGATAAGATTTGTCATGCTTTTTTGAATGAGCAGCTTCGTTGTTAAGCAAATTTATATGTTCGCGGGTGGCGCAAGCTATCACAATTGCATCCATTGCATGATGACGATGATCAATACGTTTTTTGTTGAAGCCTCTTTGCAATTCAAGCGGCATAGCTGGTATTTCGTGTCCTTCTGCACTTATTGCAGTGAAAACATTTTTGCCTGTCAGTTCATTCAATCTCTTGAATCGTGGTAAAACAATGCTGTTCCAAACATCGTTCATACCCCAGTCTTTTTTCAAACGGTCAGTAATCGATCCATTGCACGAAATCAAGTTCTTTGAAACGGCTTCCTGTTCATATTCACCATTGACAAGTTTTTCGCGCACGATATTGGAAAGCAGTCCCTTCACAATTTTACTGATATATCGGCTGTCGTTCAACTGTCGTTCAATAAAGCCATCGGGAATAACATCCATCAGCAACTTTTTCATCTTGGCTCGGTTGTTATTGTAGTGGTCTTTCACAAACTTCTCGTAAGCCTCAACCGACAGAATTTCAACCGTGTTTCCTTGACTGATTTGAACTTTCTCGCCTTTGTGATTCTTGATAAATTCAAACCCCAATTGTCTGTCTTTTAATTTGTTCACTTCTGCTTCGCATATCACTTTGTTGCTAAACGAATCATCAAAATAGCGTGATTGTGGAATCACGTGCTCAATCTCATAAGCAGTAGTAAAGAGTTTTGCAAGCGGAATCATTTCGCCTGTGTAAGGCGAACGATATTTCTGTTCCAACCAAAGTTTATAGCGCACAATATCAGACTTCGAGGGCTGAGCCGTTTTTGATATTTTGCTTACGAAATCAAATTCCGGGTCATCCTTAGTTAGATTATCAAGTGCATTTTCCTCGTATATGCGCAAAATATCCTGCTGGCTTGGTGAATACGGACGAACATTTTCAATGCCCATTTCAGGATTCATAAACTCCATAAGCATTGACTTGATACGCAGGTTGTTATTTTCGTTTTGCAAAATATTTTCAGTCATCCGTTTACGCTTGTCGGCTGGATTTTTCATTTCACGACCAAGTTCGACATGTATTTCATCAATCCGCCCTTCTTGTCTCCAAATATCTCGTACGGTACGTAATGTTTCTGTAACAACTTGTTCCACAATCGGATTCCGTAACGAATGTTGTTTGAATTCCTTTAGATAATCATCAATATCTTCAGGCTTATCCCATTTGCCAATATCCTTAGCTTCCGAGTGGCGGTCATAAACAATGTAGCAAGCCAACCAAATAGGCAAACCTTTGAAATGCGTTTCGTCTGTCAAATTGATTGCTTTTTCGCGAACACGATTTTTTATGCTCTCGTCGTACTCTCCTGTGATAATTTTTTCGACTCGTTCTTTCGTTTTCATGTCAAGGGCATCAATGCTCCAATATTTGCCAATTCGCATCAGCGGAAGCAGTTTCTTGATAGCCTTCTCTGAATATGAGCCATAATCTTTCGGGAATGTCTTGATTTTAGCAAACACTTCTGCAAATGACTCTGGCAAATTATTCTTTTCAGCGTACTTTTTCAGAGCTTTGCCTATCTCAATTTTATCCTCCACTGAATAAAGAATGTGCCAAAGTGCCATTTCTTGTTCTTTAGTCAGGAAGTCAGCACTAACACCGCATTTCGTCAGTCCATTTAATATTGTTGTTCTCGTTTCATTGCAAGGATACTCTTTGTCCTCAACATAGTTCCATCGGTATGAATATTGCTCTTGTCCTTTCTGTTTTTTAAACTTGAAATATGAGTTCAACAACGTATCTTGTTTTATGGCAGCCCTGTCATTCAGCCAATCAAACAATTTGACAAAATCATCTTCGGTTTTCAGAAGCTCATAGGTGACATCAACATCTGTCACAAGCTTGCCAGCCACTTCTTTTTCTCTCTCAAAAATCCTCAAATTCTGTACAAACTGCCACAATCTAAATTCCTGGAACAATGGATTCGATTTTGCAATGCACTTCACGGGGTATTCGTTACCCTCTTTGTCGAAATGACTCTCGTAAGGGCAATTGCTGATGAGCGTTTTCTTGCTCTTCAGCGGACGATGATAAAAGAGGATATCGTTAATGAACAAATTGGCAAAATCCGGTTTTGCGATAATATTGCGATGTGCTTCGTTGTTGGGATATAGTTCTTCTACACAGGCTTTGTATAACGATTCGTCTTTCAATTCAGGAATCAATGATTGCTGAACCTCAAGAATCTGCATCAACTCGTCTTTGTAATATTTGCGTTCAACAGTCCGAACAAGTTTTCCAATAATTTTTTGATTCGGATTTTGAAGAA
>JAEEGK010009052.1_pt1 | contig 23359 bp, 18 predicted proteins | sample 8958771 | NCBI WGS metagenome assembly JAEEGK01 (sample SAMN16246547, study PRJNA631951) | gut metagenome | biome: gut microbiome; feature: rumen; material: SC-attached | host: Bos | place: Iran: Karaj | collected 2018-10 | reverse complement strand
TACAGAACCGGTTCAAACAAATGCAACACTCGCTTCAGGATCAAGTCGAGAAACTGAAAGAAGAGACGGCTGTGTTGTATCAGCATGGCGACATTCAGCTCGCAGCCTACGACAAAACGTTAGAGGTCGACAAGATGAAGACATCGTTCCTGAATTATATGACGAATCAGATATCAGTGCCTGTCGAGGGTATCGAAAAGGCCGTGACCGCTCTCTGCAACAACTATCAGGAGTTCAGCAAAGAAGAGAAGGATCGTTTGGTCGACAACATACAGCTTCAGACGCAGACGACGGTAGAATTGTTGGATCATGTGGCTCATTTCGCTGAGACCGAAACAGGAAAGGAGGCCCCCAATGATTAAACTGTCAAGACAAATCAGTTGGGGTATCATGGTGATGGCCATCCCCCTATTCATGCTCGCGTTGGGCATATTGTATATGCAGTCGCACCACCTGATACATGAGGAGGTGAGAAAAAACACCCAAAGCATGCTGAACGCCCAACTGCAACGTGTCAACAACTATATAAACATCATTGAGACCTCACCCGATTCGATGGCCGCCCCCTCATTCAGGCGAATGTCTAAGATGTTGGCCGAGGTGGAGCAACCTTATTCAAACACCTACTTCATACTGCTTGATGGCGACGGGCGATACCTGATACATCCCGACAGCACCCGACTGTTCGCAAAGACCATCTTCATGGATGCCGATCGCGATGACAATAAGGATATGATCATGCTGGGCCACGAGATGACCACAGGCAAGCAAAGCACCATACACATCAATTACCAGAATAAAGAATATCATGTGTCCTACTGCCCGGTAAAAGGCACCGACTGGAGCCTGGCCCTCATCTGCCCCGTCAAGGATGCGATGCAAAGCTTCTATCGTCTCACCTCCATCGTCATCATACTGTTCATCATCGGCCTGCTTGCCATCCTGATACTCTGCAATCATGCGATGAAACAGATAATCCGTCCGATCAATCGGCTCATCGACACCACCCAGAACATTGTCGACGGACAGTATGACGAAACGATTCCCATCACGCCTCGCAAGGGTGTCGTTGCACAGTTACAGAATAGCTTTGCAAAGATGCAGCAATCGCTGAACGAGCGCATGAGCCATCTGCGCCAGGAAGCTGACGAATTAAAACAGAATAACGAAGAGATCAGTCGGGCCAAACAGGAAGCCGAGAATACCATCAACAAGAAGAACAAGTTTATTGTTCGCATGACACAGCAAATGCGTATGCCTCTGAACGTGATTTCGGGATTCGCTGATGTCTTGGCCGAAAAGGGTGTTGTTGAAAGCATCAGCCAGCAGGAAGAGCTGGACAACATTGCAACAATGATGAAAAAAAATGCGATCAGCATGAGCCGTATGGAGCTGATGATGCTCGATGCTTCGGAGACCGACGCCTCAGGTCTACTGTTGTATACCAGGTTCCATGAGATGTCGTGCAACAAGATTGCAAGAGAGGTGATCGATCTTGGGCAGCGACACTACCCCCACACAAACATACAGTTTGAAACCGAACTTCAGGACACCTTCCAGATCCTGACCAACAGGCTGTTCCTTCTGTGTGTCCTGATTGAGCCGCTGTATAATGCCGTCAATTACTCCGACGGAAAGCATATCTCCCTGCGTGTCAGCCAGACGGATACCACCGTTGTCTTCACGATTCAGGATACAGGACCTGGCTTACCGGCCGATTTGCCAGACATGGTTTATGAGCCTTACACACTGCCCGAAGACATGCCTGAAGGCGTAGGCCTTGGCTTACCATTGGCCCGCCGACATGCCAAACACCTGGGCGGCAAACTGACTATCGACCCCGACTATCACGATGGCTGCAGAATCGTGATAGAAATGCCAAAATAACAACAGCACTTAGGAAGAAAGACAAAAGACTGGCATCCGTGTGGATACCAGCCTTTTTTCTAGAAGGGCCCGAAGCCCATGCAGCTCGTGGTCGTGATGGCCGTCAGGAAGGCCGTGAGTGCAGCTACTATCACCTTCACCGCTACCTCAATGACTTTCTTCTTCATGATTCACCTCCTTTCAATTTATGACTTCCGACTTCTGATCTCAAACATCCGACTTCCGACATCAAATAGTCGCTGGGACAGAGAGGTACTTGAGTATGACAGCTGCTATGACTCAGGTACCTGTGTTCAAGAAAATTTAGTCGACCAAAGATTTGGTGATTATGTGGAAATGATGTAACTTTGCAACCGAGTGAAGATTAGTAATATGAAGAAAATTGCGTGTTTATTTTTGGTATGTGTGTCTGCTGTTATGGCAGTTGCACAGGGGTATCGGAATGATTTTATTTCGCCGACTGACGGGCAGCGTTCATTGATAATATGGCAATGGATGGATGGGCTTGTCAGTAAGGAGGCTATCACGAAAGATCTGGAGGCTTTCAAGGCTGCTGGACTATCTGGCGTACAGAATTTCCAGATTGGCGGTGACCAGCAAAGCAGGGTTGGTGACCCCACCTGCGCTATCGGTTCGGAGAAATGGAAGTCTATGATGCGTTGGACGATGGATGAGTGCCAGCGTCTCGGACTCACCTTCGGTACCCACAACTGCCCCGGATGGTCATCAAGTGCCTACGGAACAGTGACACCGGAATATAGCATGCAGAAACTTGTGTTCTCAGAAACAAAGATGCCCGACACAGCTGTTGGCAAAGGCAAGAAAAAAACTATCTTTATTAGTGTCGCACTCCCTCGTCCAAAGGTTGACGAAAAATACAACTATTACGAAGACATCTGCCTCTTGGCACTTCCTGACGACAGCATTGTCATGAAGGAAAACATAATAGACCTGACACAGTATTTTGACAAGTCATCTCAGATAGCAAACATTCCTTCTGCCCTTGCCAAAGACATTTCCGGGTATAGCCTTCTGCGCTTCGGACACACGACAAACGGAAAGACCAACGAAGCACAAGCCCCTCTGTCGGGACAAGGGCTGGAGTGTGACAAGATGAACAGGGTGGCTGTAAAGGCCTTTTGGGATGCATATCCACAGATGCTCATAGACATTGCAGGACCTCATGCCGGCAAAACGTTTAATATAATAGAGATAGACAGCTATGAGGCTGGCGGTCAGGATTGGAGTGTGGTTTTGCCAGATGAGTTCTTGAAACGGAAGAAATATGACATACTGCCATACCTGCCTTACATCGTAGGGCGCAACATCATCGGCAGTAAGGAAGAGTCGGCACGATTCAAGAAAGACCTTGTAGATGTTGTCACCTCACTCTTTGCAGAAAACTATTATGGCTATATGAATCAGCTGGCACGCAAGACACCCGGTATGCAGCTGATGATAGAGCCGTACGGTACAGGCGGGCAGAAGCCATTCCAAGTGCTCGATATCAACAAGATACTCAAGGAGGCAAACAGCGCAGTCATAGCGACAGAATTCTGGGTAAAGCCCGAGACATGGGGTTGGAAAGACATGAAGCGTCATGAGCAGGTGATGAGAAATCTGCAACGCCCGTTGCTTGCCGCAGAAGCCTTTACGTGCTGGCCTCTTCACGCATGGAAAGACGACCCGCAATCCTTAAAGCCGATATGCGACAAAGCCTACTGCAATGGTGTTAACAGGATGATGCTCCATGCAGGCGCCTGCAACCCTTGGACAAATGTAGAGCCGGGAATGTCATTCGGCATCTGGGGCACACATTTCGTACCCAATCAGACATGGTGGAAAGCTGGTGGAGCACGCGCACTATTCGACTACATGGCACGCTGTCAGTCGCTCCTGCAACGTGGTGTGCCGACGAAACAGCAATGGAAGGGAACGGATAAGTTCATGACCTATCAGCGCACTGACGGAGATAATGACATACTGTTCCTCTGTAATCCTACAAACGAAAGCGTATCAGACACCATCCGGCTTGCCTCCGTTGCCAAAGGCAGGAAACTGGCGATATGGGATGCATACAATCTTACTATGCAGAAGATAGACGACAGACCTATGATACTCTCCATAGAGCCGTACGGTTCAAGATTTATCATTATCTCAGATACAGAGACATCTTCTGAAACGCCACGTCCTGAAAACCAACTTCTAACCTCACTCCCGACCAGCGACGGCAGGACAGAGATAGACAAAGGGTGGAAGGTGGCTTTTCACTATAAAGACGCTGATGACATCATTGTTGATAATGACACTCTGTTCGACTGGACGACATCCTCTGACAGCAACGTAAGATATTTCTCAGGGACAGCGACATACAGCAATTCGTTTACCATTAAGAAACTGAAGAAAGACGCACGCTATATCATCAGCTTAGGTCAAGTAAAAAACCTTGCCTCTGTAACCGTCAATGGCAAGCCCTTCCCCACTCTATGGAAGGCACCATTCCTATTGGATATCACCCCTGCCATACATAAAGGCATCAACACCATAAGCATTGACGTTACCAACCTGTGGCCTAACCGCATGATAGGCGATGAGCAGGAGCCAGACGACATAGAATGGTCCGAGCCACTGACATACACCTATGCCCCAGGCAGTCCTACGGCAGGTCGTTATATGGCAAAGATTCCCGAGTGGCTGAGCAATGGCACCCCACGTCCCTCCAAAGGAAGAAAGACCGTCGGATGCTTCAAGTTCTTCACAAAAGAATCCCCCCTGCTTCCATCAGGATTGTTGGGTTCTATAGAACTATTGACTACGAAAACAAGATAAACTTCAAGACAGCCCTTGCCTAGTTTAAATATTGTGTTAAGTTTTATCTTCGGGCATCGAAATTGTTCACCCACTCTCGGATGGGCTCCACCGCCTCAGCATGCTCAGGGAAGTAACGAAGCATGACCGTCACAACTCTCGTGGAGTCGACGTCGATCACCTTACCATAATACTCCCATTTGTCCTCTGCGCCAGTCAGGATACTGTAGTTGTCACCGACATCCACAAGGTCGGCACCCATACCCATCATCTGCTGACCAGCACTGTAGTTCATTCCACTGAGGGAATCAACGATGACGGAGATCGATACGTCTTCAGCGATAAACACTTCCTGACTGGTTTCTGACGGAAGTTCTTGATGATAGAGGAACGACGGATAATTGATGTCCATACCCAACTTATCACTGTGATAGCGGGTCAGGTCCCACTGTCCCATACGGATAGTCAGGCTGTCGTCGCTCGTCAGTTCCGAGGTATATGCTTTCGGCTGCGGACTGTTTCCGCAAGATACGGCCAACACCGTTGTACAAGCCAGTATCAGCCACAAGAAATGTCTTGAATATCTCATCACTATTCTTTGTTACTCACGATTGGTTTTAATGGTTTGACGGTGCAAAGTTACGAAATTATTTTAAAACAACAAACTTTCTACGAAAAAAGTCATCATCTGTAAACTGTAAACTATAAACAGTAGAACTATAAACTGTAAACCGTAAACTACAAATCGTATTTATTCTTCCGTTTATCAGCCTTTCTCGGCTGCGAAGGATGAAAACCCATGTGCGGCGACTTCACCCCCTGATAGCCCGCATGACGCTGGCGGATCTTCGACACATAGTCCACCGTCTCTGAACCCCGCATATAGCCATACTTCACCAACGGATCATTATAGTAACGGGGCTGGGCCAGTTTGAGGACGTAGGCAGACACATCGGCCCATCGATGGGGATTGCGTCCGTCTCGCTGGGCCAGAGCCATCGCGTCTCGGATATGATGAGCCCCACCGTTATAGCTGGCCAGCACAAAGTTCGTGCGCTCATAGTTCTCCCGAATGTCGGAGAACGACTGCTGGAGCTCGGCGATGTACTTGGCTGCTGCTGCGATATTGCTCTCTGGGTCGTAGAGCTTGTCGCGTGAGAGTCCGAGGTGGTCGGCTGTTCCTGGCATAATCTGCATGAGTCCCTTGGCTCCGGCAAAGGAGACGGCACGGGGGTCGAAGGTCGACTCCTGGTAGCATTGTGCAGCCATCAGGCGCCAGTCCCAGCGGATGTCGCGGCTGTAGGTCATGAAGAGGTGGTCGTAATGGGAGACGATGCCGCCCTTCTTATCGAGCATCGGAGCGAACACCCGACGGCGCACCTTCCTCACAGTCAGCAGCTCCGTCTCCATCTTCTTCGCCTCCGCAATCAGCGCAGGCCGATACCAAGTCTTCAGCTCTTCGGCCAGTTCGGATTTATCGTTACCAGCCTCAATGTGGCCAGGCGTCGGATAGGCGATGAGGTCGATGTCACCCTCCTGTTGTTTATTGACCAGCTCGGCACTATCACGACACACCTCAACACGCAGTCGCACACCAAGAGAATCGGCAAAGCGCTGGCAGATGAGATACTGTGTACCGAGCGACTTCCCATGATAGTCATAATAGGTGTCCGGGCCGCTGAGCGTCGCTATAATCAACTCACCGCTCGTCTGAATATCCGTCAGGTCGAACTCTTCTGTCACCGTCACAGAATCAAGCACCGACCCATAGGGCGTCACTACACGCTCCTGCTTCTGCGTGCAGGAGACAAGGAACACGAACACCCCTAACAAAAGCGCATATTTATTCAAAAACAGCTTCATTCCATTGACTAAGCCCATAAAAACGCTGCAAAGGTACTAATTTTTAAACACGGATGACACGGATTTCACGGATTTTTTGTAATTTTGCACGCGAATTTGCAAATTTAGAGACTTACAAAGACAAAGATGTTACGTATTGCAGTACAATCTAAAGGACGGCTGTTCGACGACACGATGAACCTGTTGTCGGAGGCAGATATCAAAGTGAGCGCCTCGAAAAGGACGCTGCTGGTACAGTCGTCGAACTTCCCGTTGGAGGTGCTTTACCTTCGCGATGATGATATTCCACAGAGTGTGGCCTCAGGTGTGGCCGACATAGGCGTGGTGGGTGAGAACGAGTTCGTGGAGCGCGGCGAGGATGCTGAAATTGTCTCCCGTCTCGGATTCTCGAAGTGCCGCCTGTCGCTGGCTATTCCCAAGGAGATCAACTATAATGGTGTTGAGTGGTTCAACGGCAAGAAGATTGCCACAAGCTATCCCGCCATCCTCAAGCAGTTTCTCGACAAGCACGGCATCAAGGCTGAGATTCACGTGATTACGGGTTCGGTAGAGATCAGCCCAGGCATTGGACTGGCCGATGGAATCTTCGATATTGTGTCCTCTGGTTCGACGCTTGTGAGCAACAACCTCCGCGAGGTGGAGGTGGTGATGCAGAGTGAGGCCCTGCTGATCGGCAACAAGCAACTATCCGAAGAGAAGCGACAGATACTGGAACAAATGCTCTTCCGCTTCAAGGCCGTGAAGGATGCCGAAGATAAGAAATATGTACGCATGAACGCCCCGAAGGCCCGTCTGCAGGAAATCATCGATGTACTGCCCGGTCTGAAGAGTCCTACGATCATCCCCTTGGCCGACGACGAATGGTGCTCTGTACATACGGTACTCGACCAGAAGCAGTTCTGGGAGATTATCGGCAAGTTGAAGGAGATGGGTGCCCAGGGAATACTGGTTACACCGATTGAGAAAATGATCCTGTAAAAGTAAAAAGGTAAATGAACATTATCCGATATCCGGAAAAGAAGGAGTGGGCGAAGATTGTGAAGCGTCCGCATCTCGATGTATCGAAGCTGAATGAAACAGTGGCCTCGGTGCTGGCCGACGTTAAGAAACGCGGTGATGACGCCGTGAAAGGCTATGAGCTGAAGTTCGACCATGTGGACCTGCCGACACTCGCCGTCAGCGATGCTGAGATGGAAGAGGCAGAGCGACTGGTGGACAGCGAACTGAAGGCTGCCATCCAGCTGGCCCATTACAACATCCATGCTTTCCACGAGTCGCAGCAATTCCGGAGCAAGAAGGTAGAGACACAACCGGGTGTCACCTGCTGGCAGAAGAGTGTCGCCATCGAAAAGGTGGGTCTCTATATTCCAGGCGGTACTGCTCCTCTCTTCTCTACTGTTCTCATGCTGGCTACGCCTGCCAAGATTGCCGGATGCAGCGAGATTGTACTCTGCACACCTCCGACTCGTAACGGTAAGGTGAATCCCGCCATCCTCGTAGCTGCCCGCATCGCCGGCGTCAGCAAGATCTTCAAGGCCGGCGGCGTACAGGCCATCGGTGCTATGGCCTACGGCACGGAGTCAATCCCCAAGGTCTACAAGATATTCGGTCCTGGCAACCAATACGTGATGGCCGCCAAGCAACAGGTGAGTCTTCACGATGTGGCTATCGACATGCCCGCAGGCCCTTCGGAGGTCTGTGTGATTGCCGACAAACAGGCAAACATCGAGTTCGTGGCTGCCGACTTGTTGTCACAGGCCGAGCACGGCATCGACTCTCAGGTGTTGCTCATCACGACCTCAGAGCAGGTGCTGCTCGACGTACAGGCTGAAGTGAACCGTCAGCTGGAGCTGTTGCCGAGAAAGACGATTGCAGAGAAGGCACTGGAGAACAGTACCCTTGTTCTTGTGAAAGATCTCGATGAGGCCATCGGTCTCTCGAACGCATACGCCCCGGAGCATCTTATCCTACAAACACGTAACTTCGAAAAGCTGGCTGCCAAAGTGGTGAATGCCGGCAGCGTGTTCCTCGGAGCATACGCTTGTGAGAGTGCTGGCGACTATGCCAGCGGCACAAACCACACACTGCCCACTCACGGCTATGCCACTGCCTACAGCGGTGTGAACCTCGACAGCTACTGTCGCAAGATTACCTTCCAGCATCTGACGGAAGACGGCATCCACAGCATCGGTCATGTCGTAGAGCTCATGGCTGAGGCCGAACAGCTCGACGCCCATAAGAATGCGATGAGTGTACGCTTAGCAAAAGTGAAAAGTGAAGCATAAAGAATGATGAAGGCACTACAAGAATTAACGCGACCCAATATTTGGAGTCTGGCACCATACAGCTCGGCCAGGAATGAATACGCCGGCCGTGAGGCAAGGGTGTTTCTCGATGCCAACGAGAATCCGTATAACCAGCCGTTTAACCGTTACCCCGACCCCTTGCAGCTGGAGCTGAAGGCTGCGCTCTCGAAGGTGAAGGGCGTACCAAGCGAAAATATCTTCCTCGGCAACGGCAGCGACGAAGCCATCGACTTGCCCTACCGTTGTTTCTGTGAGCCTGGCATCGACAATGTCGTAGCCATCGAGCCCACCTATGGTATGTATAAAGTCTGTGCCGACATCAACAATGTAGAGTATCGTCCTGTATTACTGGACGACCACTACCAGATTAGTGCCGACCAGCTGCTCGCCGCCACCGATGCCCACACTAAGATCGTCTGGCTCTGCACGCCCAACAATCCGACAGGCAACTGCCTGAAGCGCGAGGAGGTCATCAGGGTGATTGAACAGTTTGAGGGACTGGTCATCGTCGACGAGGCCTATAGTGACTTCTCATCCCAACTGCCCCTGCGCCTGGAACTTGCCAAATATCCCAACCTCATCGTGCTCAACACGATGTCGAAGGCTTGGGGCTGTGCTGCCATCCGACTGGGTATGGCCTTTGCATCCAAGGACATCATCGAGCTGTTCAATAAGGTTAAGTATCCCTACAACGTGAACCAGCTTACCCAGCAGCAGGCCCTCGAAGCCCTGAAAGATCCCTTCGAAGTGGACAAATGGGTGAAGATACTGCTGCAGGAACGTACACGCATGATCGACGCCTTTGAGTTGCTGCCCATCTGCGAGAAGGTCTATCCGACGGAAGCCAACTTCTTCCTGGCAAAGATGACCGATGCCGTAAAGATCTACAACTATCTGGTAGACAGGGGTATCATTGTCCGTAACCGTCATCGGGTGCAGCTCTGCCAGAACTGCCTGCGCATCACCATCGGTACAAAAACAGAGAACAGCGAACTCATCGCAGCCCTCCGTCAATATAAATAACAAAAATCCCCTTCCTGAGTTGAAGGGGATTCTTATTTTACTTCGCCTTACGTGCTTTCTTTGCGGCTTTCTCCTGAGCCTTCTGAGCCTTGGCCTGAGCCTTGGCAGCCTTAGCCTGAGCCTCGGGAGTGGCTTCACGTGAAGCCTTTTCCGTAGCCTCCTGGGCTTTCTTCATCGCCTTCTCAGCATCCTTCTGGGCCTTCTCGGCATCCTTGATACGCTTCTGGCGCTTCTTGGCCTCCTTCTCAGCCTTCTTGGCCTTCTTCTCGGCCTTCTCCTGTGCCTTCTGGGCCTTACGAGCCTGCTTCTCGGCTTTCTTCTGAGCTTCAAGTGTTGCCTTATCTACCTGACTGGTGCCTGTGATTACATCCTGTGCCTGTGCAGTCTCAACTTGAGCAAAGCCTGCTACCAGAGCCACTACAACTGTCAAAATAATCTTCTTCATTTCTATTTTCTTTTTAATTGTTGATAAAAAGGGGTATCTATTTGTCTTATTGACTTTGCAAAAATACAAATAATAAAAGAAACCATGTCAAGATTTAGCTATTTTAACACATTAGCACAAGCTGATATTCTATTATTCAGTATCTTTGCAGACAAATAGGACAATGAAACGAAATGAATGACGTTAAGAAAGCAATCATTGTAGGTGCCAGTTCCGGTATAGGCATGGAAACAGCCAAACTGCTACTCTCTGACGGTTGGCATCTGGGAGTGGCCGCTCGTCGTGAGGAACCCCTGCAGGAACTGAAGGCAATGGCTCCTGAGCGCATAGAGGTGATGACCATCGACGTGACAAAACCAGATGCAGGTGACCGTCTGCTGAGCCTCATCAACAGACTCGGAGGAATAGATCTCTACTTCCACGCCTCAGGTATCGGCAAGCAAAACCGCACATTGGAGGCAGACATAGAGCTGCAAACGATGGAAACAAATGCCGTCGGATTCACAAGGATGATAGGCACCGCCTACAGGTATTTCGCAGAAAAAGGCGAGGGCCATATCGCCGCCATCACCTCTATTGCGGGAACCAAAGGCCTTGGACCTGCCCCTGCCTACTCTGCCACAAAAGCCCTGCAAGCCACCTACCTACAGGCTTTAGAGCAACAAACCCGTCAAAGAGGATTGTACATCAGCTTTACCGACATTCGTCCGGGATTCGTAGATACGGCTTTGCTCAACGGCGATTTCCCCTATCCCATGTTGATGCAACCTGAAACAGTGGCGCGTGACATTGTCAGCAGTATCTACCGTAAGCGTCATGTCCGGATCATCGATGGTCGCTATCGTGTCCTGACATTCTTCTGGCGGCTCATTCCCCGTTGGCTATGGCGCAGACTAACCCTTCTCTTTGTGATGGCTGGATGGTTGTTGCCCTCCCTTATGCATGCTCAGACATCGAGGGCTGAACTGCTGGCTCATCTCGATCTGGCAGCAGGAAACTACAGTAACTATCCCAACCCGACGGGACACGTCACACCAGCTCCCGACGGCTATGAGCCATTTTACGTCAGTCACTACGGACGTCACGGTGCCCGTTACATGACTGACGACAAAGCCTACAAATACACCATCGGAAAGATGGACACCGCTCAGGCACGCGATTGGCTGACGGACTACGGAAAGGAGGTACTCGGCCGTCTGAAACTGGCTGCCGACAATGCCCACCACCGTGACGGAGACCTGACTCAGCTTGGTGGCAGACAGCACCGAGCCATCGCCCACCGACTGGTGAGGAACTACCCGGAACTGCTGATGCAACCTATCCATGTGAAGGCCAACTCCTCGACCGTCCGACGCTGTATGCTATCGATGGCAAACTTCTGTCAGGAGCTGATGACGCTGAACCGCAAGCAAGGATCGGATGATATCCTCGTAAAGTTCCTCATGAATGAGAACGAGACCTCCGTACCCATCCAGACCGACTGCTACCCCTTCTACCACTGGAAGGATGTCAGCAACCACTACCGCAACATGCTGAAAGAGGCAAATATCACGTATAAAACCAAAATCGAGAAAGAAGATGACGACGAAGATGATTAACAGAAGCCTGACGATAGTATAAACCATCAACAAGAATATGAAAATAGCTATAGACCTGGGAGGCACCAACATGCGTGTGGGGCTCACTGACGGGGCAAAGGTCGTTGAGACGGTCATCGAGCCCTGTCCAGCAAAAGAAACAGAAGAAGTCGTTCTCAGTCAGTTGAAGCGGCAGATCGCCCAACTGATGCGAGCAGAAGTGACGGGCATCGGTGTCGGTGTGCCGTCGGTGGTAGACTACCGACAAGGCATCGTCTACAACGTTGCCAATATCCCGGCGTGGAAAGAGGTACACCTGAAGGATATTCTGGAGAAAAAATTCGGTGTACCCGTCGCCGTGAACAATGATGCCAACTGCTTTGCCTTGGGCGCCTGGCGTTACGGTGAGGGCCAGGGTACGAGTGATATGGTGGGGTTGACGATGGGCACGGGTATCGGCTCGGGCATTATCATCGACGGGAAACTCTATAACGGTGTGAATACAGGTGCGGGCGAGATCGGATCACTTCCCTTCAAGGATGCCGACTATGAGTTCTATTGCAGCAGCCGCTTCTTCAGCCAGTTACATGGCGACACGGGTGCCAACTTCGGCAAACGAGCCCAGGCTGGTGACAAAGAAGCCATCGCCGTGTGGCAGGAATTCGGTCAGAACGTGGGTGAACTGATCAAGGCCGTACTGTTCACCTACGCCCCAGAGGCCATCATCATCGGTGGTGGCATCGCCAGTGCGTTCCCACTCTTTGAGGCTGCCATGCGGCAGACGCTCACATCGTTCCCCTACCCCGAGAATGTAGCTGCCACCCGTATCGCGCCTTCTACACTACCCAACGCAGCAATGCTGGGAGCAGGACTGTTGGTTTGATTGACCATTGAACATTGACCATTAAAGATTAAAGATGATGAAATACAGAAATATCATGGCTGTTATGACGCTTGCAGGAGCACTGACGGCTTGCACAGAGAAAACAACGCAGACGATGACCTGGCAGGTGCAGTCGTCGGAGAAGATTGAACAGACAGGTGACATTCTGTCTACCCCAGCCGCCAATACTGACGGCTGGATTGATGCCAGCGTCCCGTCAACGCTGATGGGTGTGCTGACGTCCAACGGCATCGAACCCGAGGCACTCACAGCCGAGGACTATGCCAAGATCGATAAACAGCGCTTTGAGAAGAGCTGGTGGTATCGCACTACCTTCGACCTGCCAGCCTTGAAGGAAGGAGAACACGCCGTGCTCGACTTCGACGGTGTCTGCTATCGTGCCAACGTATGGCTCAATGGACAGCAGATAGCCAACAGTCAAGAGATGGCAGGTTCGTTCCGACAGTTTGAGTTCGATGTCACTAAGGAGATAGCCTCAGAGAATGTGCTGGCCGTCGAGGTGTTCCGTGCCCAGCCCGGAGAACCTAATATCGGATTTGCCGACTGGAACCCACGGCCTGCCGACGAGAACATGGGAATCTACCGTGAAGTGAAGGTGAAGACCTGCGGCAACGTGGTTGTATCGCATTCGGCCGTCCGTTCGAGGGTGAACACAGAGACGCTCGATGAAGCGTGGCTCACGGTGGCCACAGAACTGAAGAACCTCTCGGATCAGCCTGTGGAAGGTGTTGTAAAAGGTACTGCCGACGGACAGGCGTTCAGTTATCCTGTGACGTTGGCTGCCGGCGAGAAAGTTCGTTTCGCAGCCCCCGAGGAGATTCATATCGACAATCCTCGTCTGTGGTGGTGCCACAACATGGGTAAGCCCGAGCTCTGCGACCTGCATGTGGAGTTTGTCGAGAATGACAAGGTGTCGGATAGCGAGGATGTGCGTTTCGGCATCCGTGAAATCCACAGCTACCTAACCGATGAGGGTTATCGCGGCTTCATCCTGAACGGCAAAAAGGTGTTGCTACGTGGTGCTGGATGGACCGATGATATCTATCTGCGTGACACGCCCGAGACGAACAAGCTACAATTAGAATATGTACGCGACATGAATATGAACACCGTGCGTCTGGAGGGCTTCTGGGGAACGTCACAGAGCCTGTATGACCTCTGCGATGAGATGGGACTCTTCATTCTGGTGGGTTGGAGTTGTCACTGGGAATGGGCAGAATATCTTGGTTCGCCCTGCGAAGAGCCATACGGCGGTATCCTCAGCGAGGAACAAATAGACATCGTCGCCAAGTCGTTCGAAGACCAGGTGATGTGGCTCCGCTATCATCCCTCCATTATCGGGTGGTTTGTGGGCAGTGACATGCTACCCAAGCCCGAGTTGGAGAAGCAATATCAAGCATTTCTGACTAAGGAGGACGACCGCGACTACCTGATCTCGGCCAAGGACCAGAAGAGTGAAATCTCTGGGCCATCGGGCACGAAGATGGCTGGCCCTTACGAGTATGTCGGTCCGGCATACTGGTATCTGCCTGAAGCTCCAGGTGGTGCCTTCGGTTTCAACACAGAGACGGGCATCGGCGCCCAACTGCCCGTGAAGGAATCATTAGAGAAGATGCTGGGTGAGCAGCTCTGGCCCATCGATAACCGTTGGGATATCCTCTGCACGGCTTCGGGCTCGGCCATGAACTCGCTGAACCAGCTCAATGAGGTGATCCACAACCGTTTTGGTGATGCGAAGGATATCAACGAATATCTCTTCAGGGCCGACCTGCTGAACTACGAGAGTACGAAGGCGATGTTCGAGTCGTTCCGTGCCCACTGGCCCCACACCACGGGCATCATCCAATGGATGCTGAACGGTGCACGACCAGGCATCTACTGGCAGCTCTACGACTACTACAAACAGCCCAATGCCGCCTACTACGGCGTGAAAAAGGCCAATGCCCCCGTGCAACTGATCTACGACTACTACACGAAGGGTGTCTATGCCGTCAATGAAACATTTGAAACTGCCAACGTCAAGGCTGAGATGAAACTCCTGAAAGACGGCCAGAACATCAATAACAGCCAACAGATAGAGATCGCATCGGGAACGGTGGTCAAAGTGTTCGACATCGACACCAGCGGGGCACCTGCTGCTTTCCTGTTCCTCAAGCTGACAGACGGCAAAGGGGATGAGGTGGCGACCAACGAGTACTTCCTGCCTTCTGGTAACGACTCCTACGACTGGTCGAAAACCACCTGGGTGAACACTCCCATCACGCAATATGCCTCTTACGACGTGCTCAACGGGCTGTGTACCAAGAATTGTGTGTTGACGATCAAGCCATCGTCAGAGGGTCTTTACAAGATCACAGTTAGCAACCCGACGGACAAGGTAGCCTTCATGATTCGCCTCGTCGCCAAGAACCAGAATGGCGAGTTGATATGTCCTGCCTACTGGAGCGACAACTACTTCTCGCTGGCCCCCGGCGACAGTCGTACCATCACCTGTCAGACCTCTTCACCTCGTGCCACGATACAGGTAGATTCGTATGAATGAACCAATTTTGCAACTGAAACACTACAAAGAAGATTAATATGAAGATAATAGACGAACAACTGATGAACAGTGTGGCGGAAGAAGCCAAGAAATCCCCACGACTGAGGATGAACTACAACTTCCACGGAAGTCTGCAGGACAAGTGCCACCGTTTCCTCAATGCCTTACAGCCAGGCACATTCATCCCTGTACATCACCATCCTGACAAGGACGAGACCTTCGTTATTCTGAAGGGCAAAGTCAGGGTGACAACCTACAACGATAGCGGCGAGATCCTGGCAACCTGTGTGATCAGTCAGGAGAGTGGTACTTACGGCGTAGACATACCCAAGAACGTCTGGCATGGGTTAGAGTGCCTGACACCCTCCGTCTTGCTGGAATGTAAGGCTGGCCCCTTTGTCGAACACGAGGTTGACGGCATATTGGAAACTAAAAGCGGTAAGGACATCTATCTTGCAGGCGGCTGCTTCTGGGGAACGGAGCACTACTTCAAGCAGATAGAGGGTGTGGTGGAAACGTCTGTGGGATTTGCCAACGGACATACTGCCAGCCCGACGTACAAAGAGGTCTATACCGATACGACGGGATATGCCGAGACGGTGCATGTGAAATACAATCCTGATGTGGTGAGCCTCGAGTTCCTGTTGCAGATGTTCTTCAAGGCCATCGACCCAACCAGTCTCAATAAACAGGGGCATGACGAAGGGACTCGTTATCGTACAGGCATCTATTATACCGATATTGAGGACTTGCCCGTTATCGAAAAGGTGTTTGCCGAGGAACAGAAGAAGTATCAGCAGCCTCTGGCCGTTGAGAAACTGCCCTTAGAGAACTTCTATACAGCAGAAGAGTATCATCAGGACTATCTTGACAAGAATCCAACAGGCTACTGTCATCTGCCAGAATCGCTGTTTGAGTTTGCAAGACAGGCAAAGGATAATAAGTCCTCAAGCGCATCAAGGTCTCTGGCATCGACTTTAAAAGGTAATAGTCTGCCTTCTTGATCAATTAAGAAATATGACGGAAAACTGTTTACCTGGAAATATTGTTCAATAGCATTCTTTTCTTCAGGCTTCAAATTGAAATGAACCACATTGTCGCCCTTTATCTGATATTGAGCGATGATATCCTTCCACTTCGGTTCTGGACTCTTGTTCGCAAAATACATGTAGACGATATCGTATTGAGACAGTCGATGATATTCTTCTTGAGACTTCGATAATGCCTGCAAACAAGGCACACACCACGTACCCCAGAAATCTACCAGAATGATTTTTCCTTTATAAGGCTCCATCAGTTCACGAAACAGCGACTCACCTCGGCTCATACCTGTAGATTGAACGCTTTGCTGGTTCTTGCTTTCAATGTCCAGATATTTCTGATTCAGTACCCTAACACCATCTTTGACAATAGGAAGCGATATGCACTTTTCAGCAATGTCCATCATTGCAGGACTCAACGAGTGATTGCTCCCACTGATCATTGCCGTTACATCCAGACCCACGAAGAAGTCTTTCATCTCACGGTCAGATCCTATTGAGTCCAGAATATGAGTAGCGTAATCCAGTTGGATAATGAAACTCTTTTCTTTGATCATATTCTGCAGCCTTTCATCTTGCATCATCGACTGCATCTCTTGCATAACGGATTGGTGTTCTGTCTGAAAAGCCTGAGCAACCTTTTGTATTTCGTTCTGATCGCTCAAACCTTCCGTTTTCTTACGGAAGTCGTCAATCACGCCGATATACTGTTTAATGGTTTCTCTTTGCGAAGCTGATATATCAAGATTTCCATCTTTGGCAATACTCTGGAATGCAGCGTAATTGGGATCAAAACCATTACGAGCCATGAACTGTTGCAACAGATATAGTCGCAGGCTGAAAATTTCGCCACAATAGGCCGTATAAGGACGTGGCAAATTCTTCCAATACTTCTCTACTATCTTGTCGAGTACTACTTTAGGAAGTTTACGGTCAGGCAAATAGTTTGATGCTTGCGCCAGTTTCTCGGCCTTTATCAAATTCCAAAACTGACGCGTATAGTTAATGTATTTGGGCGACAATGTAGGGTGTTCATGGATGATACTGTCGAGATCACTTTCCATTTTTCTCCAGAAGGTTTCCGAATCCTGATAGAACTCGTCGAAACTGCTATAAGGACTATGCGAGGGGCTGCCGTTCATTGTAGGTGCTATCCGACCAAACAATTCCTGATGTGCCAGATACATATTTTGAAGCATACTGTTTTTGCCCATGAACAACTGTTGGCCGCTCTTAAAATCATGTAACAGGAAATAGGTTTCACCTGCCTCAAAAAACGGTAGAGATACTGGTTGAACCATGCCGAAGGAATAGTTCATGCGAATTAATGACAGGCACTTTTACCATAAAGCGGCCAATAGAGTCTATTTCTCCATATACTGATTCTTGACCATTCTGATAGATGTTATCCAAGTAGATAGCGAATACACCTTCCGTCCGTTCTGCTTCTGGCATATCTTTCAGCCATCCTATGATAGTGACGGTGTCTATACGGCTGTAACCATTATCAATGAGAGCTGTATCTACATCCGTTTTTGGATAATACGGGATGTACTTACCTATCATGTTAGAATATGGCTGTGGTTTATTCTGGCCTATTTGCATATTCCTATTCCCATCCTTTTCCTTATCGACTCGAATGACCAGCAAATCCTCATCATTTCTGAGTTGGATATCATACTTATCGCCTTTCACGTTTATACTTTCGTAGTTCCAGAACTTACAGTCATACACGGCAAAGTTCTCGAAGAAGCCGATGTCCCAATCGCCAGTGTTTTCATTTCTCCACTTTGTATCATTCAAACTACTGGATGTCAATGTCATTTGTCCGTAGCAGAATAAGCAAACAACAAATAACAAATGTAATATTAGTACTCTTTTCATACTATTCTTTTATTAATTTGAATACTTGATTTTTCGTATCTTTAGTTTCATCTTTCTTATTAAACTATTATAAATGTCGATGAAAATTTAATAAATCTGCTCCGAATTGTGTAACTTTGCCCTGTTATTACAACATTGTTTAAGAGAATTTGCTTCTGAATAGACCCAATATGCAAAAGAAAAAGAAGATATTGTTCCTTCACGGATTCTATGCCAGCGGTAGTTGTGTGCCAGCCTTGGCATTGAAGGCTGCGTTTGAGCGAGAGAAATCGGAACTCGCTTCGATTCCCGAGCGTGAGCAGGCTCGACCGAAGGTCAAGGAGGCCACAGTGCTGACTCCCGACCTCCCACTCCACCCTGCCGATGCCATCAGGCTGATTCGCGACATCTGCGACCATGAGAAGCCGGATATCCTTGTCGGCAACAGCTGTGGTTCGTTCTATGCTCAGATGATCTCTCCGATTGTCGGAGTCCCTGCCCTACTCGGCAATCCGCATTTCAAGATGTCAGACTTTCTCCGTGAGCGTATCGGCAACCATCAGTATAAGTCACCAAGAGCCGACGGGAAGCAGGACTTTACTATTGACGAACAACTTGTGAAGGAGTTCGAGGCAATGGAAGCCCATCAGTTTGATGGATGTACTATATATAATAAGGTACGTGTATGGGGAATCTTCGGTGAGGAAGACACGCTGGCACATTTCGAGCCACTGTTCTTGGAGCATTACACCCACTCTTTCCACTTCCCTGGTGGCCACACCCCAACGGCAGAACAGTTCAAGACCTGGTACTGTCCGCTTATTGAGAAAATGTTACTGGAATATCCCATTTCAGAAGACCATGGGCGATAATAGACAGGGAAGACTAAAGGATTGGTATCGAATATTCCTATATGCATGAGAGACGAAAGAGGGTGTAACTCCTTTAAATAAGGAAGTTACACCCAACTTGTTAATATTAGAGTTTTCTGATTACTCTTCAACAGCAGCCTGTGCGGCGGCGAGACGGGCGATGGGCACACGGAACGGAGAGCAAGATGCGTAGTTCATGCCAATCTTGGCACAGAACTTCACAGAGCTGGGCTCACCACCATGCTCACCACAGATACCGCAACGGAGGTCAGGACGTACTTCACGGCCTTCCTTCACAGCGAACTTGATGAGACGGCCAACACCCTTCTGGTCGAGCACCTGGAACGGGTCTACCTTCAGGATCTTCTTGTCGAGGTATACAGGCAGGAACGAAGCGATATCGTCGCGGCTGTAACCGAAGGTCATCTGAGTCAGGTCGTTGGTACCGAATGAGAAGTACTGAGCCTCTGAAGCAATCAGATCGGCGGTCAGGGCAGCACGCGGAATCTCAATCATCGTACCGATCTCGAACTCAACCTCGAGACCATACTCCTGGAATACCTCCTTAGCGGCATACTGGATCACCTCCTTCTGCTGCTTCAACTCGTTGATCGTACCAATCAGCGGAACCATGATCTCCGGCATCGGGTTCTTACCCTCCTTCTTCAGCTCGCAAGCTGCAGAGAGGATAGCCTTGGTCTGCATAGCGGTGATCTCGGGGAAGGTGATACCCAGACGGCAACCACGGTGACCGAGCATCGGGTTGTTCTCAGCGAGAGAAGCCACACGGCGCTGGATTTCCTCCAGGCTGACGCCCATCTCCTTAGCCATCGTCTCCTGACCCGGCAGATCGTGGGGAACGAACTCGTGGAGAGGAGGATCGAGCAGACGGATGTTCACGGGCAGACCGTCCATAGCCTCGAGGATGCCCTTGAAGTCTGCCTTCTGGTAAGGCAGCAGCTTGGCAAGAGCCTTCTCACGTCCGGCAACGCTGTCGGCCAGAATCATCTCACGCATGGCAACGATCTTCTGATCCTCGAAGAACATGTGCTCGGTACGTGTCAGACCGATACCCTTGGCACCGAAGGCGCGAGCCACCTGTGCATCGTGCGGGGTATCAGCGTTGGTACGAACCTGCAGCTTCGTGTACTTGTCGCAGAGATCCATCAGCTCCTTGAAGTCACCACTGAGCTCAGCAGCCTTCGTGGGAACCTCACCAGCATAAACCTGACCAGTAGTACCATTCAGAGAGATGTAGTCACCCTCCTTGTATATTATGCCGTCGATCTCAACGGTCTTGTTCACATAACTCACATTCAGTGCACCTACACCCGATACGCAGCACTTACCCATACCACGAGCCACAACGGCAGCGTGAGAGGTCATACCACCACGAGCGGTCAGGATACCCTCGGCAGCAGCCATACCAGCGAGGTCCTCAGGAGAGGTCTCGATACGTACGAGCACTACCTTGTGACCATTCTCGTGCCACTCCTTAGCGTCGTCAGCGTGGAATACAATCTGACCGCAGGCAGCACCAGGAGATGCAGGCAGACCCTGAGCAATCACATTGGCAGAAGAGAGGGCCTTCTTATCGAATACGGGGTGCAGCAGCTCGTCGAGCTTCTGAGGCTCGCAGCGCATGATGGCGGTCTTCTCGTCGATCATACCCTCGTGGAGCAGGTCGATAGCAATCTTCACCATAGCGGCACCTGTACGCTTACCGTTACGGGTCTGGAGGAACCAGAGCTTACCTTCCTGAACGGTGAACTCCATATCCTGCATGTCGTGATAGTGGTGCTCCAGCTTGTCCTGGATGCCATTCAGCTCGTTGTAGATCTCAGGCATAGCCTCCTCCATAGAAGGATACTTGGCCACGCGCTCCTCCTCAGAGATACCAGCACGCTCTGCCCAGCGCTGAGAACCGATCTTCGTGATCTGCTGCGGGGTACGGATACCAGCCACAACGTCCTCACCCTGAGCATTCACCAGATACTCACCATTGAACAGGTTCTCACCATTAGCGGCATCACGGCTGAAGCATACACCAGTAGCAGAGGTGTCACCCATGTTACCGAATACCATAGCCATCACGCTAACGGCAGTACCCCACTCGTCGGGAATGCCTTCCATCTTACGATAGAGGATAGCGCGCTCGTTCATCCAAGAACGGAACACAGCGCAGATAGCACCCCAGAGCTGCTCGATAGGATCGTTGGGGAAGTCCTTGCCTGTGCGCTCCTTGATGGCCTCCTTGAAGAGCTTCACCAGCTTCTTCAGCTCGTCGACGTTCAGGTCCTTGTCGAGCTTCACGCCACGCTCTTCCTTCACCTTCTCGATGATCTCCTCGAACGGATCGATGTCGGTCTTGTTCACGGGCTTCATCTCGAGCACCACGTCACCGTACATCTGCACGAAACGACGATAAGAGTCGTAAACGAAGTGGGGATTGTTGGTCTTCTTCACCATACCCTCAGCCACCTCGTCGTTCAGACCGAGGTTCAGGATGGTATCCATCATACCGGGCATAGAAGCACGGGCACCGGAACGGACGGAGACGAGCAGGGGATTCTCCTTGTCGCCGAACTTCGAGTTCATCAGACCCTCGATGTGCTTCACGGCAGCCATCACGTCGTCGTTCAGCAGTTCCATGATCTTCTGCTGACCAACCTGATAGTACTCGTTACAACAGTCTGTGGTGATTGTGAAACCTGGAGGAACAGGAACTCCAATCAAGTTCATCTCAGCAAGGTTAGCACCCTTACCGCCAAGTTCCTCACGCATTTTTGCATTACCTTCGGCCTTACCGTTACCGAAGAGGTAAACTCTCTTTTGGCTCATATTACTTGTGTTAATTATTAAATGTTTATAAATTGTTTTGCTTTAATTGCGCAAAATTACAATAATTTCCGCACATACACAAGAAAAATGCGCAAAAAATGGGATTTTTAATATTTATTCGTAACTTTGGAGTGCATCCGAAGGTACTCACGTTCGAAAAAGCGCAAGATTTTCTTGGCTTTTTGCTCACTTATTCGTACCTTTGCACCCATTATGACAAGAAAGAAGAAACCATTACCGCTCCTTGAGAGCGTGACGATAGAGGCTGTGGCAGCCGAGGGAAAGTGTCTGTTCCACTGGAACGACCTGGTTGTATTTGTACCTTTCTGCGTGCCTGGTGATGTGTGCGACGTGCAGATCCGTCGTAAGAAGCATTCCTTCGCTGAGGGCGAGGTAGTGAGGTTTATAGAATATAGTAATGTTCGCGCGACCCCCTTCTGCCAGCACTTCGGTGTCTGCGGCGGCTGTAAGTGGCAGAACCTACCCTACTCCGAACAGCTGAAGTTCAAGCAGCAACAGGTATTCGATCAGCTGACACGCATCGGTAAAATTGAACTGCCCGAGTTTCGTCCTATCCTCGGCAGCGTGAAGACCCAGGAGTATCGTAATAAACTTGACTACGGCTGTGCGAATAAACGTTGGCTGACCAGGGAAGACATCGCCACCCTTGGCGACGGTGTCAAAAACACCCCTGCCATTGGCTTCCATATCACGGGAGCTTTCGACAAGATCCTGCCCATCGAGAAGTGCTGGCTGATGGACGACCTGCATAACCAAATCCGCAATGAAGTGCGCGACTATGCCGTCGCTAACGGACTGTCCTTCTTCGACCTCCGGGCGCAGACAGGTCTGCTCCGCGATGTCATCATCCGTAACTCAAACACGGGTGAATGGATGGTCATCATCCAGTTCCACTATGATGAGACGGGAGGCGAAACAGAGGCAAAAGCCTTACTGCAGCATATCGCCGATAAATTCCAACAGATCAGCGCATTAATGTATCTCGACAACCAGAAGTGCAACGATACCATCGGCGACCAGGACATCCTCGTCTTCAAGGGCAACGATCATATCTTCGAGACAATGGAGGACCTGCGCTTCAAGGTCGGTCCCAAGTCGTTCTACCAGACCAACACCGAGCAGGCCTATCATCTATACGCCGTTGCCCGTGAGTTTGCCGCCCTTTCGGGCAACGAAACGGTCTACGACCTTTATACCGGTACGGGCACCATCGCCAATTTCGTTGCAAAGAAAGCACGTCAGGTCATCGGCATCGAATACGTGCCAGAGGCCATCGAGGACGCGAAGGTGAATTCCGAGATCAACGGCATCACCAACACCCTCTTCTATGCCGGCGACATGAAGGACATCCTCACCGACGACTTCAT
>JAEEGK010009050.1_pt1 | contig 23362 bp, 13 predicted proteins | sample 8958771 | NCBI WGS metagenome assembly JAEEGK01 (sample SAMN16246547, study PRJNA631951) | gut metagenome | biome: gut microbiome; feature: rumen; material: SC-attached | host: Bos | place: Iran: Karaj | collected 2018-10 | reverse complement strand
TATTCTATCAACTTTTCCATATGTTCTTAAATATTCATTTAATATATTAATAAAATCACTATAATCTTCTATGTCTTGTTTATTTATTAATATTAATATTTTTTCCATTCCATTTCTTATAATTTTTTCATTAGGATTTACAATTTTAATTCTTATTCTTCTATATTCCATAATTATATTAAATAATTGTTAATAACTACTTAAATAATAAAAAATAAAAAATAATTTTTTGTTTTTATTCAAAAAAAATTATGTGAATATCAAAAAAGAAATAAGATATTCATTATATTTTAAATAGTTTATAAATCCTTTTTTAGAATAGCATGAATCAATTTTATTTTATTATATTTTATATAATTTTTTGAAATATTTTTCCATTTCTTTTTATAAAGTAAATAAAATAATTTTTTTCTTAAATATTGTCTAATTTTTTCTCCATTAATATAAATATTTATTTGTTTTACTATTCTTCTATATTTAAAAAAGTATTTTCTTATAATTTCAAGATGATTTATCCTTTTTATATATTTATTTAAAATATATTTAATTTTTGTACTTTTAATTTCTTTTTCTTTGACTAAATTATTTGATGTAGAAATTAATTGTTGAAATATATTTCTTAAAATATTTTTTATTATTTCTCTTTTTCTATTTTGTAAATATGAATGTGCAGAATCTTTCCAAAGACATTTCATTCTAATTTTTTTTAATTTATCTTTACAAAACTTTTTTATAATATCAGCATTATCATTAAGTTCTATTTCTTTAATATTTCTTCTAAATATTTTAAAATATGTTGTTAAAATAATCTTTTTTTCATCTTTTCTTAAGATAATTAATTTAAGAATATTATTCCTTTTTTCCTTTAATTTATATTGATTAAATAGTTTTATTTTTGAAAAAAAACTTTTTATTATTTTTGCTTTTTCTATTATTTTAATTGCTTTAACATTTCTTCTAAATCTATATAAAAAATCAAAAAGAATACCTTTTTCTTTTTTAAAAATAAGTTTATTTAAGATTTTTTTTGAATTCTCTTTTTTATATCTTAAATTTTCATTTTCAAATAAATTTAATTTTAAATCATTTATCCTTTTGATAATTTCACTTTCTATATTTTGTTTTTTTTTTGATTCTATTGTAAAATATTCGTTAAAATAAATTAAAAGATTATTCTTATTATTATTTTCACATTGTGTTGAATCATCAATTCTTTTTTTTTCTTTAAAACATTTATTATTATTTAAAAACCAATAAAATTTTCTAATATAAAATGAATCATTTATAAGAGAAAAATTAGACTTTGAAACTGAATTTTCAATTCTTTCATATTGAGTAGATGAATCTACTGTTGAAGATTCACTATATGAATTATTGGGAGAAATAAATAATTTTGAATTGAAGAAATTATGATATTTTTTTTCATTTTTTTCAATTATAAAATCTATTAATTTTTCACTTTCATTATCTGAATTTTTATCATTATCATATTCTGATAAATGTTCTATATCAAATGAATATTCTGTTTCTTTTTTTATTTCAAAATTTTCATTATAAATTGCTAAATTATCTTTTTTCTTTTTAGATAAATATTCTATATTTTCTATATATATTTGATATAAACTTTGTTTTTTGTTTGGGTTTAATGTAATTTCAAATGAGTTTTTTTTAAAATCATTTATTTCCTCCATTTGAATTATATTGCAATTTGTAATAATATTATTTTTTTAAATTAAAATAAAAAATATACTTTAATTAATTTAATTAATATTTATTTTTATGTTTAATATTTTTATAAATATGTGTTATGAAAATTAATTGGTAAAAATATATTAACATATAAGTTGTTTATTGTCATATTTAATTAAATTTTTCCTTTATTTTTTAATAACTCATTTTTATTATCTTTTTTATGATTCTTTTATTAAAATATATGGTTGTTTTTATATACTTTAAATTAAATATTTTATTTTATATAATTAATATTATTTATCCTATGTATTTAAATTCATTTAAATTTAGAAATAATAAATTTATTAAATAATAAATTATTGTGAAAGTATATTTCAAATCTTTTATTATAATATATCATTTTTTTTATATAAAATTTTCTTATCTTAAAATCTACTTTTAAAATATTATCAAAAAAATGCTAAAATTGAATTTATATCAAAAATAAAACATATTTAAATAATCATTTCTAAATATCAAAAAACACGTTTAATTATAAATAAATAATTAAATATAAAAATTTCATTAAAATATTATTTAAAAATAATAAATAATAAAAAAACAGTTTTATTTTCCAATAAAAAAAAAATTAAAAAAAATTCATATATACATTCCATAAGTTAATTCAAATCTAAATAAAAAAAAAAAATAAAACCAAAAAAAAAATGATATCCAAATCAACATACATAAATATCCTTTTAATAATATTCATACTAGGTTCTTCAATAGCAGGAATAGTCCCAAAAATCCAATATGAAACAATATCTCTAGGAACAGGATATCAACATGTATTTATCTTAATGTTAATATTATACATTGATCAAGTATTTGCATTAATATATTATTACACAATAGAAAAAAGAAAAGAAGAAAAAGAAGAAAATGAAAGAAAAGAAGAAAATAAAGAAAAAGAAGAAAATGAAGAAGAAATAAATAATGAAAATAAAAAAAAACCACCTTTTAAATTTTATCAATCACTTCCTTCAATAATATTTGATTTTTTTGGTTCATCATTAGCATTTTTTGGTCTTGCCCTTTTACCAGGAAGTATATGTCAAATGTTACGTGGTGCATTATTAATTTTTACTTATATTTTATCAGTTATTTTTATTAAGAATGTACATAATAAAAATCATTATTTTGGAATGTTTTTAACAATAATTGGATTAATTATTGTTGGTTTAGCTGAAGGATTAAAAAAAAAAAATGATTTAAAAAGTATTATTTTTGGTATTTGTTTAACTGTTATTGGACAATTTTTTACTGCTTTACAATTTGTTTATGAAGAAAATTTAACTAAAAAATATGAATGTAAAATTACTAAAATTATTGGTTTTCAAGGAATTTTTGGTATTTTATTAATGATTATTGTTTTACCAATTTTAGATTCTATTAATTGTGGAAATGGAAAAAGTGATTTTGTAAGAAATGTATGTACAAAAGATGAAAATGGAATTTGGTCACTTGAAAATTTTAAATTTGCAATGAAACAATTAAAAAATAGTAAAAAATTAATTTGGTTAAGTTTATTATATGCAATTGGAGATCTTGGATATAATTTAACTGGAATTACTATTGGAAAAGAAGCTACTAGTACTGCAAGAGCAATTGCAGAAAATATGAAAATTATATTAATTTGGGCTTTTTTTTTATTTCCTTTTAATCCTATTCAATATAGAGAAAAATTTAATTGGATTCAATTAATTGGTTATTTAGTTTTATTATTTGGTAATTTAATTTATCATGAAATTATTGTTTTGTTTAAATATGATTCCAATGATGAAAATATAGAAAATAAATCAAGTGAAGAATTTAATTTAATTGATAATGATTTAGATAAAAATAATAAAGAAGGAAATTCTAAAACTTCGGAAACTAGAACTAATGATTTAGGGAATGATTATAATAATTTAAGTGATGAATATGATGTTTTGATAAGTAGGGAAAAATCAAAATAAATAAATATTTTATGTTAAATTAAATTTTTAAATATTAGATTTAATGTTTTTTAAAACATATTATATATTTGTAATATTAACTTAAAAAAAATATATTTTGGTTTTTTGTAAAAATTTTTATTTAATATTTTTATATTTATTAATTTATAAATTATTTTATTTATAAATATTTTGAGCTTAGAAAAAAATTAAATATATTTTAATATTTTTACAAAATTTGATTTTAATAATTTAATTCTATATAAAAAGTTTTTCCAAAGTATTCAATAATTTTATAATAAAAAATAAATAAGGGAAAATGGTATATAAAAAAATATATATTCATTTTTTTTTTTAAATTAAAATAAATAAAGTTTTATTTTTATAATAATAAATAATAAATGAATTCACCTTTAAAAGACTTCTCATCAGTTCCAATGACAAGTAATTTTGGAAAAATAATTTTAAATCCAATTAATTTAAAATCAAAAAAGTAATTTAAATAAAAATTAAATAATAGTACATTATTTAAATCAAAACTTTTTCCTTCTGATTTTTTTGTGCCTAATCTAAATCAAAAAAGTTTAACAAAGTCATTTAAAGATTCAAATGTCATTTATTTAGATTTACAAAAAGAATATGATGAAGATAAAGAGATAATAGATTTAATAAGTGGAATAGGTAAATTATAATACAATTATTTTTTTAGAGTCTCAAAATAACAAAAATAAAGAAGACAATAATTTATTAGAAGAATTTGAGGATAATAAAAAAAAAATGAATAAAAAATATCAAATAAATTTGAAAAAAAATTTTAATTTAAACAAAGAAAGAAATGAATTAAAGAAATTAATATTTCAAAACAAAAATAAATTATATAATCAAATCTCTAAAAATAAAGAAATGAATTTAATAGAAAGAAATATTGAATCTCCTTCTACAAGTGAATTTACTTTTGATTCTAATAAAAAATATGCTAATTTAAATAATACTGATGATTTAAGTAAAGATAAAATAAATTTATTTAATTCAAAAAGTGGAAATTCAAATATTTTTTTACAAAATAATAATAAAGTAATTATTCCATTAATTCCTTTAAAAAGACCTAATACTAATATTAATTTTGAGTCAAAAAATATATGGGAAAATAAAAATGATACAAATGAAAGAAAAAATAATTTTTATGAAAATTTAAATGATGTAAAATATAAAAATAGAGTTAAAATTTATTCTGCACCTCATTTAAATAAAAATATCAATCAAAATAATTCTAATAATAAAAGTAATAAAGATATTAAAAATGAAATTAATAATATTTTAAACAATAGTAATAGTTTCAATTTCAATAAAAAAAATAATAGTTCAGAAAAAATGCCTATAAATTTAAATAAAATAAAATTTGAGAAAGGAATGTTGTCTTCTAAATTAGTTAATTTAAAACAAATTCCTTTAAAAAAAAGAAATAACATATTTTGTCAAAGCATAAATAGTTTTAATTTAGAAAATAAATTTATGAATAATAATATTCAAATAAATGTTATAGCTAAAAAACATCCAATTAGAATAACTAAAAATTTATTGAATTAATAAAAAGAATAAACTATAAGTTCATTCAGCAATAAAATTTACTCTTTTAAAACAATTAAATTTTTTTAAAGGAATGAAAAATTTTTTGAAAATAAAATTATTATAATTATTAAATAGAGACAATTGTATATAAAAAATTTTAAATTTAATATTAATAGATAATCTTATTTATTTTTAAATATTAAATATAACTAAAAAAAATAATTTAATAAAAACAGAAAGATTTTTATTTTTAACATAATTTAGTCTTTATGAAAATTCTTTAATAGTAGATTATCATTTTTAAATAAAAATATAATTAATTTAAGAGTTAAAAAAACTTATCTTTTATAAATGAAAATAGTTTTGAAATAAGAATATAAACAATTCAAATATCATTTACAAATAATTTTTTTCAAATATTTTTTTTAAATTATACCTTTTAACAATAAATAATTAATATTATTCGTTATTTATAAAAAAATAAAAAATCATTATAAATTGAATATTTTAAATAATTAATTAATGAAAACATCCTATCTCTTAATTATCATTTTAATATATTTTACAAAATCAAAAGTGATGAAAAAAATAATTCCACTTGAAATAGGAACAGAATTAGAAGAAAACGAAATATCAGAAACTTTATCATCCTTAGCTTTAAAAAGATTATATCACAGATTAGAAATTTTCAATTATACATCATGTGCAATGACTGCAAAATTTATTCTTTTAGCAATAACTGGAATTCATGATTATAAAAATCAAAAATATATAAATTTAACTCAAAATATTACTGAAAACTTAGAAAATATTAGAGAAAAAATAAATCAAAATTATGTTCTTCAATTGGAAATTACACCAAATCATCATTTTATTGTTTTTAAAAAAAATAATACTCATATTTATATTTTACAAGGATTTCAAGATACTTATACTTTAAGAGATTGGATGAAAAATGAAAAAATAATGGAACCTTATTTAACTATTGATAATTTTTTACTTTATTTATATAATATTTTAGATCCTAATATTGATTTTCATTTAAGAAATTATGCGTTATATTCTTTATTTCTTCCTAAAGAATTTTCTCCTACTAAAAAAATGAAAAAAAAAATTATTAATTGGTTTGGACTTTATAAAATTGAATTAATTCATGTTAGTTATCAATCTTATAATTTTAAAGAAAATCAAGAAATGAATGATTTTGATGAATTATTAGATGAAGTTATGGAAAATAATATTTCTAAACATAATGGAAGATGGGATCTTTCAAAATATTCTTTAAAAGATTTAAAAAAAACTAAAGATAGAATTAAACAAGATTTTAGATATCGTTTAAATAAAATTTTAAATTTATTATAGAAATAATTTTTATTATTTCTTTTCAATGAATAAATTATATATCAAAACAAATAAATATTAATTAAAAAGTAAATTTAATTAGCATAGTGTTATTTTTACAAAAATAGTATATTTAAAAAAATATAAATAAACTTCTAATTAATTATTTTTTTAACAATAAAAAAAATGATGGAATTTTTCAGTCTTTTAACCAAAAATTCAGAATATGAAAAAATAATGAAATCAAAATATGGAATTAACAAAATATTAAAATCAATCCCTGAAAATTCCTATCCAATAAAATGTAAAAATGGTATATTTCTTGGTAAAAACAAAGAAAATATAATATCATATAAAGGAATACCATTTGCAAAGCCTCCAATAAAAAACTTACGTTTTCACAAACCAGAACGATGTGAAGACTCAAATATAATAAGAGAAGCATATTATTTTGAAAAAAGTCCAATTCAAATAAACGATCCAGGTGAAATGTCATCATATTATGAAAAAAGTGAAGATTGTTTATATTTAAATATATGGAAATATAATGATAACAAAATAAAAAAACCAATATTAATATTTATTCACGGAGGTGCATTTGGTTATGGTGGAACAGTTGATCCTTTATATGATTGTTTTAACTTTGTAAAAAATCATAATGATATTATTTTAATAACAATAACTTATCGAGTTTCAATTTTAGGTTTTTTAGATTTAACTCAAATTAAAGGAGGAGAAAATTATAAAGAAAGTGCAAATTTAGGTATTTTAGATCAAATTCAAGCATTAAAATGGATTAAAGAAAATATAAATTTTTTTGGAGGTGATGAAAATAATATTACTTTATTTGGTGAAAGTGCAGGCGCAGCTTCAGTTACAATTTTACCTTTTGTTAAAGAAAGTAAAGGATTATTTAATAGAATTATTTCTCAAAGTGGAAGTTTTGCTTTTACTATTAGTAAAAATGAAGGAAAAAGTTTAATTGATAGATTAAAGAAAGTTATGAAAAAAAATGATTTATGTGTTGATGATTTAATGAAACTTAATGAGAATGATATTATTAATATTAATAATCAATTAAATCTTTATTGTTTACCTCCTATTAGAGATGATATTGTTATTCCTATTAATTGTTATGAAAAAATTAGTGAATGTTATAAAGATATTGATATTTTAATTGGGAGTAATGAACATGAAATTAATTATTGGATTATTGAATGTGGTTATTTTTTTTTATTTAAAATTTTTATTAAAATTTTAGTTGAAAATATTATTAAATTTAGGCTTGACAAAAATAATAAAAATATATTTAAAAAATATGAAAAAATTGAAAAAAATAATCCATATAATAATTTTTTAAATGATTTATTTTTTAGATCTCCAGCAAATAAAATTGCAGAATTACATTCTTTAAATGGAGGAAATGTTTATTTATATTATTGGACTTATCCTTCTTCAATACCAAATTTTGGTGCATGTCATGCAATTGAATTAGCATATGTATTTAATAATTTAAATGAAACACATTATATAGGAAATAAAAATATAAATTATGATTTATCGAAATATGTTCAAGAAATGTGGGTTAATTTTGCTAAATTTGGTAATCCTTCAATTGAAAAATTTAAATGGGAAAAATTTAATATTAAAAATAAACCTTGTATGATTTTGGGAAATGAAATTCAAATTAAATATAATTTATTAAAGGAAAGAGATGAAATTATTGAACCTCTTTTAAATAAATATATTCCTTATGATTATTTTTCTCTTTCATTTAATATACCTTTAATTCATAAATGGTTATTTATTATTTTTGCCATTATTATATTAATTATTGCTTGTTTATTTAGAAAATAAAAATATTATTTATATAAATTTTACTTTAATAGCAAAAAAATATATTAATATTTTGATTAATTAAATTTAGTTTAATAATTTGCCAAAAATTTGTATTAATTTTCCTCAACTTTTACAAAGTATTCATAATTATCTTCTAATTCATTTGCTCTTAATTTTCTTTTTTTTTTAATAAGTGAATTATATAATAACCCACTTAAAAATAAAATAACTAAAACAAGAATAAATATTATCGAAATAAAATAAAAATTATTATTATTTATATTATTCTTTTTTGTATAAAAACCAAATAATTTATTATCCATATCTAAAAACATACTATATTTTTTTTGAAACACTTCACCTAATCTCCAAACACCATATGATGAATAAAATGAAGCTAAAAACACATATTTATCATTATATATTTGAAATAAATCATTATAATCTAAAGTAAAAGTAAAATTATTTTCTTTTGAATAAAATTTAATACTTTCAATTTTTTTAATATCAATATCTTTATCACAATAATAAATCATAATTTCACTATATAAATCCTTAGTATTATTAATTAATTCAGAATAACATTTTTTTAATTTAAATAATTCATTAAAGAAAGTTTCATTAACATATTCTTGATATCTTTTGCTAGAAATAATTCCTTTTACATCATTTGGAAAAATAACTCTTCTTTCAAAGTCAATTTTATTTCCATATGAAATATTAGTAAATTCCATCATCCAATTATTTAAAGATAATTGTCCTTTATTTACTTTTAAAGAATTAAAATCTAAATTTTTATTTATTTCATGTGGAAATAAACCAATATATAATTCACCTTCATTTTCCTTTTTATAATTATATGAAATAATTTTTTTTTGATTAATTTGATAAAGAAAATTAAAATTATCTTCATATGAAGGAACAATTAATCCAATTAATGCATATTCTAAATTTGGATTTTTGATTTTATTATTAATTAAATAAAAACTAAAATTATTATATTGATATTTATTATTTTCACAATTTTTACATTCAAAAATTATTTTATCTTTTGCTCCTTTAAATTGATATTTTTTTCCTTCAAAATCTAAATTTATATTCCTATATTCTTCAAAATAACTTTTAGAATTATTTTCATTATATTCTCCATTTATTAAAATATTTGGAATAAATAATCCTCTTAAATTCATTTGGATTATTGCTTTTATTTTTTGTTCTGGTGTTCCTAAATTCAAATTACAAATTAGTTCATTATATATTAAATATTTTGATGATGCTTCTATTGGATTTTTTTTAATATATTTAATTGTTATATATGTAAAAATTTTTTTCAAAAAAAATGCAAATAAAAATATTAACTTCATTTTATTTGAATGAAATTAATTCATTTGTACTTAATATCTTGTTAATTATAATTAAAACAAATATAATATTTAAATATTAAAAGAAAAATAATAAAATATCATTAATATTTTTTTTAATTAATTAAATGTTTATTTCATTTTATTATAATATATTTATAATTTTTTTTTATTTATATTTTTATTATTTATAATTAAAAATTATTAATAAAAATATTAAAGTAAAAAAATTAGAAAAATGGAAAAAAAAGAAGATGAAAAATTAAAAGATATATTACTAAGAAAGGAAAAATTAGAAGATAAAAAAATAAATCTTCCTAAAAAAATAAAAAAAGATAATGATGAAGAAGAAGAAGAACAATTATCAAATGAAAATATAAAACAAGAAAAAATTGAAAATTTAAATGAATATAGATTTATTACAATAAATAAATATCCAAATGAACCAATAGGTCCTCCAAATGATCCAAATATTATTTTTCCAGTTAAAGAAAAACATGAATGTGAAGATAAAAAAGTTCCAAATTTATCAAAACTTAAAAAAAATAATAAATAAAATGGTTTTATTTTGAAAATTATTATCATATATTTGAAGTTAAAATATAATAATATTATTTAAAAGAATAATAAAACAAGTAAAATAAAAAATAATTTATAGTTTTAAACTATTTTGAGAAAAAAGAGTTATTTTTATTTCAAAAATTATTTATTGAAAATAAATAATTAAATAAACAAAATAAAATAATTATATTAAAAAATAAAAAATTTATGGAAAATAAAGAAGAAGATATATTTGAGCAAATATTTGAAAATAATACAATCTTATGTAAAATTATTCATCCAGAATTAATAAATAAAATATTTGAAAATCCTTTAACAATACCTCAAGAAGTTTTAATTTCAAGAATAAATAAATTAACCAAAAAATTAATAGAAAATCGTCAATTCATTGAATTTTTTTCAGAAATAAATGGAAAATCAATATATTTTATTTTATTTGAAATAATATTTAATTCATCATTAAATGAAGAATTACAAAATTCAATATTGAATTTAATTCATGAATTGAGTTTTCATATTGAATTAAATAAAGAAATATTTGAATATTTATTTAATAAATTATCCCTTATTTATAGAAAAATTGATAAACCAAATCCAAAAATAATACAATTAATATTACAAATATTAAATGAATTATTTTTTACATCTGACGAAATATCATTAAATCCAAAAAATTATTTTTATTTTACTGGAGATGGAAATTTAACAATAAAACCAAATAATAAAAATAATAAATTAATAATTAATTATGGAATTACTATTATTTTAAATTTTAAAGTTGGATTAAAAGTTGAAGAGTTTAATGAAGATTATACTGCACAATTACTTAAATTTACTTTTGATTCAAAAGAAGAATTTTCTATTAATTTAAAATATCCTTTTGTTCTTACTGTTGATGGAATAAATCAAAATCCTTATAGATTAATTAATCATGAAGATTGGAATAATATGGTAATTAATTTAGGATTTGATAATAAAAAAAAAAATTGTATTTCTATAATTGTAAATGGAGAAAATTCAATTAATACTCATTCTTTTAATAAAATGTTTTTTAATAGTTCATCTGAAATTACAAATATGGTTTTTTTTGATAAATTTGTTGGAGAAACTACTTCAATTATTTTTTTTTCTCAAGTTGAAAATGGAGTTTCTGGAATTTTTGATAATTTTTTTTTATCATCTTTTAAAAATAATTATGAAGGAATTTGGAAAAAAAGTAGAATTGATAATTTTTTAAAAGTTATAAATGAACAAACATCAATTAAAGGAAAAAAAACAAATGATCCTAAAAAAATACCAAAATATTTAATTGATAATTTAAAATTTATTATTACTCCTTTTAATTGTAAAAAAACAATTAGACCAATTACAAAAAATTCTATTAATGAAATAGAAGATTCTCTTTCAAATTATAATGGATATTATAATGGAATTGTTATTAATCATCAATATCAATGTTATCAAAAGAAAATAAATTTACTTTTTGGAATTGAAAATTTATTTCCAATTGCAGAAATGTTTTTAACAATATCAAATTTATTAAATGAAGAAAATTTAAAATTATATTTTTCCTTATTTAAAAAAATATTAAAAGGTAGAAAAAAAAATTTAATAATTGCACATCAAAATAAATGTTTTCAAATATTAAGTTTATTTTTTGAAAAATATCCAAATCATTTTTTTACAAAAGCATTAGTAGAAGAAATATCAAATATAGGAAAATTATTATTAATTGAAAATCAAGATGAATTAACAAGAAGTTATTTTGAAAATATATTTTTAAATGAGAAAATAATATCAAAATTTAGTCAAGATTCTCAAATTACTTTATGGGATAATATAATATTATGTTTATTTTCAGATTCAAGTGAAATTGGAAAAATTTTTAATATGAAAAAAATGTGTATTATTTTAAGATATTATGATGAAAGAAGATATGATAAAATGTGTTGTAATATTCATTATTCTCAATTTAAAGAAGATTATGCTGGAGATAAATTAATAATGAATCCAACAATGCCACAAAGATTATTAAAAATGAATAAAATATTTGATTTTATTTTCTCTAATCAAGAAGTTGAAAGTGTTATTGATTTATTTCTTTTATTAACTTTAGATATTTCTCCTTGTTTAACTAAATTTATTTTGAAAGTTTTTATTAAAGCTTTTGAAAAAGATATTTTTAGTGAATATCAAAAAAAAGTTTCAGAAAGACAAAAACAAAATTTAGAAAAAAATAAAAATTCAAATTATATAACATCTATAGAAGATTTAAAAAAAAATGTTGAAGAAGAAAGAAAAAGATTATCTTTAATAATTAAAAATTTAGAATCTTGTAATTATTATCAAATATTAATAGGAGTTTTTAAAAAAGGTTTATTTGATATTAGATTAGATATTATAAAATTATTATTTTATATTTATATTAATTACATTAATATAACAGGAAATAAGCCGAATAATTCATTTATTGAAATGCTAAAAGGAAATTTATTGCCTGGAGAAATATTTTATATTACAAATAAATATTTAGATAAAAGTGAAGATGAAATTAAAGAATTAGCTGCTCATTGCACAGTTAAATTAAATAAAAATAATAGTAATCATATTAAAAATAATTTATGTAATTCTTTTAATGATAAAGTTTGTGTTTTAGATGAAGTTGAATTAGAAACTTATAAAGTTACTTTGTATAATACTCTTTTTTTTTGGACTATTAAAGATTATGAAAATATTTTTAAAGAAGAAACTATTGAACAAATTCAATTGGAAAATAAGATAATTTATTATCCTGATATTTTACAATTGATATTATATTTTTGTGATGAATTAAATAAACTTGATTTTACTTTTTCTTTAATTAGAAAATTATCTTTATTAATATTATGTGATAATAATAATAAAATATTATTAAATAATAATTCTATTTGTTTTTGGTTATTAGATAAAATGTTTGAAAATTTTGAAAATAAAAATGAATTACCAAAATTAATTTTTAAAGAAACTGAAAATCTTTATATTAAAATATTTTTAAATTCATTAAATAAAGCAACAAATTATGAAAATCCAGCAATTAAATTAGAAAATATTTTAATTTGGGGTTCAAATAAAAAGAATTTATATAAAGATGATACACAAATTTTTAATTTTATACGATTTATTCTTTATGATATTTATGAAAGAATGTATATGATAGAAGGTGCAAATATTTTTGAATATAAAAACAAATTATTTGAAATTAATATTGATACAAATTCTTTTTTAAGAAATTATTTATTTATAACAACTTTAATATTTCAATTTTCATATATTTTTAAATATGAAAATGATGATATTAGAAAAAATAAAGATATGTATTTAGAAGAATTGAGTAATCAAATTTTTTTACCTACACTTTTTCAAACAGGAATATCATTAAATGAAGAAACAATAGGAAATAATAAAGATTTTTTATGGAAAGACTTTATATTTTTTCAATCATCATATAAAATATTTAGTTATATATTTTCAAAAGAAAATATGTATAAAGTAAATCCATCATTATTGCAAAATAAAAGTAAAGATTATTTTACAAAATATGAAACAATTTTAAGTACAATAATATTAAATAAAGAAAAAAAAAATTATTATATGCAAGATTTAAAATTCTTATGTTATAATATAGAAATTGACAAAAATCATTTAAAAATGATTCCTTTATTATCAATAATTCCAATTCAATTAATGACAATAATTTCATTATTAATAAATGGTCCAGAAGATGAATATTTAAAATATATAAAAGAATATAAAAGATTTATAAAATTTATAATAATAGCATCATCAAATGCATTTATTAAAAAACAAGAAAATATATATAATTTCATAATGGATAAATGTATTCAAACAATTTCAATTGGAATTTGTTTCATTGAAAAAATAAGTAATATGACAATTGTAAAAAAAGAAGAAACTAAAAAATGTTTAACTCATTTAATGGCTTTATGTTTAATTATTGTAAGACATCAATATCAATATATGGAAAAAGGTCAATTCTTAAAAACAATTTTAAATAAAATTACTAGAAATAATTTATCTTTATGTTCTGTTTTTAAATTATTTAATACTTTTATTGTTGATAAAGAAAATAAACCTATTTTAGATCATGATAAAATTAGACAATTAGCTCCTTCACATTTTAGTACAATTGCTTCTTTTTTAGAAAAACCAGAATTACAAAATAGTTTTATTTGTAATAATAAATTAAAAATTTCTTTAAAAACAACTTATTTTTATTTAGAATATTTATATAATACAAGTGTTACTAGAATAAACTTAAAAAATCAATTTTTTAATAAAAATCAAATTGATATTGAAAAAGATATTTGTAATATTATTCCTGATTATGTTGCAGAATTAGAAAAATATTCAAATAGTTCATATGAAAGTCAAAAAGAGAAAAAAACAAAATATCAAAAATTAAAAAAAAAAATGTTTTCTTGGAATGGATTATGGAGTGATAAAGAATTATTTTATAAAAACGCAAATCGTTTAAAATTAAAAATAATAAATCATTACACAAAAAATTTTATGAAACCAATATTAATGCCAATATTAGATTTAGATTATTACATTCCAAATTTTACTCATTATGATATAAATTTTATGTTTACTGATGACACAATGAAAAATAAAAAAGATAAAATAAATTTAGATATTGATCAAATATTAAAAATAGATGAAAATTCATCTAATAATAATAATAATACAGAAATAAATGAAAAAGAAATTTCACCAATTGATAATTATTTAAGACACATTTATAAAAATTCAAATGTTGAACTTGCAAAAAATTATCTTTTAATATCAAAAACTTTAGATTTAGGAAAAGATAATGATGAATATCGTCCTTCAAATAAAAATAAATCTAATAATAAAGAAGAAAAAAATAAAAATTATTATTTATGTTGTATTGTTAAAACATCTCATCATATTAAAGGTGTTATTTCTATTGAAAGTAAAAATCGTTATTTTCAATTTAAAGTTTTTTCAAATCAAAAATTTGAAAATAAAAAAAGTGATTATGTATTTTCAATTAAAGGAAATGATGATTATGATCCTGTAAGAAAAGCTTGTTATGGTTCATTTTTCCCATATCATAAAAAAGATAAAGATTTATCTCATATAAATTTTAATTTTATAACAATAAAATATATTTTTAGAAGAAGATATTTTTATAAAAATTCAGCTTTAGAAATTTTTACATCAAATAATAAAAGTTATTACTTTAATTTTAAAAAAGAAAAAGATAGAGAAAATTTCTTATCAGAATTATTAGAATCAATATCAGAAAATTGTAAAATAATAAATGATATGAAAGAAAAAGATCAGTTTGACAATATAATAGGATACATAAACAATGAAATAATAAAACCAGAAAATAGAAAAAAAAAATTAAAATTATCAAAAAAAGTAAAAGAATGGTCAAATTGGGAAATATCAAATTTTGAATTATTAATGTGGTTAAATATATTAAGTAATCGTTCTTTAAATGACATATCACAATATCCAATATTTCCATGGATATTATCAAATTTTACAGATCCATTACAAAAAGATTTAGAAGAAGGAATAAATAAAGATTATTTATATAGAGATTTATCATTACCAATGGGAATGTTAGAAGTATCTGAATTAAGTATAATTAGAAAAGAAAATTTTATTGAACATTATAATACAATGAAAAGTGAACAAGAAGAAACAAATGAAAATGAAGGTATTATGAAACCTTATGTTTATGGTAGTCATTATTCTTGTCCTAATTATGTTACTAATTATTTAATGAGATTATTTCCTTTTTCTCATATTTTAATTGAATTAAATGGTAAAATTGATAAATTTGATGAACCTGATAGATTAGTTTATTCTGTTCAAAAAACTTTTGATTCTTCTACTTCTTTAAATACTGATTTAAGAGAATTAATACCAGAATTTTATTATTTACCTGAAATTTTTATTAATTTTAATAAGTTAAATATGGGAAAGTTAGAAAATGGTAATTTAGTTAATGATATTTTTACACCTTGTGAAAATGATCCTTATGAATTTGTTATTTTAATGAGAAGTATTTTAGAAAATGAAATAATTTCTTTAAATATTAAAAATTGGATTGATTTAATTTTTGGATTTAAAAATAGAGGAAAAGATGCTGAAAATTGTTTTAATATTTTTACAGAAGCTTCTTATGAAGATAAAATTAATTTAAATAATTATGAAGATAAAAGTTGTATTTTAAGATTAGCTGAATTTGGTTTAACACCAGAACAAATTTATAATAAAGAATTTCCACAAAAAATTAAAAAAGATGTTATTTTAAAAGGAAAAGAAATTACTAATGAAGATTCAAATTTAAAGATTTATAAAAGTAAAAATAAACAAGAATTAAATCTTGCTAATTCTTTTATTATTAAAACTAAAGTTTTTGAACAAAATAATATTTCTATTTTAACAAATAATTTTCAATATTTTATTAAAAAAATAAATTATTCTTTTATGGATAAATCATTTTTTAATGATAATAAATCTTATAAAATTTCAGAGTTAAAATTATTAAATAAAATAAATGATTTTTATTCATTTGAAAATTATAAAAATAATCATATTAATATTTTTAATAAAGGAAAATCAATAATAATAGGAGGATTTTATGATGGAAAAATAATAATAATAACATGTGAACCTAAAATACAATATATTTATTTATCACCATTTAATGATGAAATTCCAATAAGTTCAATAGAAATAAATCAAAATGAAGAATATGCATTAATTGGTAATTTAATAGGAAATATTGCAATTTATTCAATAAATTTTGAAAAAAAATTTAATTTATTAAATATAATTTCAGCACATTCAAATCAAATTGTTCAAATTAATTCAAATGATGTTTTAAATTTATTTACTTCTGCAACAATTAATGGATTTATAAATATTTATACTTTACCAGAATGTAAATTAACAAGAAGTATAAAAATTGATATTAATAATTGTACAAATATATTTTTAAGTAGTTGTCCAATTAATTGTGTTATAATTGTAAATTCTTTAATTGATGATACTGAATTATATGCTTATTCTATTAATGGACATTTTTTAAAAAAACAAAATACTTCTTCTAATATTAAATCTCCTTTAATAATGAAAGATTTATCATCAAATGAATATTTTGTTTATATAAATGAAAATGAAATTAATATAAGAACTATTCCTTCTTTTTTTATGCAAGTTCAAATTGATTTAAATAATTATTGTATTAATGAAAAAGAAATAATTCAATCTATTTGTATAAGTGAAGATATGAATAATTTATATGCAATTAATTCAAATGGAAATCATGTTTTAATAATAAAAGGTAAAAGTGATGATTATGTTCAAAGATCAAATACTATTGTTGGAAACAGAATGACTGGAACTCTTATTAATAGAAGCATAATTTCTTAATTTAAAATATATTTAATTTATTTTAAAAATAATTTATTAACTTTTTTATTTTATTTAAATAAAAATGGAAAAAGAGAAAATTAGAAATATGGATTATTCAATTGATTTTTTTAATAATCTTATACCAGAATTAAATGAAAAATTAAATTTAATTGAAAAAGAATTAAATAAACCAGAATTTCAAAATAATAATTTTAAAGATAAAAATGAACAAGAAATTAATAATTCTATTAAAAAGTATATAAATGATGAATTAATTAAACTATGTAAAAATGAGGAAAAAAAAGATAATGAAAAAAAAGGATATTTTGATATAATTAATGAAACATTTTCATTTAATTTTTTCACAATTGTTATTATTAATCCAGAAGGAGTTGATTTTAATCATCATTGTTCTCCTGCAATATTTGGTAATATAAAAACAGATGGAATATATACAAAAAATTTTGATTTTGAATATGATAAAAAAGAAATTTATGTTGCAGTAACAATATTTGGATTTAATAATCATTTCTAAATAAAAAAAAAAAAAAAACCAAATCCCAAATAGTTTATAAAAAAATAAAAAATATTTAAAAAAAAATAAAAGATAAAATAATTTACTTAAAATATAATAAAATAAAACTAAAAAATTAATCAAAAAAAAAAAAAAGAAAAAAAAAAGATAAAAATATTAAAAAAATTAAATTAAAGCAGAAACTAAATTATCTTTTGGTTTCATAGTCCCATACATTCCAAAAATATTAGAAGATCGATTAATTTCAAGATTTAAATGTTCTAATTTTAATTCAATATCAAAATCTCTAATTTTAAAATCTAAATCAGGAATATTAATATCATCAGAATCAGGTTTTTCAAGTAATTCACCACATTTCCAAATACCTTTAAAACTCTTATCTTGAGTTTTATATTCACCTTTTCCTTGAGGTAAATTATCAAAAAAATTACCATTAAATAAATCACCATTTTCAAATTGATAAATTCCTTTTCCTTCTTTTTTCCCAAAAGCAAATTCTCCTTTATATTTCTCAGGAAAAGTAAATGAATTACTTTTAGAATTATTTCCCCAAATAAACATTCCAATTCCATGATATAATCCTTTTTCAAAATTTCCTTTATAATAACTTCCATTTGGTGCTTTTAATAAACCTTCTCCTTCAAATAATCCATTTTTAAAATTACCTTTATAATAATATCCATTATTCCAAATAAATTCACCTTCACCTTCAAATTTATCATTTTTAAAATTTCCTATATATTGACATTTATCTTCATATATTAATTTACCAAAACCATTTTTTTGTTTTTTTAACCAATTTCCTTCGTAAATTTCACCATTTAAATATTCCATTTTTCCTTTTCCGTTATATTCATTATCTTTTATTTCTCCTGTATAAGTTCGATTTGATAAAAATATTTTTCCATAATATAATATACCATTTTCCCATAATCCATCACATAAAACTTTTTGGTCGTATAAATATAATAAACCAGGACCTTCCATTTGACTTTTATTATTCCAGTATCCATAATATATATTTTGATTACTTAATTTTATTGGTTTTGAATTAAATATTAATTTATTTAAATCTCCTTTATATAAATTTTTTATTTCTGAATTATTTTCTTTTATATATTTTTGAAATCTAAATGGTAAAGATGATTCAAAATCTTCATATGATATTTCTGTATAATTATTTGGTAGTTCTATATGTAATGATGATGATTCTTCATTTATATTTATTTTATTTTGATTTGTATGATTTGTTAATAAATTATCATCTTCAATTAATTCTATATTTAACATTGTTTTTGGTTCTTCTCCATTTATTTCTTTTTCTTTTTCCTTTTCATAAAAACTAGAAGGTATACAACTACAACCCATAATTTACTTTTAACAAATTTTTAATTGAATATATTAATAAAAAAAATATAAAAAAAATTAATAAATTAAAATAAAATATTTTTTAATTTTAATTTTAAATATTAATAAAAATTCTCAATTTAAACCCCAAAACAACTAAATTCTAAAATATCAATAAAAAATAAAAAAAGCATATTTAATAAGTTCTAAAATCCCATCCATTCAAATCATCATCACTTGAATCAATATCTTCTCCATCTTTTCTAGTAGCTTTCTCAATTTTCATAATAGCCAAACCTTCAGTAATTTGTTGAATACCTTCACTTTGAAAATTACTAACTTCAGCACTTTCGAATTTTTCAGGAAGTTTCCAAACACGAATACATTTATCTTTCCCACCAGTCCAAAGTAAATTATCATTTTGTTCAAAATGCATAGTAGTAATAGCATTTTTAGGATGAGCTTCCCACATATAAATAGGTTGTCCTGTTTTAAGAGACCAAATTGTAACTCTTCCAACTTCATCACCAGTCATTAATACATGACCATTTTTATTATATTTACATACTCTAATTTTCATATTTGTTATATTAAATGATGATATTTGAGATATAAATTTTTCTTTTCCAACATCACCTAAGTTCATTATACAAATTTTACCATTAACACTTCCTGTAAAAATATATTTATTAATATAATCAACATGAAAAGCACGAATTGAACTATTTGATGTTGTATATAAATTTAATACTTGCATTGGAGGATATGATGTTGTTATGAAACATGATAAAATTCCTATTTCATCAGTTAAGAAAATTCTATTATTTTTTGAATCATATTCTAAATTAGTATATCCTGCATCTGATGCTGCTACTAAAATATAGGAATTATGACCTGAATTTAAATCACATACATAAAATGTTCTATCAGTAGAACATGAATATAAAAATTTATTTTTTGAATCATATGCTAAACCCATAACACGATTTTTATGATAACTTAATTGTACAAGAGTATCAAATTCAGTATATTTACTTCCTTCTTTATGTTTATATAAATAAATAGTACCATCATCATTACCAACAGAATAAATTTCTTCAATATCATCCCATGAAATAACACCAGTTTGAATAGGATAAGATCTAACCCAAATTTTATGTATAATATAATCACCTTTTTTTTTAGGATCAGGTTTACATTGATAAACAAATGCAGCACCTAAAGGAACTTTAGTATCACCACCTTTATCCCAAGGTAAACTAATATTAGAAATATAAGAATCAGCTCTTGACATTAAATTCATATCACTACAACATAATAGAAAAATTTCTCTATGTGGAAGTAAGATAAAACCACGTACTCCTAAAGGACATCTTGTATATTCAAATTGTTTAATTACTTCATTACCTATTAATTCAGGAGCATTTTTATCTATTTCAAAAAAATCTTTTGTTATTTGATTCATTAAAATTTCTCTTCTTTCAACACATTCTTTTATAAATTTTTCTAATTCATTTTTACGCTTTGTTAATGCATCTAAAGATGATACTCTAAAAAATGTTGTTGCTGGAATTGAAGGAATGTTTGGTATTAATGATTTTAGTGAGGCATGTAAATTTTTGAAATCTGTATATCTTTTATCTAAATTCCATGAGTTTTTTGATATGTTTGATATTAGTTGAATTTGGTAAAATGTTACTGATTTTCCATCTACGTATTTTTCACTGAAGGAAGGAATTGATACTGATAAAATTGAAGTTAGGTTTTGTTCTTGGGGTGATGACATTTTTTTTTTTTATGTTTTTTTTTTTGAAATGGATTTTTTTAAATTATTTTTTTTATTTATTTTTTTAATTTTTTAATTTTATATTTTTTTTTAATTCTTATTTTTGTTTATTTATTATAAATGATTATTTTTGGTATTTAATTTTTATCATTCAGAAGTTTAAATGTCTGATGATGAAAGAGAAAATGAATGGGGTGATAAAAAACAACAATATTATTCTATGAATCATAGAGATGATGATGATTCAGATTATATTGAAGATGAAAAAGAAGCAATTAGAATTCAAAAAATGAGATTGGAAAAAATAAAAAAGTCAAAAATATTAAATGAAATTGAAGATGAAGATGAAGAAGAAAATAAAATAAAAATAAAAGGAAAAAAAAAAGAAGAAGATAAAAAAAAATCAATTATTGATACAGATAAATTATATGAAGATTTAAAAATAACTGGTAATATAATAAATGAAGTTAATGATAATTTTAATGATAAAATTAATAAATTATCGAAAATAAATGGAATTGATAAAACAATTGAATATTTAAAATTAAATAAAAATATACATTTATCTTTAGCTGCTTGTTATTTATTTGGTGTTATTAATTCACTTGATAAAAAAATGACTAATCATCATCCTTCAATTAAAACTATTGCTTTAGTTAATTATTTATTAAAGAATAATGATAAAAATGAAGAAGAAATTGAAAATAAATTAAAAGTAATAATTGATAATATTGATAATATTAATAATAAGAATGAAGATGAAATAAAAGAAAATAAAAATCAAGAAATTGAAATTGAAAATGAAGAAGAAGAAAATGAAGAAATTGAAAATGAAGAAATTGATAATGAAGAAGAAGAAAATGAAGAAAATGATAATGAAGAAATTGAAAATGAAGAAGATAACTATGATGATATAGATGAATTTGAAATTGATACATCATCAAAGAAAAAACCTTTAATAAAAGAAAATAAAATAGAAGAAAAAGAAAAAAAAATAAAAATTCCATCATCACTTTTAAAAAAGAAAAGAAATAGAAAAAATGAAGAAAAATTAAATAAAATAAAAGAAGAAATAGAAAATATATCAGAAAATAATTCAGAATCAGAAAATAATATAATAAAAAAAGAAAAAGAAAAAGAAAAATTATCTCAACAAACTGGAATTTCTGCAATGAATAGATTAAGTGTTACTACTTTTAATACTTTAAAATTATTTTATAAAATTGGTGCTGAATGCTTATTTGCAAAACAATTATATCAAGAATGTGTTTATACTATTTTAGATGCTTTAAAATTTAATCCTGAAGATGCTGAATTGTGGTTTTTATATGCTAAAGTTTTTGTTATGAAAAAAAGTGTTGAATATGCTATTCCTTTGTTAAAAAAAGCACTTGAAATTGATCCTGGGTATGAAGAAGCACAGAAATTACTTAATTTTCTTGAACAAAATGTTGAGTAATTGTTTCAGAATTTAAAAATTTATTAAAGGATAATATTTAAATGAAATAAATATATTTAAATTTTTTTTTTGTATAAAATGTATTAAATTTTAATGATAATAAATAAAGGGTTATTTTTAATTTTATTAATGGAAATATTATTAACATTTTAAATATTTAAAAAATATATTTATATATATCATATAATAAAATGTTAATTATATATTTTGTTGCAAATAAAAATAAAAAATCATTAATTAGATTGGATATAGTTAAAGATAAATTAAAAGATAAATAATATTATTAAATAAAAAAAAATGAATTTTCATTTGTTTAAAAAAATATTAAAATATAAATGATGATTATAATATTTAGAAAAATATTAAAAAAAGAAAAATATATAATTTATTTTTAATTATTATTCTATAAAAATGATTTATGAATAATTTAAAAAA
>JAEEGK010009048.1_pt1 | contig 23365 bp, 13 predicted proteins | sample 8958771 | NCBI WGS metagenome assembly JAEEGK01 (sample SAMN16246547, study PRJNA631951) | gut metagenome | biome: gut microbiome; feature: rumen; material: SC-attached | host: Bos | place: Iran: Karaj | collected 2018-10 | reverse complement strand
AGTGCTCGGCAAGAACGTATGTACGGTCGAGGTTGGGCATGAAGTGGTCGATGGTCCACTCCTGATAGAGGTAGCGGCTGATGATGACGGTGCCGCTCAGGCTGATGATGAGGCCCAGCAGCGACAGCGCCGTGTAGCCTTTCATGCGGGTGATGATGCGGAATGCTTGCTTCATTGATGACTTGATGTTCATGTTTACATCTTTCTATATATCAACAACCGTGCCAAAATGCGAAAGCACTGATTCTGTGAGAGATAGCAAAATCAGTGAACGTCAGCCTGTGTGCGTTTCCGCTCGTGGGTGTGCGGAATTGCACATTGTCCCCCTTATTGGAACACAATTTGGTCTGCCAGCATTAGGAAATAGTCATTTGACCAGATGTCGAGGGTACGAGGGTCTGTACGGAGGAAGCGTAGAACATCCTCTTTCACCAGATTTATATCAGTATTGGCCAACCGTTCCCTTAACGCCTGCATGAAGTCGTCCTTGGAAATCTCATAACCATTGAACTCGCTGATGCGTCGCTGTAGATGTATAAAATCCAAGGGAACCTTGTTGGCAACATACCACTCGAAGTCGTACCAGTCGCGCCCTTTGACACGCGTTTTCCAGTTACGGTATGCCAAAGCGTGCATCTTCCCGGCATAGAGGTCGGGGAGAGTTACGCACCGCACCATGAATGAGAAAGGCTTATGTAGCAATTTTTGCTCAGTATCGAAGCTTAAGGGTGGATTGGTATCTAATTCTATCTTCACCTTGATAGTCCTCTCCGTCTGGAAAGCTATATCATACACATCAGTATTATCCTTGAGGAAGGCCGACTCGACCTTGCCAAAGGTCTTCTTGTCCTTCTTGGTAATACTGACCTCCCTACCCGTTAACTTGAAGGCTTCGATGATATGCGAAAAGTAGTCTTCAAGATGTATGTTAGAATCTTTCTCCGTCTGTGTGAAGTCCATGTCTTCAGAAAAGCGTCGGACGCCATGGAACAATCGCAGACAGGTTCCGCCATAGAACGCAGCTTGTTCAAAAAAGCCACCCCGCCAAAGGCCTGCTAACGTTATCTGTTGCATCACTTCGTGCTTGGCATTCAATCTGTCATTGGGTGACTGAGGGTGTAGCTCCTCCACCATTTCGTCGAATATTGTCATCTTTCCATGAGTTTTAGCAAGTTGGATAATATATTCTTCTTACCTCCCGCTTCCATGCATTTGCTTATAATGTCGCGATTCATATTTCTAAGGTCGCTGATCTCAATGCGCATGTCTTCTTCAAAGAATATCTCCAGTCGAGATATAGACTGGTCGGGGACATACTTTTCCTGCATCAGCATATCGCACAGTGCTTTCTCTGGAGTGGCAATCAGGTAAGTAACTCCTTCCTCTTCTTTCTGTGTGATACCAATGGGAAAATACTCTTTGGAGACACCACGATATGAGAAGTGTGCCAGCGAATTGTGAAAGCTGCGAGTATGGCGGGTGGTAACAGAAGTAAGCATATATACTCGCTCTGGAATCAGTCCGTATTGACTGAGTGCATAGTGGGACGATACGTATGACGGCCCATATAGATGGTTGGCAATCAGTTCGAGAGAGAGCAACTTACCGCTAACCTGCGGAGAAACGATGTATAGGCCACGCTTCAATTTGATGAGCATCTCGGCTTTTACCATCGCCTGCACCTTCTTCTCAGGCGACATGTATTCGTGGAATATGCTCGTGAGGACGCCCATGCTGACAGGCACATTTCCTAATCGCTTCAATGTGTTAAGTTCTTCTATCTGTGTCATGAACCTTGATTTTGCGTACAAAGGTATTAAAATTCGTACAGAAAACCAAGTTTTTCTTCCTTTTCTGTACGAGTTTTAATACTTTTTGTCCTTTCAAGAAAGAAATCAGGCTTTAGGCAGGGTGATGATGAAGGTGGTGCCTTTGCCCTGCTGGCTCTCCACGCGGATGGTGCCGCCGTGCTTCAGGATGATCTGGCGGCAGAGGCTGAGGCCGATGCCCGTGCCGGAGGGCTTGGTGGTGAAGAAAGGGATGAAGGCATGGTCGACGACGTCGGGCGACATGCCACAGCCGTTGTCCTTGATGCGGATAGAAGACCCACCCCCAGCCCCTCCCTGCAGGGAGGGGAGCGAATTCACTGTAAGTTCCACTTCTGTAGCCCCGCTCTCGTAGGCATTCTTGATGAGGTTGATGAGCACCTGCTCCAATTGGGCGCGGTCGGCCGTCAACAGTCCCTCGCCTTGTGTCTTCATTTGTGGATAAAGACCTTTAATATGCTCCAGCAATTCGTTGATGGGGAAGGTAGTCTTTACAGGTGTCTTGATGCGAGTAAGTTGGCGGTAGCTCTCCACGAAGTCGAGGAGGGCGTGGCAGCGACGGTTGATGACGGCGAAAGCGGCCGAAGCCTCCTTTACGGCCCCCGAGGTAGGAGCCCCCCCTACGGCCCCCGAGGGGGCTTCTATAGTTTTGCTATTGAGGTTAGAAGCTATTGTAGCCCCCTCGGGGGCTGAAGGGGGGGCTTTTGGGGTTTTCAGCGTCTCGCTGATGGAAATGATGGGTGTGAGTGAATTCATGATTTCGTGGGTCAGCACGCGGATAAGCTGTTGCCACGCCTCCATCTCCTGCCGTTGCATCAGCATAGAGACATCTTTCAGTGCCACTACCAGACGACGCTGGCCGTCGATGCGCAGTAGCACCGTCGAGAGGGCACAGCCATCCACTACCTCAGCATGATCAGCGATGGCCTGGAGGATATGGGGTGGAAGGAAGGCCCCCTCCAAGCCCCCCCTTCTGCCCCCGAGGGGGCTACGATAGTCTCTCCCCCTTGATGGCAAATCTATAGAAGCCCCCTCGGGGGCCGTAGGGGGGGCTTTGAGGGCCCTTGTTGCCGCATGGTTCATCCAGTCGATGCGCCCATCGGTAGTGCAGACGAAGAGTGCCGTATCCACATTTTCCGTCAGCTGACGCAGGTATTGCAGCTGCCGCTCGGCTTCTGCCAGTCGTGTGTGGAGTTTTTCATTCTCTTTTTCTGTCTCGCGATAAGCATAGAGCATGCGGCTCATGCGGCCGTAGAGTGAAGCACATAGCCAGAGCAACAATACGCCCAGCGCGATAGATGGCCATATCAAGTGGGCCTGGATGCTGACAGACAATACCGCCACTAGCACCACAATTCCCAATATGTTATATTTCATACTCAGTCAATCTAATCTCCCCCCTCCCTAAGGGAAAGGCAACGGGTAGGCTAGCTCCGCTCGGGAATGGGGCTGTGGTTGAGTCTTCTTATTTCAGCTTCCTATAGAGTGCAAACCTCGTGATTCCCAGCAGTTCGGCAGCACGGGTGACGTTGCCGCCCGCTATCTGCATGGCCCGCTCGATGGCTTCCTGCTCCAGGCGTTCCAGGTTGAGTGTCGGCGATGGCGATGTGCGTCGTGCCGGGTCCTTCAGCACAAAGTCCTGTGCACAGAGGCTTGGCCCCTTGGCCAGTAGCACTGCCCGCTCGACAGCGTGCATCAGCTCGCGCACATTGCCTGGCCACGTGTGACGCAGCAGCCGTTGGCGGGCATCGCGGTTGATAGTCGTCACCACCTTATTATATTTACGCGCGTAGGTAGCGAGGAAGTGCTCGGCCAGCAGGATGATGTCCTCTCCGCGTTCCCGCAATGGAGGAATAGTGATCTCGATGGTGTTGATGCGGTAGAGCAGGTCTTCACGGAAGCGGCCTTCGGCTACCTCGGTATGAATGTCGGCATTAGTGGCGCTGAGCAGACGGACATCAATGGGCGTCACCTGCGTGCTGCCCAGCCGCGAGATCTCGCGACGCTCCAAGGCCGCCAGCAGCTTCGCCTGAAGGGGTAGGGGAAGGTTGCCAATCTCGTCGAGGAAGAGCGTGCCGCCATTGGCTGCCTCCATGCGTCCGGCCTTCGCCTTGAGTGCCCCCGTGAAAGCCCCTTTCTCGTAGCCGAAGAGCTCGCTCTCGAACAGCTGTTCGGCCACGCTGCCCAGGTCGATGCTGACGAACGGCTTTGCTGCCCGGCGGGAGAGGGCGCACAACTGGCGTGCGATGACATCCTTGCCCGTGCCGTTCTCGCCGAGGATGAGCACATTGGCATCGGTAGGAGCCACCTGCTCCACCGTCTGCAGCACCCGCTGCATGACAGGACTCTCGCCGATGATCACAGGTGCCGCAGTAGAGCCGAAAGGCGATGCCGCCACCTCCATGCGCTGCTCCAGCAGGCGGTTTTTGTGCCGCTCGCGGCTGAGCTCGATGCCTGCAAAGAGCGTGGCCAGCAGTTTGGAGTTGTCCCACGGCTTGGTGATGAAGTCAGTGGCGCCGCTCTTCAGCGCCCTCACCGCCTTGTCGGCATCGGCGTAGGCCGTCATGAGGATGACCACCGCCTGCGCATCGCGATGCAGGATGTGCTCCAGCCACTCGAAGCCTTCCTCGCCGCTGATGGCATCGTGGCGAAAGTTCATGTCGAGCAGCACCACGTCGGGGTGGACGAGGTCGTAGAACCGGTCTATCTGCTCCGGCAGCCTGGTCACACGGATATCCTCCACCAGCGGCTTGAGCAGCAGGCTGAGCGCGAAGAGGATGTCCTCGTTATCATCAATGACAAGTACTTTGCCCTTCCTGTCTTCCATCTTTTCTTCCGTTTTATACTTTTTCGATGGCAAAGATAAGGAAAAAATCGCGAATACCCTCTACTTTCTCCCTGCAAAATCGCCCCCATCCCTTCAGGAGTCTCGTTTTTGTGCGTATTCGCACACTTTTGTGCGCCATCGCACGGCAATACATGCTGCGGCGGGGGTCAGTCTTCGGTGGCAGACTTGGAGTAGCTGGAGGGTGTCACGCCAAACTCCTCCTGAAAGCTGCGTGTGAAATATGAGGCGTTCGAGAATCCCGTGAGATACATCACCTCCTTGGTGGAGAAATGCTCGGCACTGGCAAGCAGGCGTGCTGCCTTCTGTAGTCTCAGATGACGGATGTAGCCAATGGCGGTCCTGCCTGTCAGTTGTTTGATCTTACGGTAGATTTGCTTGCTGCTGATGCCACTGGCCTGACTGAGCATGTCGACAGACAGGTCAGAGTTGTCGATGTTCTCCTCTATGATATGGGTGAGGCGCAGCAGCAGCTGGTCGTCCTGCGACAGCTCGGTGTCGTCGCCGGCAGCAGCGAGCATCGACAGGCGCAGCTCCTGTTCGAGCATGGCTTTGTCTTCGCTGAGCTGTGCCTCTTTCTTTTTGGCGCTTTGCAGGATGCGCTCTTTCTCCTTCCTTTCCTGACGCAGTGTGCGCCGGCTTCTCAGATAGAGGCCAACGAGCGTCAGCAGTATGAAGAGCAGCAGGATGTATATAGTGACGGCCAGCCGTGAGTGATACCAGGGCGGGCGGATGCGGAAATGAAGGCTGTATTTAGCTTCCGGCTGCTGGGCATCGCTCAGATAGAGCGTGTAGCTGCCAGGCTGCAGGCCGGAAAGCAGGAGTGTGCTGCTGCCGGTGGGCAGTTGCACCCACTCGTTCTGCAGCCCGTCGACACGGAAGGCGAATCGTGTGGCCTTCTCCGTGCCGTAGTCATAGTCGCTGAGATAGAACAGCAGGCAGTTCTGATCGTGGCTCAGCTGCAGACGGCGCTGATGCAGCTGTAGCGCATCGCAATATCCCTGACCCATCACTTCGACATTCGTCACCACGGGCACGGCCGATGGCGCATGGCGGAGTATGTCGGCCTTGACGGCAGCGAACTTGTCGATGCCTCCCAGCCATATCGTCTGGCTTTGGGGATTGTAATAGACGGCAGTATAGCTGTCGACGGTGCTGAAGCTACCCAGCAGTTGCTGCTGAGCGTCGGTGATGCGCAGTCCCTCGTCAGTGACGTTCCATGTTCCGGCAGGAGTGACCGCCGACCGTCCCTGTGGTGTATACGGCAGCGCGTTCTCTCGCTGCAGCACAGCCACCAGTCCATCGCCGGCGATGCTTTCAGGATCGATGACGTAGGTGGCTTGATAAGTAGTGACCTGCAGGCGACGGTCGCTGGTCTCAATGATGTCGTAAACCCAGTTGCGGCGATCGCCGTCGATGCGCAGCTGCCTGAATTGTCGGGTCGTGCGGTCGTAGAGGAGCAGTGCGCCGTCGATGCCCACCCAGAGCCTCTTCCCGTCGTCTTCCAGCATGCAGCGTATGCTGTTGTGGGGTATGGGCCACTGAGGGTCGTCCATCTTGTACCACCGGCAGCTCTGATGCTCAGTGTCGAACCCCTCAATGGCGATGAGTCCGTGGATGCCGCCCAGCCATAGCGTGGAGTCGGAGTCCTGATAGACGAGCCGCATCTGGTTGCCCTCACGGGAGCCTGTGATGGCCGGCAGGGGATAGGAATGGAAGAACTGGCTGCGGGGCGACATCGACACGCCGTTGGACGTGCCCACCCAGAGGTTGCCGCCTGCGTCGCTGCAGAGGCTCCACACCACGTTGCTTGCAATGGACTTGGCATCGTTGAGCGCATCGTGGCTCAGATGCCATAGGCGATGGCGCTTGTCCATGACATACAGCCCGTCGTCAGTTCCCGCGAGAATGTTACCTTCGGTGTCGCGAGCCAGGCACTTCACGATGGGCAGGCGGAACTCGAGCTGGCCGGCCAGCAGTTGGTCGAGTGTGCAGATGCCGGCAGCGGTGCCCACCCATACGGTGCTGTCGCCGGGCTGCCAGAGCAGTGCCGAGATGACGGGCGACGATGTGTGAAGGATGCGCAGCCTCCCAGTGGCGATGGAGTAGCTGGCCAGCGAGCTTAGTTGTCCGATATACAGCAGCGAGTCGCCCACGGCCATCAGCTCGCATACCATTTCCACACCCTGCAGGCGCATGTAGCGACCATTGCGCAGGACTCCCCTGTCGGTGCCTGCCCACACATCACGGCCTACGCGCGTCAGGCAGAGCACGTCGGTGCCGTCATACAGGCTGTCCCTCTGAAAATGGCGGGTGCTGAGGTCGAACTTCAGCAGACCATGCTGATAACCCACGAGGATGCAGCTGTCGGTCGCCAAGGCGCATCTGGTCGACCCCATGTCGGGGAATTCATTGTGAGTATATCGATGCAGGTTGTAGCCATCCCACGCCGACAATGCCCTGTTGTCGACAAACCACATCATGCCGCTATTGTCCTGGACGATGTCTTTCACGGCCAGCGTCTGCGTCTGGCTCTTCAGGTTGCTGAACGACTGATATCGCAAAGGCGCTGATGTAGCTGCACTGACTGTCAGAGACACCATCAGGATGGGCATGCAGGCAATACGTGCGATTGTCTTGCCAATAATCCGAGCAACGTCTATGCTGCACATTATGGTTTTATTCATACCGCAAAGGTACACATTTTTTTCTTTCGTATATCATGTCACTCCTGTTTTTAACCAAATTAGCCCTGTTTTTTCGCTGATTTGCCCGTTTTTCTGTCCAATTAGTGACATTTTTTTATCCTCATGTCCAATTTGTGTTATAAAATGGTGATTATGGTCATGCGTATATGAAAGACAAATCGTAACTTTGCACCATCGTTTACTACGAGCACAATAAAGACTATCTAACAACTCAAATAATTAACTTTTTAAAACTACACATTATGAAACATTTCAAACTCTCTCTGATTGCAATTTCGTTGCTGGCAGGAAGCGCCAGCTTGTATGCTGACAAAGTTGACTTTGGCAGTGAGTCACAAACAGAATGGGCTGCCACATCGGCTGACGGCTGCGACATGGGTTCGACCGTTACTTTGGACGGCGTCGTTGTCACGTTAGGTTCGCCCGACGATACTGGTGTCAACTGGACCTGGCATGCTAAGAATGCCGGTTTGCTGCCTTCGCAGATGCCTTCGACTGAAGGCACTGTCGAGACACTGATTACAGAGTTCTCGGAAGAGGCTCCCTTTGGCAACCTTCCCTCTCATGGTGCTTTTCTGAAGATTGAGCCCTCGAAGGCTGGTGCCATCACCATCACCGCCAAGGCCTCGGCCAATGCAGCCCAGCCGCTGATCTTTGTCACACTCGACAAGAACGATCCTACTGTTATCCTCTCAGCCCAGATCACTCCCTGGGATGCCAACGTGACACAGTGGACCTATGAGGTCGATGCCGACCACACCTACATGTTCTTCCAGCAGTCGTATCCCGGCCAGCTTGGCGCCTATCGCATCACTCTTCGTGGAATATCGTTTGTCGTCGACGAAGTGGCAACGGGCCTGAACCAGCTGCATGCAGCACCCGCAGCAGAGCAAGCCTTTGACCTCGGCGGTCGTCCTGCCAACGGCAAGAGCGGCCTGCGGATCGTGAATGGCAGGAAGGTCTACTTCAAATAGAACTATAACCAACAAATCAACACACGCTTATGAGACACTACAAACTATTGCTCGTCTTCTTGGCCATGCTCGCCGGCTCGATTAGCTCGTATGCCGACATCAAGCAGTTTGGCAGCCTGGAAGATACGGAATGGGCGGCCACGTCGGATGACGGCTGCAGCAACGGCTCGACCATCGTCCTCGATGGCGTTGTCATCACAATCGGCTCACCAGAAGATGCTGAGGTCAGCTGGTCGTGGCATGCAGGTAATGCAGGCCTGATTCCTACTCAGATGCCTTCAACTGAAGGTACAGTAGAATCGCTGATCACATCCTTCATGGATGTCGAGCCCTTCGGCGACCTGCCCACTCATGGCGCTTTCTTCAAGATTCAGCCCAATAGGCCAGGTTTAATAACCTTCCGTGGAAAGGCTTCGGCCAACTCTGCCCAGCCGCTGATTTTCGTCACCTGCTTCAAAGGCGACCCGACCATCCTCGCTGCAGAGATTACTCCCTGGGACGGCAACGTGACGGAGTGGACCTATGAGGTGGATACCGAACACGATTATTACTTCTTCCAGCAGGCCTACCCCGGCCAGCTTGGTGCCTATCGTTTCACGTTCCGAGGCGTCTCCTATGAGGCTACAGGCGAGGCTCCCCCTCCTGCCGATCAGCGCAACGTGGGCTTCCTCTACAATGGCGACCTGTCGGCTGACCTGGCCTATCAGGTGATTGCCAGCGACCGCAGCAACAAGGTGACAGCCATTGAGGCCAACAAAGCCTTCACCGTAGAGGACTTTGCCGACTATGAGGTCATCACTATCAGTTCGACGGTTACCAACGACGAGGCCATCGCCTCACTGAAGGAGGTGCATCCCTTCCTGCCCGTACTCAACCTGAATCCTCAGATCTATGAGAAGTGGGGCTACGGAGAGGTGGTCGACGCAGGCATCCAGTTTGCTACGACCCGCAACCCGCAGCATCCCCTGTTCCGCAATCTGGAACTAATCGAGGATCCTGATGCCGAAGAGCCCACCTTCGTGCTTGCCGTCAGTGATGCGACATCCTTCCCCGGCCTGCATCTCAGTGGTATCTTTGCCGACGACCCCATCCTGGCAGTGGCCTACCAGAACGAGGATGTGGTGGCCATCCACAGCCACAACATCTCGCGCAACGGCTACCTCTATATTCCGTATACACAGGAGACACTGGCAGATGCCGCCACGCCTGACATCCTCACCAATGCCATCGCCATGATGAACGGCACGAAGCAGCCTCCCCTCAAGGCTCCGCTGCCCACCTTCTCGCTGGATTATGACTTTGAGTCGACTATCGTCAGCATAGCGGATGCCGCTCCCGGGGCAGAAATCTTCTATACCCTCGACGGCTCGATGCCTACTGAAGAGAGCACACCCTACACCGGACCCTTCACCGTCGACCATGAGCTGACCGTACTGGCTGTAGCACGTGGCGAAGGCTACGTGCTGAGCGACGTGGCCGAGCGTTATGTCGACATCCAGCTGGTTTGCCCGCGGCCCACGTTCAGCATGGAGCGCCAGGACGGACGTACCATCGTCACTATCAACTCTGACCTTGAGGACGCCACCATCTACTACAACTATAAGGGCGACAACACCACAGGTAAGAGTACCAAGTACACTGGACCTATTACCTTTAACACCGGGCGTACGATCTATGCCTTCCAGACCTGTCCTGAGTATCTCAACTCAAAGGTCGGTTCGGCTGACATTCCAGTGACGAATCCCAACGTGCGTATCGACATCCTCACGAAGATGGATGCCAACCAGAGCGAATACTACGACCTGACCAATCCCGACTCGCAGACAGGCAACACGGGCTACTACTTCTCGTGGGGCAACGCCATCTGCAGCATCGGCCCGGAGGAGGTAGTGGACTTCGAGAACGGCTGGAGCGTACGCTCACGTGGGCAGCGCATCGCCTGGGAGAATGTCAGCCCGTCGTTCAACTATGGCGATGACGTCAGCGGCGCGTTCAACCCAGCAACGGTAGAAGACGAGGATTCCTACCTCCCCGTCACCAGCGGCCTTCTCGACCTCTTCGACTGGAACACTGCCGATCCTGCCAATGCCATCGTACAGACCACGAAGGCCTATGCCGGTCCCTTCGATGTAGTAGCCTATATTGCCAACGAGAACGGCACGCTCGACTTCGGTGGCTCGACGCAGACGGAATGGGCTGCCTCATCAGCCGACGGCTGCAACAACGGCACGACCATCACGCTCAATGGCGTCGTCGTCACACTGGGCTCGCCCGACAACAGTGAGGTCACCTGGACCTGGCACTCCGGCAATGCCGGCTTGCTGCCCTCGCAGATGCCATCTACCGATGGTACTGAAGAGACGCTGATCACCGAGTTCTCGGAAGAGGCACCCTTCGGCACTCTGCCCACTCACGGTGCATTCCTGATGATTGAGCCCTCGAAGGCAGGCGTCATTACCATCAAGGCCAAAGCTTCGGCCAGTGCCGACCAGCCTCTGGTGTTCGTCACGCTCGACAAGAGCAATCCTACCGTCATCCTTTCAGCTGTGATCACACCGTGGGATAACAGCGTGACGGAGTGGAGCTATGAGGTGGATGCCGATCATGTCTACATGTTCTTCCAGCTGGCATATCCCGGGAAGCTTGGCTCCTATCGTCTGACACTTCGTGGCATTGCTTTCGAGGCTAATGAAACAGGTGGCTCAGGCGAAGGCGCGGAGTCGTCAGGTGACCTTGCTGCCCGACTGGTGGTTGAGGTGGCTACAAGCGACGCTGCCAATGCTGTATGGACACAGCTGGGCGAGCCGCTCGTCCTGACAGATGCACGCCGTCTCTACTGCAAGTTCGTGCGTAGCTATGAAAGTGCAGCACCAGTCTTCGTTCGTACACGCATTATCAACGACGTCGGCCGGGCTGGCATCTTCAACATCTACCTTGCATACCAGGGTGAAGAGTCGAAGCGCATCATCCAGGAGCAGATGGTCGGCATCAGCGATGTGCAGCCTGAGGTCAGTCTCCCTGCTGGCATCTATAGTGTCAATGGTGTGCGCCAGCAGACGACACGTCGCGGACTGAACATCATCGTGACATCCGACGGTACGGTCAGGAAGGTGTTTGTGAAATGATCATGCGATGAGTATCTGAATATGAAACGAATCAGACTGTTTCTCATCACGTTGTCAGTGCTTGCCGGCTCTGCGGGGCTGCAGGCCGCTATCGTCCACTTTGGCAGTGCGGCGCAAACGGAATGGACAGCCACCGCAGCCGACGGCTGCGACATGGGTTCTACCATCACGCTTGATGGTGTAGTGGTGACACTGGGATCGGCCGATGACACTGGTGCAGGCTGGTCGTGGCATGCTGGGAATGGGGGCTTGCTGCCGTCGCAGATGCCGTCCACTGAAGGTACTGTCGAGTCGCTGATCACGTCGTTCTCGGCCACAGCGCCTTTTGGACCGGTTCCTACGCATGGTGCGTTCCTTAAGATTGAACCCACGAAGACGGGTGCCATCACTATCAGCGGTAAGGCATCGGCCAATGCTGCCCAGCCGCTGATATTTGTCACACTCGACAAGAATGACCCCACAGTGATCCTCTCGGCCAAGATCACTCCCTGGGATGCCAATGTGACACAGTGGACCTATGATGTCGATGCCGACCACGTCTATATGTTCTTTCAGCAGGCATACCCCGGTCAGCTGACTGCCTATCGCTTCACGCTGCGAGGTGTTTCTTTCGACGATGACCCGAAGCACAAAATTACGGTCTATACCATCGGCGACTCGACTATGGCCAACAAGAGTGCCAGCTCTACCGAACGCGGGTGGGGCATGCTGCTGCCTTGGTTCGTCGATGCTTCACAGGTCACGGTCAGCAATCACGCCCAGAACGGTCGCAGCACCCTCAGCTTCATCCGTGAAGGTCGTTGGGATGCCGTGGCCCATGCTCTCAACGAAGGCGACTACGTGCTCATACAGTTCGGCCATAACGATGAGAAGACAGATGCCTCGCTGCATACCGACCCCCAGACTACTTTCAAGCAATATCTTACTCGTTTCATCAACGAGACACGTGCAGCAGGTGCTCATCCCGTGTTGCTTACCCCCATCGTACGCCGCATCTTTGGCAGTGACGGCAATATCCAAAGCGAGCATACTGCCTATTCTCAGGCCATGCGCGAGTTGGCAGCAGCCCTCGATGTGCCCCTGATCGACATGGACCTGCTCAGCGGCTACTACGAGAATATTGCCGGCATCGTGGGTTCGCGGGCCCTGCATGAGTATTTCCCTGGGAAGGAGATCGACAACACCCATCTCTGCCAGTTGGGAGCTTACATCACGGCCCGTTGTGTGGCTGAGCAGATAGCCGCCAATGATGCTATCGACATCCCCGTAAACCAGAATCCGCAAGCACTGGGCGGAGCATACGCATCGACGCTGGCTTTCGCCCGTCAGCACTTCGTCACCAGCTATCCAGGCAAGACTGTCCCCACAACGCTGGCTGCCATCGATGCCAGCGTGAGAACCCTGCGCCGGGAAGCCCGCCAGGCACTCGCCACTGCCCAGAAGCCTGCCGACGCCACGTTTGCCCTCGTCAATCCTGACTTTGCTGAGGGTGCCAGTTGGTATAATGCTCCGCAGGCCACCTATCCTATGGGCTGGCAAGTAGACAAGAGCACCAGCGGCACTGCCAATGTCGAGATCAAGGCAGATGCAGGCGGAGGCTTCAACTACTTCACGGTCTGGGCTCCCGTGATCAACTATATCGACATGAACCAGACCATCGTCAATCTGCCCGACGGCACATACGAGGTCTCTGCCCTGGTCAATGCGGGCGGCGGCGGACAGGGTGGCGGCACATATCTCTATGCCACATCGGGCGAAGCTACCTCCCGTGCGGCGGCCACCGTCACTGATGCCTGGTCGCGCCTGACGACTTCCTGCGAGGTCAGCGGCGGACAGTTGCGCATAGGCCTCCGCTCGGAGAATGGCTGGTATGGCCGTCTGGCCGACGTTCACCTCACGATCACCGATGCTCCTGAGGTCATCGACGACACCAGTTCGCTCAACGTCACGAACGAGGCTGAGGATGGTGCCTTTGTCATAGCCAATGACGAGGGCACTGCTCCCATCGTCTTCGATGCTGCCGACCATAGTGTGGTGGGCATCGCTGCCCAGGCACTCAGCAGCGACATTGAGGCCGTCTGCGGCCAGCACCCCATTGTGGGCAATGAGCTGGTGGCAGGCACACGCCCCATCATTGCCGGTACGCTGGGTCAGAGCTCGCTGATCAACACTCTTGCTGAGAGTGGCAAACTTGATGTGTCGGACATCGTGGGCAGGTGGGAGGCCTATACGCTGCAGGTCGTCAGCAGCCCGCAGGAAGGTATCGGCCAGGCGCTGGTCATTGCCGGCAGCACACCCCGGGGAACGGCCTACGGCATCTTCGAGTTGTCGCGGCTGATGGGTGTCTCGCCCTGGGTTTGGTGGGCCGACGTCAAGCCCGAGTCTCACTCCGAGATTTATGCTTCGGCAGGGTCGCTCACGGTCGACGAGCCTTCAGTACGTTTCCGTGGTATCTTCATCAACGATGAGGACTGGGGCCTGGAGCCCTGGGCTGCAGCCAACATGGACACCGGCATCAAGAATATCGGCCCTCGCACCTATGAGCGGGTCTTCGAGCTGCTGCTGCGACTGCGCGCCAACATCATCTGGCCCGCTATGCACCCCTGCAGCACTGCCTTCTGGCGGATAGCTGAAAATCCCCAGCTGGCTGCACAGTATGACATCGTGCTCGGCTCCAGCCATTGCGAGCCTATGCTGCGCAACAACGTGGGCGAGTGGACCGCCAGTGCCTCGTCCTACAACTATGCCACCAACCCCTCAGGCGTGCAGGCCTATTGGCGCACACGCGTAGAGGAGAGCAAGAACCAGGACGTGATGTACACGCTGGGCATGCGTGGTGTGCACGATGGTGCTATACAGGGCTATAGCGGTGCGGCTAATATTGCTGCAGGACTGGCTAGGATCATCTCCTTCCAGCGCAGCCTTATCCACGACATCGTCAACGAGGACGTGACACAGGTGCCACAGACCTTCATCCCCTACAAGGAAGTGCTCGATGCCTATAATTACGGGTTGCAGGTGCCCGACGATGTCACGCTGACCTGGGTCGACGACAATCACGGTTTCATCCGTCAGATGCCTACCACTGCCGAACAGGCGCGTGCAGGCTCGAACGGCATCTACTACCACATCAGCTACTGGGGGTCGCCGCAGGACTATCTCTGGCTCTCGTCCATTGGTCCTTCGCAGATCAGCTATGAGCTTACGCGTGGCTATCAACAGGGCATTCAGCGCTTGTGGATCATCAATGTGGGCGACATCAAGCCGGCAGAGGCCGAACTCGAGTTCTGCATGGACCTGGCCTGGGACATCGACGCCTGGGGTCCCACCAAGGCTGCCAAGTGGAGCCGTCAGTGGGCTGCACGCACATTTGGCAAGGACGTGGGCGACGAGCTGGGCTCCATCAAGCAGGAATACTATCGGCTGGCCGCTGCAGGCAAGCCTGAGCATGTGTCGTTCGTGACCTATACGGCTGAAGAGATGGACCAGCGCATTGCCGACTATAAAGCCCTGGCCGACCGTGTGGCAGCCATCAAGGGCAGCATCCGCTCCGACCTGCAGGATGCTTTCTTCCAGCTCATCGAATACCCTGTAAGAGGAGCCTATCTGATGAACGTGAAGCACCTGCGTGCGAAGCAGAGTTTCATCGAGGCCGGAGCCGGACGTCGCACCACTGCACTGCAGTATGCTGCTGATGCCACATCGGCATACAATGAGATTCAGACGCTCACCAACAAGTACAACAAGCAGATAGCCGGAGGTAAGTGGAATGGCATCATGAGTGCTGCTCCACGCGGACTGGCCACCTTCGGACGGCCTGCAGTTGCAACGGCTGCCGATGTCAATCCCATTGAGAGCAATCTCTTCGAGGGTGCCCATGTCACTGTTCCTGCTGCGTCCTATCTGGCCTCCAGCCCGTCAGTCAAGAAACTCGACGGCTTGGGCATGCAGGAGCAGGCTGTCTGTGTGTGGCCGATGGACCTGACCAGCTACAGCCGTGCCACTGATGCTCCCTACGTGGAGTATGAGCTGCCTGTCAAAGCTGGATCTAACACCATCACCCCGCACTTCCTGCCCACCTTCCCACTCCATGCTGGTGGCACCCTGCGCTATGCCGTACAGTTCCTCGATACGAACACGTCGCCCACCGTCAACAGCATTGCCACCAAAGCCACGTCGAGCGTGTGGAGCCAGAACGTGCTGCGCGGCTGGGCCACAGGCAACAGCTATGACTACGAAGCCACGGCCGACGGAACGGCCAAGATGCGTGTCTACCTGATGGATCCGGGCATTGCCTTGTGTGAAATCGCCATCGACCAGCCCGCTGATGCCACGTTGACCGATCAGTACATCGTGAACGCCGACTTTGAGCTCTCGGCTAAGGGAGTGGTCAACACAGGCGGAGGAACGGTGCGCGGCGTGCCTTATGGCTGGAGCATCAACAAGGAGTTTCCTGGCAATTCGCGAGGCATCAACAGCGACGGATCAAACAAGCACGGCGACAACTCCTGCTGGTTCTGGAGCAAGCCGATGCCCAGCGACTTCGAGTTCTATCAGGTCGTCAAAGACCTGCCTGCCGGACGCTATCGTCTGACCTGTCGGCTGGGCTGCAAGTCGGGCTGTCTGGGCACGCTGAGAATGTTCGTCGACCAGAACGTTCAGTATTTCGGAAAAGAGACTGACTATGCCCAGAGCGTGCTGACTGCCGGCGAGCACAATACCTTTGCTGCGCACAGTGCCACATCTGACTATAACACGCTGCAGAACATGTTCGTCGACTTTGAGGTGAAGCAGTCCTCCGACGTGAGGATTGGCATCCGCACAGGCAATGAGAAAGCCTCGGGCGGTCTTGACAACTCTGGCGAGACAGGCACGTTCCGAGTCGACTATTTCCAGCTCTATTTCATAAGAGAGGTTGACGACGGCATCCAAGCCGTCGCTCAGCCCCAGCCTTCGCCGTCAGTAGCCTATAGCATGTCTGGTCAGCGTGTGCAGAATCCGCATCATGGGCTGTATATCATCGATAATCGCAAACTACTAATCAAATAAAGAAGAAAACAATGATCAGACGAGCTATTTCTCTGTTGCTGTCCTTCCTGGGCCCGATAGTATGCCAGGCGCAGACACTCGACGAAGTATTTCAGAATCCTCCGCAGGAGGCTCGTCCGCTGATGATCTGGCAATGGATGGACGGAGTGGTGTCGAGCGAAGGCATCACTGCCGACCTCGAAGCCTACCGTGAGGCAGGCATTGGAGGCGTTCAGCAGTTCCTGGTGGGAGGGCCAGTGCAGGCCATCATTCGTGACACGACCAACGCCATCGGCACTGACAACTGGCGGCAGCTCATGCGCCACGCCCTGGACGAATGCCAGCGGCTGGGCCTGACATTTGGCACGCACAACTGCCCGGGATGGTCGTCGAGTGCCTTTCCCACCGTGCCTCCTGAGTTGTCGATGCAGAAACTCGTCTGGTCGGAGCAGATTGTAGCCCCTGTTGCTAAAGACAGTCGGATTCCACTGCCTGAGCAACCTGAGGTCGACGCTCAGTGGAACTACTATCGCGACATTGCCGTGTTGGTGATGCCTGCCGACAGCCTGGTGCGCCTTGCTGACATCCGCGTGCTCCAGCCCTCTGACTTCCCGCTGCTTCAGGAGAAGGGTGGGGTGACGCTGCGCGTGCTTCGAGTGGGACACACCACCAACGGAAAGACCAACGGGTCGACGGCACCTACAGGCGGCGTGGGCCTGGAGTGCGACAAGATGAGCCGTAAGGCCGTACTCAGCTACTGGCAGGGCTATCCGCAGATGCTGCTCGACCTGTCACGAACATCGCTGGGGACGACCTTCCAGCGCATCGAGATCGACAGCTATGAGGCTGGCGGACAGGAGTGGACGCCGATGATGCCTGAAGAGTTTCAGAAGCGCTGCCATTACGACATGCTGCCCTGGCTGCCTGTGCTGAAGGGGCTGACCGTAGAGAGCGCCGAAGGCTCGCGAAAGTTCAATCGCGACTATGCCACTGTGGGCCAGCAGCTGTTCACTGAGAACTACTACGGCTACATGGCCGAGCTGGCCCATCAGAACGGGCTGAAGCTGCTCTACGAGCCCTATGGCACGAACAGCTCGAAGCCTTTCAATCCCATCAACACGGAGGCCATCGCCCGACTGTTGCCTGATGATTATTTCTGCACGGAGTTTTGGACGCAACCCACCAGCTGGGGATGGCCCAGCCTGCCTCGACACATGCAGGCAGCTCATAAGGCTGGGGCAAGGCTCATCTTCGCAGAGGGCTTTACGCATTGGCCGAGAGGAGCCTGGCAGGAAGACCCCGCCTCGCAGAAGGTGCTGGCCGACAAGGCATTCTGCTTGGGAGTCAATGCGCTGATGCTGCATGCCGGCGCACAGAATCCCTGGACAAACGTGCTGCCAGGAATGACCTTCGGGCAGTGGGGATCGTGGTGGACGCCAGGACAGACGTGGTGGCGCAGTGGGGCGGCCAAGCTGTTGTTCCAGTATATGGCCCGTTGTCAGGCTCTGCTGCAGCGTGGCGAGTGGGTCGAGGACTTCTCTTCGAAAGGTACTTCGCTCAAGTGCGACCAAGTGGAGCTGCAGTGGACCCGTCGTTGTGACGGCGATGCCGACATTTACTTCCTCTCCAATCCGCTCGACTCGGCTTTCACTGCCGTAGTGAAAATAGCATCGACAGCCCGTCTGCCTGAGCTGTGGCTGCCTGATACAGGCCTGCAGACGCGCGATGTGCTGTGCCGCTGTAGCGACGGCAGTGTTGAGCTCGCCCTTCATTTCGACGAGTATCAGTCGTGCTTCATCGTCCTGCGCGAGCCTTTGGACAGCGAAGCCTTGCGGATGAAGAACGAAACCTTCGTCGCTGCCCTTCAGCAAGGGCTGATGCTGATGCCTACGGAGACCTCGTCGCTGCCTGTCGAAGGCCCGTGGACACTGCACTTCCCTGAGGGCTGGGATGCTCCCGCCGAAGTGACGCTCGACGGCCTGACGCCCTGGAACGAGCACCAGGATGCCGGCATCCGCTATTTCTCGGGCACGGCAACCTACGAGAAGACCATCAGCATGAAGCGCATCGACCGCAAGGCCAGCTATGTACTCGACCTGGGCGTGGTGAAGAATCTCGCACAGGTGACGCTGAACGGACAGCCTGTCGCTCACTTGTGGAAGAAGCCTTTCCGCTGCGATGTCACTCCTTATTTGAAGAAAGGTGACAACAAGCTGGAGATAGCCGTTACCAATCTTTGGCCCAACCGCATGATTGGCGACGAGCAGTGGCCCGACGACTTGGAGTGGGGCAACGACGATCCGTCGAGCAGACCCATTGCCGGCATGTTCCTGAGGAATGTCCCCGACTGGCTGCGACTGGGTCAGCCGCGACCTTCAGAGCATCGTAAGACCGTCGTCTCCACGAAGTTCTTCAGCAAGGACTCGCCGCTGCTCCCCTCCGGACTGCTGGGGCCCGTCAAGATCAGTGTCTTTGAAAGAGGCTCGAAAAAATAACTGTGAATTGTGAATCTGTGAATGACTGGTGAAAACTGCTTCCTTAGGGGGGCTCGCTCAGCGAGTACCCCCAAGGGACGGCAGAGGATTGTCGGCAGCGAACTGCTGGATGACCTGCTCAGTGGAAGCGGCATCTATCTGCTTGCTACGCAGCAACTTGATGGGCTGAGCGATGGTCTTGTCGGTATAGCGTCCGCTCTTCCTCAGGGTCAGCTGGAACGAAGCGGCCGTACGTCCGTTCTTCTTGATCTTGAAGTGTGCCTCACAGTCGTTTTCCCACAGCAGGTTGGTTATGGTGGTGTAGTCCGTTGGGTCAGCAGGCCAGTTTGTGTCTCTCTTTTCATATTCCTTTGCCGACATGAAGGGATATTCGTCGAAATCCAAGAACTCGTAATGCTCCTCATCGTAGCCGAAGATCTTCATGAGCAGCTGGGCAAAGCCAGTGAGCGACATGATGGAAGGCACCTGCAGCACGCACATCTTTCCGCTGCGCTCCACCCTGACCTCGTAGCGCCTGCACTGTTCATCCTTGCAGTAGATTCCCTCGAATTCTTCGGCCAACATGCCACCATTTTCTTTAAGGATGTTGTCAAGTAACGATGATACCGATTTGTCAATTCCACCAAGGATTTGATTTACATAGTCATGCAGATATAGCGTCGGCTGGGGGTGCATCTCGATGATCTCAGCCCTCCCGTCGTTCTTCGACTTTTTGATTGGCTTCGAAGGAGTGATGGCCGTCAGCTCCAGGTTTGCCTCGCCACGATCGAAATAATCGGGGTCGAAGTCGTTAAGATTGTCCATCCCCATCCAGCGCATAAACATCTGTGCCTCTTGGCTCTTGGGATTCGTGCCGAGCAGTTGTTTCATGTGCTCGTAGCCGGGCATGCCTCCACAGTCCTCAGGCGGGCAGGCTCCCTTTCCTTCCAGACAGTAGGGCAGGTGCTGGACGGTGCTCTCGTCCATTTCCAGGAGCGTGATGTCGTGAATCCAGTCGTCGCCGAAGTCGTAGACATAGACAAACTTCTTCAAGCCGTTCTCCTTGATGAAGTCGCCCACGAGCGTTGCCCTCGCGTCGATGTCCTCAGGGCCGTAGCCTAGTTCTGCCTCTTTGTTGGGCACCACTATCGTCCAGCCGCCGTCGTAGGGGCTGCGCTGGAACTGGTACAGATGGCGGTTTTCCCATCCGAATGCTGTCTGAATGGCCTTGTGGAAATCGTCGAAGGTGAAGTTGCCCGGGATCTCCATCTTTCGCCACACTGGAGGCTTGGTGATGCCCCTGAGTTGAATCCTAAATATCAGTTTCATGTGCTCGTTATTATTAATAATGTGCAAAGTTACGAAAAATATCGCCAATAACGAACTTTTCTCGAAAATAATTCCATTTTGCTGCAAACTTTTACTAGTGATGGTACTGTGGTGTTAGTCCGTTGCGGACGGAGCGTATATTCCTCCGCGTTGGATCGTCTGTCCGTCCGCGATGGACCGTCAGTCCTTCCGCAGCTAGCAAGTGCTTTCTCGCGGATGGGCGTGACTGAACCTACCGACCGTGAGCCTTACCCCTACCTACCGTGAGCCTTACCCCTACCTACCGTGAGCCTTACACCTTACGACCGCGAGCCTTACACCTGCCGACCGCGAGCCTCCATTCACAGATTCACAATTCACAGTTTTTTTTTCGAGGGGGGGTACTGATTGCTGTTCAGTCGACGATTTCAATGATCGATCCTGGTCGGGGCTCCTCCTGGTAGTCCTCGTAGCTGTCGTGCTCTCTGGAGTCGCTGATTTCAATAAAGCGAAGAGCACTGCGGTCGTAATCCCAATGCGGCTCCCTGAACCATCTGTTCATCAGGCCTACATACCGCTGTACTCTCTGCTCCCAACGGTCGCGAGGGAAACCGTATCTCAGGTTGCGGAGGAAACATTCGAAACCCGCGAGCCTCGAATCTTCTATGGCGTTATAATCGTAGTGACGATGCTCGACGTAGGTCCAGTGATTGTTTTCAGCATGATGCCTGTACCAGCGCCAAGTCTTGGAATGGTCGGCCTTTCCCACAAAAAGGCATACCTGCTCTAGCTGCCACCAGCGCAGATCCTCTTCGTCTTTTGCCTGAAAGACAACGATGTCGGGACCGCCACGCTCGCCCTCATGCATCACTTTCAAGCCGTCGAGGTATTCGCCCGAGAAAAAGTCTATCGGTTCGTTCTCGACTTCTTTCGGCAAGTGCGCCCTTATCCAAGCTTCATCTATTTTCATACCATTATTAATAATTCATGTAGTCTTCGCCCAGTTTCCTGAGCGGCTGCTTGGCGAGGGAGGTCCAAGTCTCTTTGGGCTTGACCGTGTCATCGAAGACATTTTCCTTGACTACCTGGCGCTTGTGGGTCAGATAGTTGATGCTGACGGTCTCGGCTTCGCCCGTCATGCGCGACTGGCTGTGCTGCTCTTCACCAATCTTATAGAAGTCGCCGTTCTGGAAACGGTAGAGATAGGTGTTGTTAGAGTTATAGCTGGTGCCGCCAGAGGCAAAACTGCCGACGTAGAATCTGAGTACACCACGGTCGGTGATAGTAATGGTGAGGTCGATCCAGAAGTCGTCGCCTTCCTCGTCGACGGGCAGAATCTCGTCATATTGCTTCCACTGCTCATAGACGCCAGAGGCATTGGCAAAATAGATGGCGAGCACAGGCTGGGCATAGATCACCAGGTCGCTGCGGCCGTCTTTGTTCAAGTCGCCTTCAGCCTTGACGCAGTCAGTGCCCTGAGGCACGATCTCGTCAGCATTCCGTCCCTTTTTAGCCAGTTGCTGTGCTGAGGCCAGCATGGGGAGCACTGCCATCAGCGCGATCAGCATTCTTTTCATCATAGTGTCTATAATATAATAATGTGTATATTGCCGTAGTCGGAGTAAGGGGGAAGGACTGCTGCCCGTCAAATAGTCTCAGCCATCAGGTCCTTACGACCTATAAGACTGAAAACGGTCACGAGATTGTTTTCGTTAAGGATGCGTAGGGTACGCAGGATCTCGTTTAGCGTTGAGCCGCTGGTAGTGACATCGTCCATTACCAGAATGTTTTGCTTGCGGATGGTAGCACAGAGTTCCCTGTCCTGCTCTGAAGCGAATTTCAGAAAATTCATCATATAAGGACGGAAGCGGCTCTTGCGCACATCCCTGGCTATCGTGAAATAGTCTTTCTGATGAATCAAGTCAAGCATTTTCTGGATAGTCTGCTTCACTTCCTCTTTCTGTGCCTGGGTATAGCGTGGTCGGCCATTCTCAAGCACATCGTCAAGATACGACTGCTCGTAGCCATCCATATCGAACGAGATAGTCTTGGGCAAAGCTTTTACAAGCTCCATTTTCCTCAGCATCGGCTGGGCAAAGCGATAGATGTAGCGTAGCATATACTGATTTACTTTGCTCGAAGACTCTGGCATCACTACGAGGTTATAGTCGTAGAGATTGATGCGACGGTTGAGCTGGTCAACAGCCTTTTTGATGAAAGTGGTCAGGTCAGGACTTTCCTGCAAGTTTTCGGTGAACTTTACATACTTGATAAAAGCTGAACGCACGGCACCATCCACCTGGTCGGAAAACTCATAGCCATAGTAGAAGCACTTGCCGAAAGCCTCCACCTGATAGCCATTGCCCGTCAGGCTGACAATATCCTCAGTGCCATCGTGCTCGAAGTCGAACACAAAGTGCTGTTCTTTATCGTCGAATGTAACACCCATTGCTGATGATGAGAGGAGGGTAAAAAGAATAAGGTAGTGGGATAACGAAGCCCCACTACCTTATTAATAATAATTAGTCGGCGAGCTTTGCCTTGATCATCTCGCGGTTGAGGCGGGCGATGTTGGCGATGGTCTCGTTCTTCGGGCAGACGGCCTCGCAGGCACGGGTGTTGGTGCAGTTGCCGAAGCCCAGCTCGTCCATCTTGGCGATCATGTTCTTCACACGACGGGCAGCCTCGATGCGGCCCTGGGGAAGCAGGGCGAGCTGACTGACCTTCGACGATACGAAGAGCATGGCTGAGCCGTTCTTACAAGCAGCGACGCAGGCACCGCAGCCGATGCAGCTGGCGCAGTCCATAGCCTCGTCGGCATCCTCTTTGGGGATGAGGATGGCATTGGCATCCTGAGCCTGACCGGTGCGGATGGTGGTGTAGCCGCCGGCCTGGATGATCTTATCGAAGGCACCACGGTCGACCATACAGTCCTTGATGACAGGGAAGGCTGCCGAGCGCCAGGGCTCGACGGTGATGACGTCGCCATCGTTGAAGCGGCGCATGTAGAGCTGACAGGTGGTGGCTCCACGCTCGGTCTTGCCGTGAGGCGTACCGTTGATGTAGAGCGAGCACAT
>JAEEGK010009047.1_pt1 | contig 23365 bp, 14 predicted proteins | sample 8958771 | NCBI WGS metagenome assembly JAEEGK01 (sample SAMN16246547, study PRJNA631951) | gut metagenome | biome: gut microbiome; feature: rumen; material: SC-attached | host: Bos | place: Iran: Karaj | collected 2018-10 | reverse complement strand
AAGCGCCGGCTTCCTCGTCCTTCAGGCCCAGCACACCGCCCACCACCTCGTCGAAGAGGACTTTGAGGGCCGATGCATCCGCCGCCGTCAGGTTTCCGCCGTTTACCAGCTTCACTGCCTCGAACAGGTGCGCAATGGCTACCGGAGTGTTCATGTCGTCGCAGAGGGCGTCCATCACCGCTTCATAGATGGCCGATACGGCCGGGGAGGCCGACAGGTCTCCGGAAGGAGCGTTAGACACCGCTCTCCAGGCAGCCATAAGGCGCTTATAGCCTTTCTCTGCAGCCTGCAGGGCCTCGTTGGAGAAGTCCAGCGTGCCGCGGTAATGTGCCTGCAGAATGAAGAAACGGATGGTCATGGGGGTGTAGGCCTGGGAGAGTTTCTCGTGCTCGCCGGCAAACAGCTGCGGCAGCGTGATGAAGTTCCCGAGGGACTTGCCCATCTTCTGGCCATTGATGGTAATCATGTTGTTGTGCACCCAGTAGTGCACGCCCTGCGTACCGCGGGATGCCACATTCTGGGCAATCTCACACTCATGGTGCGGGAACATGAGGTCCATGCCGCCGCCGTGAATGTCGAACTCGGTACCCAGGTACTTCTCCCCCATCACGGAGCACTCCAGGTGCCAGCCGGGGAAGCCGTCTCCCCAGGGGCTGGGCCACCGCATGATGTGCTGCGGCTCTGCCTTCTTCCAGATGGCGAAGTCATAGGGAGCCCGCTTGTCCCCCTGGCCGTCCAGGGTGCGGGTACCTTCCAGCGTAGCCTCCAGCGTACGGCCGCTCAGAACGCCGTAGTTGTGGTCCCGGTTGTACTTCTGGACATCGAAGTAGATACTGCCATTGCTCTCGTAGGCATAGCCGGCGGCAAGGATCTTCTTCACGGTCTCAATCTGCTCGATAATGTGGCCGCTGGCACGGGGCTCGATGGAAGGCGACTGAACGTTGAGAAGCCGCATGGCCTCGTGGTAACGCTCGGTGTAATACTGCACCACCTCCATAGGCTCCAGCTGCTCCAGCCGGGCCTTCTTGGCAATCTTGTCCTCCCCTTCGTCGGCATCGTGCTCCAGGTGGCCTACGTCGGTGATGTTGCGCACATAGCGCACCTTGTAACCCAGATACTTCAGGAGACGGAAGAGTACGTCATAGGTCACACCCGGACGGGCGTGACCCAGATGAGCGTCTCCATACACCGTAGGGCCGCACACATACATGCCTACGTGTCCTTCGTGAATGGGTTTGAAAAGTTCCTTATTGCGGGTAAGGGTATTGGTAAGATATAAAGGTCTCATCTTGTACAATTTCTCAATCGTACAAAGATACGCATTTTTGCGCGCAACTCCAATCTGGCGCCGGCACCCACCCCGCCCCGCTCCGCCCGTTTTCGCTAACAGCCTAAAAATAAAAGAGTTGTGCATTTTCCTCCGGTCAAAACCGCCGGGAGGAAAATGCACAACAAAATCATTATCAACAACTTAGTAAAAACGGCTAAAATTTCACTTTTACCACCAGCGGCAGATGGTCGGACAAATCGGCCGTGCCTTCGGTGATAACCTGGGTGCTCACCACCTCAACCGGTGCGGCATCCTTGAAGGCAAAAACGTAGTCTATGCAGCGGTTGGGATTCCGGGACGGGAACGTGAGGGCCGTGCCGGAAAGGAGCGTCCACGAAGTCTCGGCCAGGGCAATCACCTCGCTGTCGGGGAACACGTTGAAGTCTCCCACCAGGAACACGGGCTTGGCTGCTCCGGCATAGTTGGCGGCAAACCAGTCATTCACCTCCTGCATCTGCGTCATCGCAGCATCGATGCTGCGATGGTCCAGGTGCGTGGCGGCAAACACACAGTCTTCCGTCTCCACCACGCAGATGGCGCGGGCTTCGGCGCCACCGGCCTGGGAAAGCGGAACCCGCACTTTCTTCAAAGCCGGCTTGCTGCACACGACGCCGTCACCGTAGGCGCCGCCGCGGTATGCGATGGCACGGGCAAAGGCATAGTCCCACTCCAGCATCCCGGCCAGGTCTTTCACCTGGAAAGCATTGTTACGGGTATTGCAGCTGTCCAGCTCGCTCATGCCCACAAAGGAAGCGCCGGTTTCCCGGATAAGCTGGGCCACGCCCGGCATACTGTTGTCCTGATACTTGGAGAAAACGCCCACGTTATAGGACATCAGGGTAACCACCTTGGGAGCCTTCCGGCTCTCGCAGGAAAAAAGGGCCGCCAGGGCAAGGCCAAACAAAACAATCTTTTTCATACAGCTATTTCTCATCTACAAACAGATTCACACGGGAAACCAGATAGGAGCGGACATCGGTCCACTTGTAATAAGGCCCGTCAAAAGCAGGCAGCGAGCCCAGCCGCACCTCCTCGCCGTTGTGCAGCACCTTCACCAGCACATCGCCGGCCTTGCCGCCCTTCGGGGTATAGAACACCAGCTGCAGGTTGGTGGCCATGGGCGAACGGTAGGTCTGGAACACCTGGGCCAGGTTATCCGGATTGGACGGATACTTGTTGAAGTCGTCAATATCCAGGATCATCATGAGGGCCATCATGATGTGGTCGTGGCCATAGCGGAGGTCGGCACCCCTCTCTTGGGAAGCCAGACGGGCATCGGCCTTTGCAATCATGTCATCCACGATGGACGAGCAGGTGATGCGGTACGGAAGGTACTCGCGGAAGCGCTCGTAGTTGTCAGTCTCCCAGAGGGTGGCGTACTCCTCGGGCGTGAAGAAATCCTTCACATCCAGGCGAAGCTCCTCCGGCAGGCTGTTCATACCGCCCACGAACATGTACAGGTTAAAGAACACGTCGTAGGCATTGCGCTTGCCAAGGCCGGCCGATGCATCCTTGAACAGCCGTCCCAGCACCTCGGGGTACTGCGGGAAGCGGCGCAGGAAGAACTGCTCCGACGTCTCGGAATACGGGAACACCGTTGCAGGGCCTTTGTAGGCAAACGGATTGCGGGACTCGTTGGGGCGCGTAGCCTGGATATCCTCCTTGCCCTGATGGGCATAGACCGTCGCCTTCGGGGCCAGGCGGGAGAGGGCCGATACGCAGGAGGTCATGGACATGATGGAGCGTACAGAGGCCGATGACGTGGCGTCAATCCGGCTCCCCTTTCCAAAGGCCTTGGGGAAGCTCTGGACCATGGTCTTCGCAATCTGGGCGTGCTGCGCCCAGCCCAGTTCCGTGAGGTCTCCCACGCGGTACTCCACCTTCTTCCAGAAGGGTTCCAGCTGATCCAGCATCTTACGGCCGTAAGGGGTAAGATTGTCGGCGGCGGCACCTTCCCGGAGCATTTCCAGGAGATCCGTATAGGCCCTGGCGGTGTAGGCATAGCGGGAACCGTGGCGGCCATAGTGACTGATGTAGGTAGCCTCATAGCCCTTGGGAGCGGCCGTCGCAGCCTTGGGGCCCCAGTCCAGCACGCGGTCCAGGCCGGAGGACTTGTTCCAGTCGGCCATCACCTCTTCGTGCACCGAAGTGACGGGAGCCTTGGGCACCTCCACCAGGCAGAAGTGCGAGACCAGCTTGCGCTCCCGCTTGATCTCGGAGGGCTTGTTGCTGCTGGGCGTATTCACCAGATGCGTTCCGGGATCTCCGAATCCGCGCACACACATGGAAGTGGAACCGCCGCCGTCCATGTTCAGGGCATAGCGGGGATGGAAGTTGCGCTCGATGAAACGGGTGAGCTCACGGGCGTTCATGCCCTCGCTGTCACCGGGCCGGCGACCGTCCACGATGATCATGAGGAAGTGTCCGTCCTCCGTCAGCGCTACGGCCGTACGGGGATGCCGCACGCCCTGGTGACGGACGGGGTGCTCGTAGTTGTACTCGGCCAGCTGCGCGGCGGTAAGGGTGCTGTCCACGAAGGAAGCACCCACCGGAGCGTAGTCGTCAATGAGCATGGGAGAGCTGGTGAAGATATTCTCCCAGGCCGATGTCCCATAGAACTCGCGCTGCTGCGCAATGGATTTTCCTTTTCCGTCATAGGCGATGCGGATATTCTGCCCCGATGCGTCGGTGTAGATGGCGCCGTCGTTCTTCCAGTTCCAGACCGGAGTGGTCATCACGGTGTCCCTGGGCATGCAGGTATGGTAGGTACCACCCGTCTTGACCACGATGGACTCCGGCTCGTAGGCCGCATTCACCGCAGCCACTGCGTTCTCCCGGCGGAAGACGCTGGAAGTGGGGCACTTGACGTCGGACCAGACCAGACGGAGGGCATAGTCCTTGTTGGCCATGTCCCAGTCAATCACGTTGATTTTCTGGATGGCTCCCGACACAGGCTCCACACCGCTGAAGTGGTAGTAGGACACGCCGTCGGCAACGACATTCGATGTCCAGCCTTCACCGGAAGGTGCCTGGGCAAAAGCCAGGAATGAACTCAAAAACAGGGCGAGCATCGCCGCCAGGAAGGAAAATCTTTTCATATCAGACAATCACTAATCAATCACTTGCTGTTTACGCTTCCAGTTCAGGACCGGAAGCAGGAAGGAAATCACGGCTGCACCCAGCCAGAACCAGCTCACGTAGGTAAAGTCGTGCACCCCGTCCACCATGTGGTTATCCAGGAGCACGCCGGTAATCACGTTCTGCAGTCCGGCTGCGGCATAGGAGGCCAGGCCCACGATACCGAGGGCCGCGCCCGTTGCCTGACGGGGCACCAGGTCAATGGCCATGAGGCCGCCGATAAAGCTGATGAGAACGCCGATGGCAATACCGAACAGGATCATGGACAGGTATACCACCCACTTCTGCCCACCGCCAAACAGGAACAGGGCCAGGGCGATGGCTTCCAGGATACCGGCGACAAAGGCCGGATACTTGCGGTCTCCCTTGAACACTTTGTCGGAGAGCCAGCCGGAGAGAACAGTACCCAGTACGCCGAAGATGGGGTTCACGCCCACGATGGCACCGGCTTCGGTGATGCTGTAGCCACGGGCTTCCTGGAGGAAGATGATGCCCCATTCGTTGATGGCGTAGCGGCTCATGTACATGAAGGCACTGGAAAGGGCCAGGATCCACACGCCGGGGTTCTTCACCACCGCAGCCTGCATACGGCGCGTCTCGGCCCGTTTTTCCTCGGCCGATACGGCCTTGGGCTGAGGCTCGCCCGCCAGTTTCTCAATGGAAGGAAGTCCCTTGCTCTCCGTGCTGTTGTGCAGGAAGAAGACAATGATGAGGACGCCGAAAACGCCGGCCAGGGCAGCGCCGAAGAAGCCCCACTTCCAGCCGAAGGCAGCCACCAGCGCGCTCACAAAGACGAAGGAGAGGCCTTCGCCAATGTTGTGGGAGGAGCTGAAGAGGCCATAGAACGTGCCTCTGATGCGCAGGGGGAACCAGCGCGAGAGGGAGATGATGGCCGGCGGAGCGCCCATGGACTGGGCGCAGCCGTTGATGGCCCAGCACACCGCGAAGGCGATGAACAGGCCGGTATTGGCCAGGTTTCCGTTCATGGCTTCCACGCCAAGGACGCCCATGGTGAAGTTCATGGCCACGGACACGCAGAGGCCTGCGGCCATGAAGCGCTTGATATTGGCGCTGTCGGCCAGGAAACCGCTCACCAGCTTGGCGATGGCGTAGGACCAGTACATGCATGCGCCGATGATACCCAGCTGCGTGGCATTCAGGAGTCCCGCATCAATGAGCGGCTGCTTCATGACGCCGAAGGAAAGGCGGCATACATAGTAGATGGCATAGCCGAAGGTCGCGGCCAGGAAGGCCTGGATGCGAAGGCGCTTGTACGTCGAGTCTACCTTTTCAGGGGCAACCGGGGCGTCTACCGCCCCGGATTCCATTTTGAAAAAATCGAGAAACTTCATTTAATTATTATTTCAGAGTCGGATAATCCGTTGAGAAGTCCCAGATGGCCGGGTCCCAGCCGAGGGTCTGAGCAAGGGAAGACACCGTTGCGTCATTTGCTGCAGCTACGCCATAATAAGGGCACTGGTATGTTGCTTTCGTACCCGGAGTGGTTCCCTGGACCCAGTTTGTTCCGTCACAGTTAGGCTGATCTACCATAGTATTGATATATTCCGTCTCATTATTGGAATTAGTATAAGCCATATTATAAAGACGGTAACAATCAGCAAGGATATTCTTAAAGGAAGTATAGCCAACGATGGCGCCAGATGAACCATAAATGCCAGTAGACATAGCAGATACAGATGAATTAAAGGCAATGCACTTGGAAATGGTATTATTAGAATCAAAAGTTATATCCCATTTCGCGTTACAGGCTCTTCCAACAATTCCTCCACATACACGTGATGTAGAAACCGATGCCGTTGAATAGCAATTTATCACAGAGGCATTTGCACTTAATTCACCAACAATGCCGCCACAACGCTGATATGCAGAAGCTCCCTGTACTGTTCCAGAGGAATAGCAATTCCTGATAACTAGCGCCGCAGCAGCAGTAGAGCCCACAATTCCACCGACATCGTGACCGCCAGTCACAGAGCCAGAGAAAGAGCATTTTTCCACAGTGCAAGCCTCTGTAATTCTTCCAATCAGTCCGCCAACATGCTGAACACCGGAAGCTGTTACAGTTACATCGCTGTCCGCGGAGCAATTAGTTACATAATATGCATCACTCATCATCGCTCCGATGATTGCACCTGTATACGATCCTTTGCCGGTAATAGTTGAGTTGATAATCTTACAGTTATTGATATCGGCACCAGGATTGGCCACTCGACCTACAATGCCACCAAAATAACCCTTGTCGCTATCCAAAGTCGAATTTGCAACTGTAACATCATGGCAAACTCCTATAACCCCAGGATAATCCGAATGACCCAGATAACCAGCAACGACGCCAGCATTTTTCTCAGAAGTACTTATTTTAGCATGGTCGAAGGTCACATTGTAAAAGGCACCATTCAATACTCCGGCAAAACTAGCATACGTTCCTGTAGAAGAAAAGTTCTTGATGGTTTTACCATTGCCGTCAAAGTCTATCTGCAGTTCGTAGGGAGAAGTAGGATTCAAAGGACTCCAATCCACATCTTTCATATCCACATCCTCCACCATCTTATAGTACTGCTTGGTGGAAGTAAGGGAAATGGCCTTCATCTGGTACCGATCGGCAATCAGATACGGCTTGGCGGCAGTGCCGTCGTCGCCGGCGCCGGCCGAGGTCTCGATGGAGAGGCAGTTGAGGTTGATGGTATTCACCTTGCCGGCCTTGATGGTCATGGCGGGCAGCACGCGGTAAGCGGTGTGCTTGAGGTAGGCCTTGGTCTCGTCCATCATGAAGCTCACATAGAGCTCGGTACCGGCGGCAATCGCCATCTCGCCAGGCAGCGAAGCATACACGGTAAACACATTGGCTTCACCGGCATCGGCCGAGTTGGTAATATCCACCTTGACAAAGGCGGCACCGGCCTTGATAACCACGGACTTAACATTGCCGTAGAAGTCGGCAGGAATCTGGGTCCTCAGGCGCAGCACGGCCGAGGAAGCGGCAGCCGTAAACGTAAAGCTGGAATAATCCGTAACGCCCGTAAGCGTAGCCACATACTTGAGGTGGCCGGTGTCGCCATCGGCAGCCTGCGTCTGTACGGCATAGGACGGATTTCCGTTATAAATAATCTTATAGGATGCAGCGGCGGCAGGAGCCGTACCACTGAAGGTAGCAGACTTTGTTCCCATGCCGGAAACAATGTCGAAGGTCTGCGTATTGGTAGGATCGGCCTCATCGGTGATGGTAATCTGGTCACCGGCCTGCCAAATCAGGTTAAGCTTGTTATTGTAGCCATCTTCTACAAAGCCCACCTTGGTGAGGCCTTCCTCCGGGAAAGAGGCCGTGATGATAATCTTTTCTGTCTCGGGAACAAGTACATCCTTCTCCTTGGAGCAGGAAACACTCAGCGAAAGGGCGGCGACGGAGGCCAGCGCAAAAATGGAATATTTTCTCATGATACGGTCCTCCTACATAATGCCTGTGAATGATTCGTCGAACAGAATATTGTTCTCGAACTCGTTTAACGTTCCCAGTCCCGACTGGGCAATGCACTGCTCCAGTTCTATTTGCACGGGCACCGTCTCGGGCGCCACGTAGTTTGTCTTATATTCCTTTTTCATTGGAGATTAGTTTTTCAGTGGGTGTGGTTATTTCAGCAGTTTATCGATGATGGGCTTGATGATGTCCTCCATCAGATAATAGGCATCCGGGCAGGGATGCAGACGGTCATAGAGGCAGTATTCCTCTTTGAGGGCCAGGCCGTCTTCGGCCACGAGGGCGGGGAAATAGTCGCAGTAGGTAAAGCCCTTGGATGCGGCATACTCCTTGATCATGGTGTTCAGCGTCTTGATGTGCGTACCCTTTCCTTTCGGGGAGAGCCGGGAATACTCCATGTTGCAGGGCGTCACGGAGCAAAGTACCACCTTCATGTTTTTCGCAGCAGCCTGCTCGGCCATGGACTTGATGTTGGACAGAATCACATCCTTGGCATACCCCTGGGCCAGGTCGTTGGTCCCGCCCATGATCACCACGCAGTGAGGATCCTGGTCCAGGACATCGGTCTTGAAGCGGGCCAGCATTTCGTCGGTACGCTGGCCGCTCACGCCTTTGTCCACATACCCGTTTGCCGTGAAGAATCCGGGATGCCAGGTAACGTGATACTTCGTACCCTTGTCCTCCATGTAGGACGGCAGCGGGTTTGGCAGCGTAATGGAGGCGTCGAACTTGCTCTTGTTGATATCGATGGACTGCACCCACAACCAGGTAATGCTGTCGCCGATGAAGACGGCCCTGGGGCCTTTGTGAGTGGTTTCGGTCCCTGCGGGCTCACCACCGGGGCCGATATTGTTATTGTACGTGCTTTTACCACCGCAGGAGACTGCCACAAAGGCAGCCCCCACGGCAGCAACTAACATGAGAAGGATACGTCTCATAGCTTACTTTTTGACAACCATCAGGAAAACGTCACGGGAACGCTCTCCGGTGTGGTCGTAGTTGGTGTTTTCACTGCAGGGATAGTTCACGACGTGAGAATAGGAGTCACCCTCCCCTTTCACGCACATGGTGGTGGAACCGCCGCCGTCCAGGTTGAGGGCGTACTGCGGATTGAACCACTTCACGAGGAAGCGCGTAAGCTGGCGGGCGCTCATGCCCTTGCTCTTGATGCGGCCGTCCACTACGAAAAAGATCAGGTGATTCTTCTCGGTGAGGGCCACGGCAGTACGCGGATGCAGCGTGCGCTGGTGCTTGTCGGGGTCTTCGCCGCTCAGGCTGCTGGGCAGGCTCTTGTTGTAATCGGCAAAATTCTCGCCCACCTTGACAAAGTTGTCAATGAGCATGGGGGCGCTGGTCATGAAGCTGGGATACTCCGTCACGGAAAGGCTCTTGTAGTAGTCCCTCTGCTGAGGAACCGTCACTTCGCCCTTCTTCTGGGAGCCGGCCCAGAGGAACTTCACGCTGCGGTCTCCGGTAATGGCAAAGGCAGCCTCGCTCTTCCAGTTGGGAATGCCGGTGTCGCCGATGGTGGTGTTGGGAAGGCCATAGATTTCTGCCCCGTTCAGGCGGAAATAGATGGAGCCTATCTCATAATTGGCGTTGATGGCGGCAATGGCCTTGGGGTCGGAGCGGAAAGCGCTCGAGGTGGTCACGCGGGGGCTCTTGTAGACGTACTTGATCTGGTAATTGGGGTTACTCAGGTCAATGTCCACGGCAAAGGCCTCCTGGTGCTTGCCGGTAATTTCGTCGGTGCCGTTGAAGGCATAGTAAATGATGCCTTCCTCGATCTGCTTGGCTGTCCAGCCTTCGCCGAGAGGAGTGACTTCCTTGCCGGAGCCACCCTCCTCCGTTCCGCCACCGGACGGGGGATCCACCTCTTCGGGGCTTACGGGCGGGGGAAGTTCAGGAACGGGTTCCTTGCCCCCGCAGCCATTCAGGAGCAGGGGCATAAGGACCGTCAAAACAATGAATCGATTCAGTTTCATTCTTTACTTGAGTTTAGGGGTATCACCGCTGAAGTCCCAGACTTCGGCGCTCCAGCCAATGCGCTGGGCCACCTGAGACAGGGTCTCGGTAGCGGCGGCGGCTTTGCCGTGGTAGGCGAAAGCGTACTGACCGGCGCCCTTCACCATCGGGGTGTCGGGATTGGAATCATCCTGGTCGAAAGGAGCGTAATCGGTACCCTTCGCCGCATTGCCGGGGCAATCCACGAAGTTGATATCCGCTTTGCGGACACAGCCCACCAGGAAGTTCTTCACGGCCGTTGCGCCAATCACGGTACCGCTGCTGTAATGCTCGCTGGTATCTGCATTGCTGGACTTCAGTTCCGGATTCCAGGCAATGCAATACTCGATATGGTTCTTGGGATCCTTACCGTTGCAGTTTGCAGCATTGGACTTCTGTCCGGCTACAGCGCGACCGATAATACCACCGAAGAGATACTGGGTAGTGATGGAAGCAGTGGAGAAGCAGTTCTTGACAGTGCTGCCTTCGGCAACGAGGTCACCCACGATACCGCCCACGATGGAAGCTGTGGAGGTGATGGAGCCGGCGCTCCAGCAGTTGGTGATAGTAACGCCAAGACCGGCATCGGCACCAATGATACCGCCAACCATCTGGCCGGCGCAATTGATGACCACATTCGCAGAGCACCGGGAGATCGTTGCCTCGCGGCCTGTTCCGAAGAGGCCGCCCACGCAGTTGCCCGCCTCGCTGTCAATCGTACCCTGAACGTGTACATTCGTCACTTCGCAGGGCTTGTCGGTCGTGCCGCCGTAGCCGCCCAGGATACCGGCACCCTTCTTGGAGGTGACGATCTTCGCATTCACGAAGTTCACGTCATAGCACTTTCCGTACAGCACGCCAAAGAAGCTGGTGTAATCCTTCTCCGTATTGGAGCAGCTGAGGTTGGAAATGGTGTAACCGGCGCCGTTGAAATCAATCTGCTTGTCATACGGGCCTACGGGGTTCATCTGGACCCAGTCGATACCGGTCATGTCGATATCGGCCCCCAGCTTGAAGTAGCGGCACTCGCCCGCCACCAGGTCTTCGGCCATGTAGAGCATCTGCTCGGGAGTCACGATGACCCAGGGCTTTTCGGCCGTACCCTTACCGGAAGCATAGCGGTTGGTAGGGATAGCCCAGCCCGTAGCGTCGACGATGAAATTGTTCACCTTACCGCCCATCAGGACAGCTTCCTCGGCGAAGGTAATGTCCTTCTCGATGGTCTCGCCCTTGGTCTTCACGCTCACGGTGAGGGTGGTACCGGCAGGGACGGTCACATCATTCCAGGAAGTGGTGAACCAGGCCGTGAAGCTGTGGTCGGCGGCGGGAACGCCTCCGGTCACGGCCACATCCAGCTTCTTCACCATGGCGTCGCCATTGCCCTTGAAGAAGATGGCATCTTCGGCGGCGATGGAAACGCTGTTCACCGCAGTCACGGTGTCGGGAAGCGCGATGACCATCTTCATCACGCCCGTCTGCTTGATGGTACCGTTATGCTCAGCGGCCCATTCGGGCTTGAAAGCAAAGCTCAGGTACTCGTCCACGCCGGAGAGCTGGGCGGCATATTTCAGGTGGGCATAGGAATCATTGCCCGCCTGGGTCTGGCCAGCCCAATCGGCCGTGGCGGCGTTGTCGGGGAAGGAGATGGTGAAGCTGTCGCCCTTCACAGGACGGCCCACGAACTCGGCGTACTTGGGCGTGAAGCCTTCCTTGATTTTATAAATCTGGGTGTCTTCGGCACCGGTGACGGAGATCTTGTGTCCCTCGCCCCAGTACCAGGCGAAGCCCCCATGGGCGCCTGCCTTGGTGAGGACATCCTCAGGCAGTCCGGCCTTGATGGTGATCAGTCCATCGGCCTCGGGAGCCGGCAAATCCTTACCCGCTTCCTTTACGCAGGAGAGAGCGGCCACGCCGGCAAGCATTGCTACAATATATTTGATCGTTTTCATACCTCAGCGTGTTTATTTGTTGTAGAAGTCATGTTCATCGAAATCGGGGAGCTGGCCGCCGGCATTGTCGTCGACAATGATGACGGGAGCGTCACCGCCCTTGAAGAAAGGAAGGGCGCCGGAGAGATCCCAGACACTCTCACTCCAACCCAGTCTCTTGGCAACCTGGGAAGCGGTTTCGCCCGCTGCGGCAGCCTTGCCGTGGTAAGGGAAGTTGTAGTTGTTATCACCCGGGGTCTTGGCTGCTTCTACCAGCGGAGAGTCCGGAGAAGAATTCTCCTGGTCGTACAGCACATTGGTCGTATTGCCGGGGCACTCCTTGAAAATGAGATCGGCCTTGCGCACGCAGTCAATATGGTAGTTCTTGATGGCCGTGTAACCCACAACTGCGCCTGCGCTGTAATGGACAGCCAGATCCGTGTCGGGAGAATCGGTATGGACAGACTTGTTCCAGGCGATGCACTTCTCGATACGGCCGCTGGGAGCAGAGGTCTCGTTACCGGTTTTTCCCCGGTTGGCATCACCCACGATACCGCCATACTTGAACTTGGCGTGCACGGAAGCCGTAGAGTAGCAGTTGATAATGGACACTTCGCCGTCCTTGTTGCAAAGCATACCGGCGATACCGCCTACCATGCGGTTTCCGGAGTATTCACCGCTGGTCCAGCAGTTGGACACCACGCTCTTCTTGCCGGCACCGGTTTCATCGTAACCGTAGATACCACCCACGTCATATTTGGAGGTAATAAGGTCTACATCCGCCGAGCAGGCATCGATGGTTGCTTCGATGATAATACCGAACAGGCCGCCGGTACCATTGGACTTGTCGTTGGAAATCTTTCCCTGGACATGCACATTCTTCACTTCCAGAGGCTGGCCATCGGCACCGCCATAGCTGGCGATGATGCCGGCGTGGACACTGCCAGTAATCGTAATGTTGGCGTTCTCCACCTTCAGGTTACAGATCTTGCCGACAACCGTATCGAAAAGAGGCGTAGCCGAAGAGTAGTTCTTGATAGTGTGGTTGTTTCCATCCAGGACAAACGGCTTGTTGGAAGCATTGAGCGGCGTCCATTCGGTGACGCCGGCCATATCGATGTCGGCATCCAGTTTAAAGTAAACTTTGGAGCCTTCCACCAGCTTGGCGCCCATGCCCTTGAGATCGTCCACAGAGGCGATGGGATAAGGATTGGTCTCGGTGCCGGGGCCGTAGGGATCGTAGTCGCTCAGCGTGAACAGGACGAAGGCAGCCAGGGTATCGGCCACAGCCCAGTTCTCGGTCTGAACCGCTTTGTCCAGGGTAATGGGAAGGATGTAGGTGACATCCTTCTCCAGACCGGACGCGCTCACTTTCAGCTTGGCCGATGTGGAGGCCTTGGCATAACGGGGAAGCATCACCTCGTTAGTCACCAGTTCGAAGGAGGAGCCGGGAGCCATCTCATAGGAGGTTCCGTTGGCGGCGTTGTAGGCAGCTACAGCTTCGGGGTTGGCCTTGAAGCTGAAGTTCATGGTAATGTCAGTTACGTTGTCCTGGAAGGCACAGGCCTTCAGCGTATAGGACTTGCTGGCGCCGGGAGCGATCTCCACCACGGCCTTTTCGCCGGGGATATCGGCATAGAAGACTCCCTTCATGGTGGGCTCGGTCTTCCCTGTCTCTTTGCCATTTTTCTGGCAGGACAGAGCGAGCACCGCGAGGGCCGTCATGAGCATATAGGATATTGTCTTTTTCATACCTTTTTGCATCTTAGTGGGTTACTTATTATCCCAGCCGGGATTCTGCTTGAGAGCACCTCCGGTGAGCTTGAGCTCGTCGGTGGGGATGGGATACAGGTAGTCGCGGTCCTCGTTCCAGCTGCAGTGAATGCCCTTGTAGTTATTCACGTTGCCGGAAGCGCCGTCGCTGAGGATGAAGTCATTGCTGCCAATCTTGTACTTGGCGGCAACGGCGGTGGTGGGTTCTGCGTCGGTGTACAGCACAATGTCAATGGTACCGTCGTTATTCAGGTCATACTCACCAGCACCGGGGAAGTACATGCCGTAGAACTGCTTCTCAAAGATCTTACCCTCTTTCCAGCGGATGATGTCGTAGTAGCGGAAGCCCTCCTGGGCCAGCTCCACGGCACGCTCGCGGCGGATTTCCAGGATAACGCCCTTGTTGGCACCGGTCACGTTCTGGTAACCGCCCCATTCGGCGTTGGTGAGGAACGGATCGGGGTGGGCGTTGGCATCGGCCATATTCATGTGCGGCATGCCCACGCGCTCACGCAGACGGTTCACGCTCTTATCGAGGTCGGCCTGGGTGAGTTTCCCGGCCTCGGCCTTGGCCTCGGCAAAGTTCAGGTACACCTCGGCGGCGCGCATGATGATAAGGTCTACGTCGGAACCGTTGTAGATGTCCTTCTCGGCCTCCATCACATACTTGATGGGATGATAACCGGTGAGGCAGTAAATGAAGTTGGGCGCGCAGGGCTCGGTGCTGCCAAGACGGGTGTAACCGGGCGTGCGGATGCTCTGCGAGAGACGGGGGTCGCGGTTCTGCGACTCTTCCACAAAGCCCATGGTCTCCCAGCCGGCCTTGTCGGTGAAGCGGGAGCCGTCGGCCATCAGGTAGCTGGCCACCAGCTTGCGGGTCATGCCGTGACGACCCATGGTAGCGCTCTGCATGGTATTGTTGGCGCTGTGCACCACGCTGTAGGCTACGTTGTAGTCACGGGCCAGGATCACCTCGTCCATGTTCTCGGTAGCGTTGGGAGTGGTGAACAGAGCATAGTAGGCCTTGTTGGCACCGCCGGCGGTATGAATGCTGTAACCGCTGTTATCGATGAAATCCTCGGAGATCTTGGCGCACTCGTCCAGATACCACTCATAGGTGTGGGCGTCGGTGCCGTAGTCAAACTCCGTGTGATATTTGCGGAAAGTTCCTTCGAAGAGCAGGAAACGGGATTTCAGGGCCATGGCCGTGAACTTGGTAATCTCGTAGGCGCTCTTGGTGGCGGGCAGGTTGGCAATAGCGAAGTCAATGTCCTCAATCATCTTTCCCATGATAAACTCACGGGAGTCGCGGGGACGGTTGAGGGCCTCGGTATCGGCCGATCCCACCGGCTTGTCATACCACGGAACATCTCCGAAGCGCTTGACCTTCTCAAAGTAGAAGTAGGCGCGGAAGAAACGGGCAAAGCCCTCGTACTTGGCGCGGACGGCTGCATCGGAGCAGTTGGGAAGGTACTCCAGCAGCGTGTTCACATTGCGCAGGGCGCCCCAGCTCCAGCCTCCGCCCGAAGGAGGAGTCTGACGGTTACCCTTGATTTCGTCCACAAGGCCCATCTGCATATAGGTGTCGGCGTCTTCCATGAAGAGGTCCGAGCCACCGGGCAGCATGCCATACAGATTCATGCCGAAGGCCTGAAGCTCCTTCTCAGTCTTAAAGAAGCTTTCGGGAGACATGCGGTCCTGGGGAACAGCATCCAGCATGTCGTCGCAGCCGGTAAAGGCAAAACCGGCCAGGATGGGAAGCAGGAAATATGCTATCTTTTTCATAGGGAAAGCTCAATTAAAGGGTTAAATCTACGCCGAACATGATGGTCTTCTGCCAGGGGTAGATGCGCAGGTTGCCATTGGTCTGGGCCATTTCAGGGTCGATGTACTTGGAGTGCAGGCCCGGAGCCCAGTAGAAGAGGTTCTCACCGGTGAAGTAGAAGCGCAGGCGCTCGATGCCGGCCTTGCGGGTCCACTTCTGGGGAAGGGTATAGCCGAAGGTCAGGTTCTTCAGACGGAGGTAGCCGATGTTCTGCAGGTAGCGGTCGTTGGTCTCGGTGAGCTCACGGCCGGTACCTACGCCGGCGACATAACCGCGGGGACGCGGGAAATAGGCATTCGGATTTTCCTCGGTCCAGTACATGTTCTGGAAGTCGCGGGGAATGAACGTAGCGAACGGACGGGCATACAGGCTCCAGAACTGGCGCACTTCATACTGCGGATACCAGTCCATGTGGCCGATACCCTGGAAGAACATGGAGAGGTCGAAACCGAACCAGGATGCACCCAGGTTGAGACCATAGCTGAAACGGGGCTGGCTGTTGCCGATGACCTGCCAGTCACCGCTGTCGCCCACCTTTCCGTTACCTCTGTCAATGATGCCGTTGCCGTCCAGGTCGGCGAACTGCAGGTCACCTGCACGTACGCCGGGGGCGCCGGTAACGGGGTTGATGTCACCCGTGCTCTTGTCGATGATGCCGTTCACATTGGCCTGGTTCACCTGGGAAGACCACTCGGCGGCAGCCTCGTCGCTGGGGAAGAGGCCCACAATGTGGTAACCCCAGATGTCACCGTAGTGCATGCCCTCCCAGTAGTTCTTGGCAAAGAGCTTGTCGGGGTTGTTGAAGCGGGTAATATAGGAGGTATAGTCGCTCAGGAGGAAGCTGGCGTTGTAGTTGAACGGCTGGCCGGCGAGCTTGAAGGAATCTCTCCAGCCGATGTTCAGTTCCCAGCCGTAGGTGCGGAGGTCGGCGACGTTCTCCTTGGGAGCGCTGCTGTAACCGTAAGTAGCGGGGAGCACCTCGCCGGCGGTGAGCATGTCCTTGGTGTCACGGATGTAAGCCTCGGCCGAGAACTCCAGACGGTTCTGGAAGAAGTTCATGTCAATACCCACGTTGCTCTGGATGGAGCGTTCCCAGGTAAGGCCGGAGGAAACCGGAGCGGAGATGGAAGCCAGGGCCGGCTTGGGACCGCCCAAGAGATAAGAGGACTGCGAGCCGGTGGAGATGGTGCGGATGGCGGGATAGTACTCGCTCATCTGCTGGTTGCCCAGCTGGCCGAAGGATGCACGGATCTTGAGGTTGTCCCACCAGCCCTTGACGGGCTCGAACCAGGACTCCTCGCTCATTCTCCAACCCAGGGAGACGGACGGGGAGAACACCCAGCGGTGACCTCTGAGGAAGCGGGAAGAACCGTCGTAGCGGCCGTTCAGCTCCAGGAGGTATTTACCCTTGTAGTCGTAGTTGATACGGGCGAAGTAACCGGCCGTCTTGTACTGGTTCTGACCGCCGCTCACTTCCATGCGCTTGTTGCCGTCGGCATCGGCGCCGGTGAGGTTGAGGTCGTTCAGTTCATAGGAGTACAGGTCGTAACCAATGCCCTCCAGGTCCTTGAGGTGCTTGGTCTCGTAGTTCACACCAGCCATGAGCTTAAGGTTGTGGGCCTGTGCGAAGCTGTGCTCGTAAGTAGCATAAAGGTTGGCGGCACGATAGGTGTGCACCTTGGAAGCCTCCGTGAGCTTGTTCTCGAAGGAAGCACCGGAATCCTGAACGAGGATAATGCCGGGATCCTTGGAATACTCGCCGGGCATGGTGCGGTTCGTGTAACGCGTGAGCTTGAGGGCGTAGGTGAAGTCACCCTTGATGGTGAAGCCCTTCAGAGGAGTGATGGTAACATCGAAGGTGTTGCTGATGTTGTCAATGCGGTCGGTGTTGCTGTCTCCGTTGTTGAGGGCCATCATGAGGCCATCCATGAGTACGTTGTTGTTGTAGCGGGTGGCGTACAGGTTGGTGCCGTCCGGGTTGTAGGCCGGATAGCTGGCCGGAGCGTGGGCCGATGCGCCGTAGAGGGAGTTGTTGATACCGCCGCGGCCGGGATAGAAGTACGCGCTGTTGAAGTAGCTGAAGTTGTTGCCAATCTTGAGCCAGCTGGTCACGTCGAAGCCCACCTTGGCACGCAGGTTATAGCGGTCGTAGTGGTCGGGGTTGATATTGAACATACCCTGCTCGTACACGTAACCGGCCGATACCAGGTAGTTCACGTTCTTGGTAGCGCCGCTGGCGGTGATGGTATGGCTGGTCGTGGGCTTGTTGTCCTTATACAGCACGTGCCACCAGTCGGTGTTGGCATAATAATTATAAATGTCTTTTCCGGCCTGATCCTGGGAGATGACCACCCAGGGACGGGCGGGATTCTCGACAACGTCGTTACGGCGGTCCCAGAGCGCCTGCATGTCGGCAGCGCTGTAGTCGTACAGGATACTGCCGTTGTAGGCCTTCATGAAGAAGTTGCTCAGGTACACGCTGTAGTAACCACGGGTTTCCCAGTCGGTAGAGGCAGTAGGGGCGGTGAAGCCCACGCGGCCGCTATAGGTAACGGTGGCCTTGCCTTCCTTCTCCTTGCTTCCGCTCTTGGTGCTCACCAGGATGACACCGGCCGATCCCTTGGCACCGTAGATGGCGGCGGCGGCAGCGTCCTTGATGACGGAGACCGACTCCACGTCTACCGGGTTCAGGTACTGGAGGTCACCCTCCACACCGTCCACGAGTACCAGCGGGGAACCGCCGTTGATGGAGTTCCAACCACGGATATTGAGCGTGGCGGCCTGGCCGGGGCGACCCGAGGCCGAGGTGATGTTGAGGCCCGGAACCGAGCCCTGCAGCATCTGGGCCACATCCAGGGCCGAACGGTCCTTGATGCTCTCAGACTTCACCACCGACACGGCGCCGGTAAGGTTCGCCTTCTTGGTTGTACCGTAACCCACGGCCACAGCCTCTTCCAGTGCGAAGCTGTCTTCCTCGAGGGTGATGTTGATGCGGGACTGGCCGTTAACGGGAATCTGCACGGTCTTGTAACCCAGGCAGGAGATTTCCAGTACGGCACGGGGAGAAACTGTGATGGCGAAGTGACCATCCATGTCTGTAACAGCATTGGTTCCCTCTGCCTGCACCACGGCTCCCACGATGGGGCCGATGGCGTCGGACACGGTACCACTCACTGTCTGCTTCTGCGCGAAAGCGCCAAAAGATACCGTCATGCCAAGCAGCACGAGCAGTACAGAGAACAGTTTTTTGTGAAACATATTGGTTTGGGATTAGAGTTAATAATTCTGCGTTTGATTTTGCGTTTTACCCAGTGCAAAATTACGCCATCACGCGTGCATATAAAACAGTGAGGGGAAGAATAGTAGATGATGGCAGACACCAACTGTGGTGGAAAATATTGATTATCTGGAGATTATCAAAATGTGATGAAATGCATTTTAGTAGACTGCAGTTATTGACGATTTATAAATTTTTGCTACCTTTGTAAATAAAATTAAAATCTACCGCTATGTATTGTCCGGGTTTTATTATTGGAATTGCCTCCGTCCTCCTCATTTCCGGGAACTACAGGGAGTCCTCCCCCCAGCTCAAAGCGGCCCTGCTCCGGCTGGACCAGCTGCTGGAGGAGGAAAAGGCCATAACGGCCCGGAAGGAAGCCCGCATCGAAGCATTCCGCAGCCAGCTGAAGAGCGTCGGCTCCGACGAGCTGCGCTTCCACCTGCAAAAATGCCTGTACGAAGAGTACGCCCGCTACGACCTGGACTCGGCCCTGAGATACGCGCACCTGGAAGAGGAGACAGCCCGCCGCCTCGGAGACAGAGCCCTCCTCAACACGGCCCTCAATGACCGGGCCGACCGTTACGTCATTTCCGGCATGTACCGCTATGCCGAGGAAGTGCTGCAGGAGATGGATATCAGGCCGGGCGATGCGCCGCGTGCGCTGGTCGCCTACTACCGCACCCTCATCAGCCTGCATCACGGGCTCAATATCACCAACAAGGATCCCCTGTTCAAAGGTCGGTTGGACACCAAGGAGCTCCACTACCGGAACCTGATCTTCACGGCGGCCGACACCACCGTTCTCTATTATCATACGTACCTGGCCGAGAACGAGATGGACAGCGGGCATCCGGAGCAGGCCCGCGCCCAGTTGGAGAAATACCTGAGCACGGGGCCGACAGACCCGGACGAGCTCTCTATCCTGCACTATGTCATAGCCAAAACCTATCAGCAGGAGGGAAACATGGACCTGGCCCTGACCCACAACGCCATCAGCGCCTGCTACGACCTGAACGAGGCGGTCCGCTCTTCCCGCTCCCTCATCAAGACAGCCCGCATGGCCATGCAACAGGGCCATACAGACCGGGCATTCTCGTATGTCACGCGCGCGTACGATGACGCAACCGTTTCCGATGCACGCGTGTGTCTCAACGAGATTGCCGCCTTCATGCCAGAAATCATCTCGTCCTACGACAACGTGAGCAAACAGCGTTACAAGGGCATCATGATCATCATGGTGCTGCTGGCCCTTTTCCTTACTACCTGTATCATCATCCTCATCATCGTAAGACAGTACCAGCAGCAGCTCAAACGTTCCCTCATCCAGGTAAAACGGGCCAACGAACTACGGGAGGTCACCCTGGGGCAGTATGCCGCCATGTTTGCCTCCCACATTGGCAGTCTGGAGGAATACCGCTCTTCCATCCGCGTGGTGGCCAAGTCCAAGGACATGGACGAGATTATCCAGGCGCTCCGCTCCGACGATTTCATCGACGCAAAAAGGGAGACCCTGCTCCAGGAGTTTGACAAGACGTTCCTCAGCGTCTTCCCGAACTTTGTGAAGGACCTCAACGCCCTGCTCAAGGAAGACCAGCAAATAGGAAAGAGCCTGCCCGCAGGCAAGCTCTCCAATGAACTGCGCATCTTTGCGCTTATCCGGCTGGGAGTAACGGAATCGGCCGATATCTCCCGTTTCCTCAAGAAGTCTCCTTCTACCATCTACAATTACCGCGTCAAACTGCGCAACGCTTCCATCTATCCCAACGAAGAGTTTGAGAAACGGCTCATGGAGATTGGAAAGGCCTAGTACTTAAGGACCGCCGTAACGGGATAGTGGTCGGACACGTACGGGCACTCCAGGTAAGGCTTCGTCACGCGGGCGAACTCCTCGCAGCCGGCAAATCCGGAATAGAAGATATAGTCGATGGGGGCTTTCTCCACCGTTCCGTAACCGTGGTAGGTGCTTTCGTTGGACGTGACGGGAGCCACTTCACGTGCATCCGTCATGACGGCACGAAGACCGGCAAGACAAGGGTCGTCGGGGTATACATTGAAATCTCCGAGGAGAATCATGGGATAGTTCTCGGGATTCATGGCGCCGATGCGCTCCACCACCAGGGCCAGTCCCTTCTCACGGGCCACTTCGCCCACATGATCCAGATGCGTATCTACAAAATAGAAATGCTTGTCGGTCTTCTTGTCGTACAGGAGCGTCCAGGTAGCGGTTCTCTTGCAGGCGGCATCCCAGCCCTTGGACGGTTCATCGGGGGTTTCCGAGAGCCAGTAGGTGCCCCAGTCTTTCAGGTCCACGCGCGTGGTGTCATAGAAAACGGCCATGTGCTCTCCCCGGGCTTCTCCGTCCTCACGGCCTACGCCCACGTACTGGTATTCGGGGCATTTTTCTGCAATGAAATCCAGTTGGAAACGAAGTCCTTCCTGTACGCCGAAAACGGCCGGGCGCTGATCTTCAATCATGGCCACCGCAGCGTCCTGGCGGTTCGGCCAACTGTACACGCCGTCATCGGCCGTGCCGAAGCGGACGTTGTAGGACATGACTTTCAAAGGTGCAGGGGCCGAGCAAGCGGCAAGAAGGAGCGCAGACAGCGCTCCAAAAAACAGTTTTTTCATATAGTTTATCTATTATTCATCTTACGACTCACATGCAGCTTGGGCTGTGTTTTGCGAAGGTAATTCTTGGTATGAACGGGGGTACGGTTCACTCCGGAAGAAGCCTTGGTACGAACCATGGACAACGCATGGTTATTCTTTGTCGTGAACTGCGGAACGGCGGAGTGGAAATGCTGCCAGGTTCCTTCCTTGTAGCTGTACAGTGAATAACGCATGGTGCTATAGGGAGTGGTCCAGGTTTGGCCGTTTACCGTGTACTCTGTGGAACCGCCGTGGAGGGTGTAATTGTCTGAGGCATCTTTATCGGCGTAGGCTACTTCCCAGCCTTCAAAGTCGTCTACTTTCTCTCCTGTACTTTCCACATAGGTACCCACGAACATGTAGTCCACGTCTCCCATGTCCTCGTAATTGTCATAGGAGGCGATGAACTGGATGGGGATGCTCATGGTGCCATCGGCCAGCAGCTTGGTCTGGAGCCAGTCATCGTCCTGGTTCATCTGGACGTCTCCAGCGGCGGGACCGGTTTCCCAGCCGTCGACGCGGTAGAGGTAGTTGTTCTCCAGGGCCGATATCTCGATGTCGTAGCCCACATAACCGTCCGAGACCGTCCATACGCCCAGCCAGGTCTTGTACTCGTAGGTCTGGGCCTCTTCCACCACCTCAATCTTGGTCTTGGTGTAGTTGTAGGTGGGCTTTCCGTCCTTGTCCACTTCGATGAGGAAGAGGTTGTATTCTCCGTGGACAATGATGTCCAGGTAGAGCGTCTTGGTCTTCTTGGTAAAGAGGCCGTCCAGCTTCTCGAACTCGATATTCTTGTTGCCGGCGATGGTATTGAGGTCCTTCACTTCTCCCTCGATGAGGTCCTTCACCTCGGAGTTGTAAATGGAAGCGAAGTCCTCGTCACTGAGCGTGCGAAGGAAAAAGTAATGGTTGCCGGTATAGTTGATGAGGAATTCCTCTACCCGTTCGTTCGCGTCCTCCAGGTCTGTGCGGCCCTCATACGTAACGTTCCAGTCGGTCCGGAAATTCACCTGCGTAGTGGGCTGGGTGCCGCCCGATCCGCCGCCGGGAGTACCGCCACCGGGATTGCCTCCACCACCGTGAGGGTAATATGGAGTAATACGGGTGCTGCAGCCCGCAAGCATCATGGCAGCTATCGCCAGCCATGACAGGTAGCGCATTGTTTTCATGTCTTTGTCAGATTTTACACAAAGTTATGCAAAATATCGGCCAAAGACAAACGAGGGTGACCCCAAAAGGCCACCCTCTGTTCTATAAGAAGTATCTGAATGATTACAGTTCGTTCATCATGTCCATGGCGTCGGTCTTGGAGCCTACCACGATGTCCTGGTAGCGGGCAAGACCGGTACCGGCCGGAATGAGGTGACCGCAGATGACGTTCTCCTTCAGGCCTTCGAGGTTATCCACACGGGCGCGGATAGCGGCCTCGGACAGGACCTTGGTGGTTTCCTGGAAGGAAGCGGCACTGATGAAGGAATTGGTCTTGAGGGCGGCGCGGGTAATACCCTGCAGCACCTGGGAAGCGGTGGCGGGCTTGGCCGGACGGGCAGCCATCAGCTTGGCACCCTGACGCTCCAGGGAAGCATTCTCGCTGCGCAGGTCGCGTGCGCTGATGATGTCGCCTTCCTCGTACTTGGTGCTGTCACCGGGCTCTTCCACATAGTACTTGCCGAAGATTTCGTCGTTGCGGTCCATGAACTCCCACTTGTCCACCAGCTCCTCGGGGAGGAACTCGGTGTCTCCGGGGTTGTTGATCATGACCTTGCGCATCATCTGGCGTACGATGATCTCGAAGTGCTTGTCGTTGATCTTTACGCCCTGCAGACGGTACACAGCCTGAATCTCGTTCACAATGTACTCCTGTGCCTTCACAGGACCCAGGATATTGAGGATATCAGTAGGCGAAGTACCACCGTCGGACAGACGGGAACCGGCACGCACGTAG
>JAEEGK010009044.1_pt1 | contig 23370 bp, 18 predicted proteins | sample 8958771 | NCBI WGS metagenome assembly JAEEGK01 (sample SAMN16246547, study PRJNA631951) | gut metagenome | biome: gut microbiome; feature: rumen; material: SC-attached | host: Bos | place: Iran: Karaj | collected 2018-10 | reverse complement strand
AATCCTTGCACTTTGTGAAAAGAATACAATCTATTACAGATACTGCCCGCCATTCGTGTCGGAACAGAGTATACGAGATGACATGAATGCGCTTCCGCCCGGAAAGACAGCAGCTGACAAGTACTATGTCGGATATTATGACGGGAAGCGTCTTATTGCGGTTATGGATCTGATTATGGCATTTCCCGAAAAGACTACATCGTTTATAGGCTTTTTTATGACGGATGTAGAGGCGCAGAATAAAGGATTAGGTAGTTTCATTATTTCGGAATTGTGCAAAGTTATGACTGGAATGGGAATGATAGAGATTCGACTTGGTTGGGTTAAGGGTAATCCCCAGGCAGAGCATTTCTGGAAAAAGAATGGCTTTGTTGAAACCGGAGCAACAAATGAGACGGAAGAATATACTGTTGTAGTAGCACGTAGAGAATTATAAAACCCTATCGAACTATGGGAGATTGTTGTATTTATTCTTGATAACACTTCCGTGATAACAATTTGATAACATTAGCTGATACAGTCCGTGCGATATGGACAGTTGAAACCAAATGAAATCAAATCGTAACAGATAACCCTAACAAAAATGTTTAAGATACAGGTTAAGTTAGGGAACTCGAATAGTAGCAAAACCCTGGAAACGCTTTGATATCAACGCTTTTGGGGTTTTTATTTTGCCCTTTTGGGTACATTTTGGGTACAGATTTTTATTCTGACGTGATTTCCGTGGGTGATTTGCTGTTATTCAGGGTCCTTTGGATTGAGTCTGATCTTATCCATGAACTGATCATGCGTTTTCTGGATCTCCAGTTTTTCGGGATCCGTCTCACCTTCAGGATATGTATCCATCCACGTATCGAATGCGGCTTCTGCCTCAAGCAAAGCATTATCCGATCAAAGAGAAGAACTTTGCGGAGAAGGTTCTCGATGCAGTTTCGAAGAGGATAAAGAATGCGATGTCGAGTATCACACAAAAAAACATCAAGACCTTACAAAGTCCCGAGACGAAGAAGCAAAACCTCGATCCGATCCGTAAGGAGGCGAAGAAGTCGATACTTGCAAAACTCAAGGAGAATCAGGAGATAGTCAGGAATACGCCGAGGGCGGAAAATTACAGGAGAAAAGACATAGAGCGATGATTGGTAGGGGTCACGGGAGACATAGTCTCCCATAGACTCTTCAATTGCATCATTAATCGTTCAACTGCATCATTTCTGCGAATTTGATGCAATTAACGTTGACAATGAGTATGTTGCATTATATTATTAAACTGCATCATAATACTTTCTAATGAGTATATTGAAACAAAAAATGAGGTTATTAAAATGAGATCATTTGACTACAGTACCAAATGGCAAAAGCTGCTTACACCGGAGATCGTGGCGCTACTCTCACAAATACATGAGTATAAGGGTGAGCAATCGTTTTTTATTGAAGCCAAGGCGGATGTGCTGACGAAGCTTGTTGAGATTGCAAAGATACAGAGTACTGAGGCGTCAAACAAGATAGAAGGAATTTATACTTCAGATGCTCGATTAAAGGCGATAGTAAAGGATAAGACAACTCCAAGGACGAGAAGTGAAAGGGAGATTGCCGGTTATCGAGATGTACTTAATACAATTCATGAGAGTCACGATCATATACCGATAAGACCCAATATGATCCTGCAACTTCATAGAGATTTGTATAAGTATGATGGTTACGATTTTGGAGGCAGTTATAAGCCTACAGATAATATCATCGAAGAGGAGGACGCTCAGGGTAATAAGTTTGTCCGCTTTAGACCGGTTCCTGCATGGGAGACTCCTGAATCGATAGAGAATCTTTGTGATGAGTTTGCAAAGGCTATGGGAACAGGGACAATAGATCCACTTCTTTTAATCCCGATGTTTATTCTCGATTTTCTGTGCATACACCCGTTTAATGATGGTAACGGAAGAATGAGTCGTCTTCTTACTTTGCTTCTGTTATACAGAGCCGGATACATAGTCGGAAAGTACATAAGTATTGAGCATCTTATAGAGAAGACTAAGGATTCATACTACGAGTGTCTGCAAGAAAGTTCAACCGACTGGCACGAAGAAAATAACAATTATGCTCCATTTGTTCAGTACATGCTGGGTGTAGTAGTAGCTGCATATCGTGACTTCTCAGACAGGGTTCAGACATTGATGGAGAGTGGCCTGTCTAAGCCTGAGCGTGTGGCAGAACTCATTAAGAGCACATACGGCGAGATAACAAAATCACAGATTATGGAGAAGTGTCCGGATATCAGCCGTATTACCGTTGAAAGAGCGTTGTCAGATCTGTTGTCATCGGAGAAGATCATAAAGATCGGTGGCGGCAGATATACGAAGTATGTTTGGAACAGAGAGAATGAGTAAAGGAGTTCGAGATGTATTTGAATATATTGAGTTGTTCTATAACAGAAAACGTATGCATTCATACCTTGGCTATATGAGTCCGGTTGAATACAGATTGAAGCAGATGGAGGTATCCGCTTGAAAACACTATGTTAAGAGATGCCGATGAATGGAAAAACGACTATACATTTTTCACCGCAGTCCAGATCATGAAGAAAGAGAGTTTTTCCATCAGGATCAGTGCTGTTTTGGCATATGTTCTGATCGTGTCTTTTCTTATTACTTCGTGTAAAGCATTAGGGAAAAAGAAGTCGGATCCTCTAGGGGAAACGACGGTCAATAGTACTTTCCCGGAGCAGTTTCTCGATACGGATCAACTGGCATTTACCGTAACCGGCGTAAATGGCGGTCCTTTCCAGTGGGGAACCGATTACTGGACAAGAACAGTTTATGACATCTATTACAATGGAAAGATCACGATAAGGACCACCTATGAAGTAAGTGGTGATCTGGTAGTCACTAAAGACATCAGTTATGTCCATCTTAAGAGGATCAGAGCTTTGGCGGATTCTTTCCTTGAGAAGGAATCCGAGTACGATCTTGATTTTTCCAACTACTATGATGGAGACAGTTGGAGCTTTTGTGCTTACGATACCAATGGCAGCAGAGTATTTATCTATAGCGGATTGATATATGGAGTATCTGAACTTGTAAGCATAAAGAATATTCTTTCCGGTTACGAGGATACGACAAATGCGACTGACAGAGCATACGATATCTTTGAAGGCACATATGTCTGTCCTGATGACGATCAGCAATATGTATCACTTTATAAGAAAGATAGAAGAATCTGTCTTGAAGTGAGATACGAAGGCGCGGTGGATCCTGTTGTCTATGAGATACAGGATATAACATATCAGAATGACGGTATCTCCTTCGGTTATGTCGAAGATAAGCTATGGCATTATATTGCATATCGTTATTCGCCAGGAAAGACCCAGATCACGGACAAGGATACTTCTGTAGTTTATAAAAAGCAGATGAAGACGGAGACGACTCCGGCTGCGTCCGAAGGATAAAAAACAGAACTTTTTCTTTTTTGCTGTTCTGAGTATACGTATCCATATGATAGAATCAAATTATCTTGGAAACGGAGGTATCTCAAAATGGCAAAAACAATTACTCTTGAAGAACTGAAGACAGGTGATATCGTTCTGTATTCACCGCCGCCGGGAAAAGAAGGCAGAGAATCCCGAATTATCTGTTTCTTTACGAAATCACCGGTGAGTCATACGGGAATGATCGCCCCTAATCACGGGTATTCGATCCAGGAGATCCCGGATGGCGCAAGCTGCATCACACTGCCGGAGCCGGGGATCAGAAAACTCTATATCCGGAGGCTGGAGGGCGAACCGGATACTTCCGTGGTAGACACCATCGCGATGAAGTACGTAGAGGAGAAACTCCCGTATCCGATGTCAAATCTGGCTTTCCTGGGACTTTACATGCTGGCTTCGGATTTTATCCCGGATTCCCTCGGCGGAAGCATTTTCAAAAATGCACTGAAGGTCGCAAGCTACGAATTGATGAAGCTGATCAATAAGCACACGCACCCGGGAACAGACGAACCGCCGATGGTCTGTTCGCAGTTTGCTGCCACCTGCTATGATGAAGCGGCGCTGACATACGGACCGCAGTATAAGATCCACTATAACGAAGATGTTTCCACATTTGCCAATCTTCTGAGAAAGATCATCGACCAGCTTACCGAGGAAGAAGAGGGTAAGACCTATTCGGTTGCCCTGGAAGAAAACCATCCTCTCTTAGGTGGTGAATTGGAAGAGGATGAGGCGGATATGCACCTTCAGAATCTGGCGGATCATCTGGATCAGAAACAAATCGAGGCACAGCAGAATGAGGGACAGGATAAGGTTCTTCTTGCTGCTAAGCCGGAAAAGGTCTCTGAAGAACTTATCGCTTCTTTCTACCAGTACGGAAAAGGGATCCTCAAACTGTTCGGAAACAAAACGGAATATCCGGATAAGAAGGAGGCTACTCCGGAGGAGATCAAGAGTGTTCTGGAAGAGCTTCTCCGCATTCAGGAGACCTTCGTTACACCGGGAGATCTGCTGTCGAAAACGACCAATCTGATGGATATGGGCCAGCTCGTTTATACTGCTTCAGAAATTGCCCCGTACTGGAATAAAAACGAAGAAGCTTAATGGAAGATGAAAGATAAGCTCGGTAAATACAGATACTACCCCAAAAATCCTAAGAAACTGAAGCTTAAAGAGATCCTTCATAAGCTTCGGGACTACAGGCTTCTCTTTATCTTTTCCATCCCTGTATTTATGATGTGGGGATGTCTGGCTATCGCCTCTATATCCCTGCCTTTTATCTATGAGTTTAAGTCGGAAAAGGACCGCGCGAGCATGGCATATCTATATATTGCCCTGGTCGTGTCGGCCCTTGTGATCATTGGCATTTATCTTCTGATCTTTGCAGTCAAAAAGGCAAAAGACGTAAAAGCCGTGGTGACCAACACAAAAAAGTATCTTCAGATATCAGACAGCTTTATTGAAGAAGTCGAGAACGATCTTGAAAAAGGAATGCCCTTCCTGAAAAGCCATAATATCGGTATTTCGGAGAATTATATCATCGGAAATCTTACCCTCGTCAATTTCACTCCGGTCATCATCCCGAAAAGCGAAGTCGTCGAGATCGTTTATGAGATCTTCGAAGGTGCTTCCACTGTGGTCGCCCACAATGGACATATTACGAATGCCAGAAATTTCTATCAGAATTTCTTCTTCAGACTGAAGAACGGAAATTACGTGCCGGTCCAGGTCAACGACAAATTCAAGCTCGATCTTGCTCTTGCCGCTTTGGAAAAAGAAGGATTCAAGCTGATCGAACTTGATAGGAATGCGGCCGTAAATGCGCTGAAATCAAGGATCTCCAGGAATATTTATACCTTAGAGTCCGTGAGGATCATCGTCAGAAACCTGGATGTGACGAAGATCATCCCTTTGCCTATAAGTGAAGGATGCATCCGTTTTGAAGATATATCTTACGGCGCTGATGGCTATCTGGGCGTAACCGCAGTCTGCGGGGATGAAAGCAGAGTCAGGTACCTGATCGACGAAAGGCGCGTGCTCTTAGTTGCAAAGCAGGTATTACAGTAGTATGGATTCTTGACCGCATAGAATATACTTGTATTAGGGAAAAATATAAGGGGAGAGGAGAATCCCTGCCAGATCTACGTGATGTCGCTTACTTAATGAGCATGTTAGCGGGGGTGGATGAGAATGAAGAAGTGGTACAGCGAAGAATATGAATTCACTATCGAAGTAACTGGTTTTCTGCATGGCGACAAGACCGAAAGATATTGTAGAAACGGCGAAGAACCGGGCGATACGTATACCTGTACTTACGGCTGTCCGGTCAATAAAGACGGATACGGGATCTGCTCGAAGACGATGATGATGTTATATCCGCTGATGGAAGCTGTTAGAAGCGGTGGAGATCTCGAAAACCTCGGCGGGGACGGGAAATATACCAAGACGATCGTATGTCCTGACGGCTGTGTGATCTTCCGGCTGACGGCAACGCCGCTGGGAAATGAGAACTTTCATAAAGGCGGATTCTGGGATTATCCGGATGAGACCTGATACGGGAAGGAACTCGAAGATGGACGTCGTTTTTGAATCAGATAATATAAGATTCGTAAAAGTAACAATGGAGCTGATCCCGGAATATCTTGAGATGGTCAATGATATCGATCACGTGGCACGTTTTATCAGTGACAGACGCGATATATATACCGAGGAGGAAGAGCGCGAATATGTGCAGGAACGGATCGATAATCAGGCCATGATGTACTCGATGCTGGAAAAGAGCACCGGAGACTTTATCGGGAATATCGAGTTCTTTAACCGCCGGGAAGATCAGGCGGAATTGGGAATAGCGATCACCGCAAAGATGCAGGACAAAGGTTACGGAAAAGAAGCCATAAGAAGCATTGTTGACTACGGGTTCAAGGAAGCCGGACTCAAAAGGATCACCTTAAGTGTATTTGCGGATAACCAAAGAGCATTGCATGTATATGAGCAGTGCGGGTTTAGGGAATATGACCGCACGGATGTCGATGTGTTTATGGAAGTGACAGAAAAATGAGCAGCAAGTATGAGATAACCCGAATCAAAGGCGGAACAGATAATTGTTATCTGGTTTCCGACGGGAAGAACGCGATCCTCTTTGATACATCCAGTGGAAAAAGTCTTCCGCAGGTACTCGAGGTATGCAGCCGATATGAGATGAAGCTGCTGGTCCTTTCACATACGCATTTTGACCATGCGGAGAATGCGTCCGAGATCTCGAAAAAGTTTCAGATCCCGGTCGCTTACCATGAAGCGGATGATGAGCTTTTCGACAATTACGATGCGCAGCCTCTGAAATCTTACGGGGCGGTCGGATTTGTGGTCCTTAAGATGTCCCTGAAAGTGCTCCGGGAAACCAAAGTTATCCGACCTTCCGATCACTTCTTCGTCAAGGAAGGAGATACTTTGGCGGAATACGGCTTTCCGGATATAAAAGTCGTGGAACTTCCCGGCCACACCAAGGGATCGATCGGCCTTCTGGTACAGGATAGCGCGATCCTTGTCGGCGATGCGCTGGATAACTGGATCCGGCCGGGGATGGGTCATCTTTACTATGATCTGGATGTACAGAAGAAGACGGTCGAAAAGATCCGTTCCTTCGGGTCTAGAAAGATATATTACGGTCACGGAAAACCAACAGATACGTTTTAATGCGGAAAAGATGAAGATGGTATAATAGTTTTATTGGACGAATGGGATGACATTGATCAAACAGCTATCGTGGGGAGACGGGAATGGCGAAGAGTTGTCCGGGGTGCGGAGCCCCGATGGAATATGATCCGGGATTCGATTCTCTGGTCTGCACAGTGTGCGGGAACATTATCGATCCGAAGACGCTGCCGGATGCCGACAGCTTTTATTACAATAACGAGGATGCCGATGAGGGTCCTGAAGATATCAAAGATACACTTTCCGAATTCGAAGAACTGACCGGCGAGATGTACGACCGCCATGTGTATAAGTGCAGTCAGTGCGGAGGTGAAGTTCTGGTCTCCGGTACGGAGATCTCCACAAAATGTATCTACTGCGGATCGACATCGGTCGTTTTTTCCAGGATCACGAAGGAGAACCGGCCGGATAAGATCGTTCCTTTTACCGTTACGAAAGAAGAAGCGATGGAGACCGTGAAGCAGAAGATCCTTTCGGGGATCTTTATGCCGAGAGGATTCAAGAAGATCGACCCGGAGCTGGTCCGCGGTATCTACATCCCGTATTTTACTTACGATGGCGTGATCACGGACACGCAGCAGCATCGGGTCGGAGTCACGGAAAAGAGTTATGTATTTGATGGCAGCGCCGAATTTGAGAATCTTCTGGTCGAATGCTGTAAGACGTTAGATGACCGCTCCACAGCTCTTCTTGAGCCCTATAACGTAAAAGCTTCCGTCGATTTTGACACTTCCTATCTTATGGGCTTTTATTCGAATACCCAGGATATCACTCCACGTGGCGCCCAGGGAACGGCAGAGCTTAAGGCCAGGACGATCTTCAATTCCGAGATGAGAAAGCTGTCTCCGAACAAATCCTCCAAGACCGTGTCTTCTATGCCGAAACTGGAACTGCACCGGACGGGATATATCCTTCTTCCGGCATGGTTCATCACGATCAACGCAAAAGGTACTCCATACACTTTCCTCGTAAACGGACAGTCGGGGAGATGTACCGGAACGGCACCCTGGAGCAAAAAGAAAGTCTTTTCCACGATCGCGCTGGCTACGATCGCCAGCTGGATCGCGATCATTGCTTTGTTTACGAAAGTGATATTCCCGAATATTGAAAAGCTCAGTCTGGATGAGGCAGAAAGACTTGCCACCGGTCTTCGGCTGCAGATCATCGTCGCTGCGATCAGTCTTCTGGCGGCTTTCCTTTTTTCCATCGTGATACCTAAGTTCATAAGGCTTTCCAGAAAACTGAAGCGGACAGGTTCCGTAACGACACAGATCTTTGCCGGAAGACGGCAGGGAGGTGCCAAATGATGAATTTACTCTACAGATTACTCCTGGATACAGATGTAAACTGGGGTGACAGACTTCGCGATGGATTAAGAGAGATGTGGCTCGAAGACGTAAGAGTTTTCGCGGTCTGCATTATGATGGCGCTCTGTGTTTTGATATTCGCGGTCATTTTCCTCGTGGTGACTGTGATCATCGAAAAGAAGAATGATTACGGGGATGAGGACGAGATGAAGATGCGAAAAGGGACCAAAGGATTTGCCGAGTCCGTCAACGCAAGAGTCCATATGGATATCTCCACGGGAAGTATCAACTGCATGAAGCGCTTCCAGTATAAGGACATCACCAGACGGTAAAGCGTCAAAAAGAAGAAAAATGATCGAAGATCCCGTAGGATTTTTCCTGCGGGATCTTTTCGCAAGGAAGAAAAAAGAACGGCTGTAAACCCTGGAATCTGGCGGTTGCAACTGTCAGTTGACACATTTCCAAGCCGACTTGATAGTGTGCAATCGCAAGTTTTGCTATAGTCGAATCAATCAAGCAGGTGCACGTTCTTGAGAAATCACGAATCGGAAAACTGATATAATGAATGAAGTGAGGTTAGTAATATGATCCTGGCTGAAAAGATAATGGAAGAAAGAAAAAAGAATGGATGGTCGCAGGAGGAACTCGCGGATAAGCTCGGCGTCTCCAGACAGTCGGTCAGCAAGTGGGAAAGTGCCCAGTCGATCCCGGACCTGCAGAGGATCCTCGAGATGAGCAGGCTCTTTAATGTAAGTACCGATTACCTTCTGAAGGATGAAGAAGAGAGCCATCCGGCCTCATCGGTCACGGAAGAATCGGGAAAAGAACTCCGCCGGCTTTCGATGGAAGAGGCGAATGCTTTCCTTTCCGAGAACAGCAGTTTTGCAGGCAAGATCGCTACAGGCTGTCTGATCGCTGTTTGCTGCCCGATTCCGCTTATCACCATTATGGCACTGCAGAAGGCGGAAGTGATCGGACTTTCGGAGAATGCTGCCGGTGCGCTCGGCGTGATCGCGCTGCTTCTTTTCGTCGCGATCTCCCTGATCTTCTTCATCCCGGCCGGTCTGGGGATCGGTAAGTGGGAGTGGCTGGAAAACGAGGTCTTCGATACGGAATATGGTGTAGACGGCATGGTGAGGACCAAGTCCGATAAGTTTAAGAGTCATTTCGTCCGCGCGATCACCGGTGGAACGATCCTTACGCTCCTTGGCGTGATCGCACTGTTCGTCGGTGCAGTCATCGATGAAGAAAATGAGCCGCTGCTTATGGGGCTGCTGTGTATTCTTCTCTTTTGCGTGGCTGTGGCCGCATTCCTGATCGTCAATGCGGGCATAATCACGGATGGCTATTCCAAGCTTCTGCAGGAAGGCGACTACAGCAAAGAAGCGAAGAGCAACACCCTGCTGAAGGGTATCGCACCGCTATACTGGACGATCGCGACAGCTATCTATCTCGGTTGGAGCTTCCTGGCCGACAGCTGGCACATTTCCTGGATCGTCTGGGTGATCGCAGGTGTCCTTTATGGCGGCCTGAGCGCGATCTTAAGTCAGATCCAAAAGAATAAGAAGTTCTGAGCACATTCATTGATATGAAAGGCCCGAAAGTTCAAATTTTCTGATTATTTCTAGATTGTCACTTGTATATGTTACTATGCAGGTATAATCCGACTGATAAAAATATAAAGGCGGGATTGTAATATGGCGAAAGCAAAGAAGATCGGATGTTTGATCGTGACGGGCCTTCTTGTTTTCCAGGGATCTCTGGGGACGGCCTGCAGGAAAAAAGAAGAGACGAAGGATACTTCTTCTACTACGGAATACAGCGAAAAGCAAACAGAAGAAACGGGGGATACCAGTTCTGAAGCTTCGGTCAATGAGACCGAACCGGAGCCGATGGATCCTACTGAAAAGCAGGCCAAAGAACTTGCGCAGCAGCTCGGTGTGAAAGAATATGAGCTTCACGGAAGATATGATCTTTTCATCAAGTATGCGGACTGTGTGGTCAATAATCCGAAGCTCGGTGAATGGAGAGGTTATGCCCTTCATTTCTTCCCGTCTGTGGCGGATCACCTGACAGAAGAATACGAAGAGTTCTTCCTCGATAAAGTCAGGAATCTGCGCATGATCTCGGAGCCTCTTGAAGATGCAGCCGGTGATTTTAATGCCCTGGGTGATCAGGTCAGGGTCTATAGCGACGGTGTCGTTTGCAACAGCGATGCGTACTATACGACGCTCTTCCACGAACTGACACACTTCCTCGATGCTTTCGTTTCCGGAGATGAGGCAGGAGAACTGTACTATACAGGTGAGCGCTTCGCCTATGATGAGGATCTTACGACTGAGGAACGATCCAGGTACGACTCCTTTTCGATGAAGACCTATTACGCAAGTTTCATCACCGAAGGCGGCGCGGAGCTTTACATGAGCAAGTACTATGGCCGGAGCCCGCGTGCGTATTACAGTGCGAGCTGTTTCCTGATCGGATTCGAGTATATCCTCGGAAGCAAGGCGCTTGACGATCTTTTCTTCGCCAAGGATTCGACTATGCAGTTCATCAAGATCCTTCAGGGGATCGGATATTCGGACGAAAAGATCTGTAAAGTGATCGATTCTTTTAATTTCGAGACCTATGGCAAGAACGAGCAGCCGGAAGGCTTCATCTGTTTTGAGGATGTTCTGGTCGACCTCTATGAGCATGAAAAAGGAGAGAACTGGAAAGAAGATAAGATCTTCTGCCATATATTAAACCTGATCCATGACGGATACAGCTATTCCTATGAAACACCGGTGCCGCAGCATGAAGGACTGAAGGATATCATTGTTGAATATAACGACATGCTTCAGTGGACCAACAGCGTGATGAACCAGATCCCGGAAAACAGAAAAGGAGATTTTTTCGATCTCCTCTGTGTCATGATCCACAATGACAAAATCACTCTTCAGACCAGAGTGCAGCGGACGGACAGTCCGGACGGTTACATGCCGGATGCTGTGGAGATCGAGTATGACTGGGATGCCGGAAAAGTGCTCTCGTACGAGTACATCGAATTCGATTTCCCGTCGGCAGTGCCGAATCCGCTTCCGGCCGGAAAAGAACTCGACGACCGCCTCGGCTCTTTTATCAGAGACAATTCGAAAGCGCATCAGCAGACGCCTTATACCGGTTCTTCCGATCTAAAAGAACTGTATGAACGGGCAGCAGAGCTCGGCAACAAGTATGGCGTATATATTTATCTGGGAGAGAATCTGCCAGATCATATTGAAAGAGGAGATGTGAGCGATGCTGCTTCTTTGAAGACAGCACTCGATCAGGTCGAGAATGTTCTCGGAAGATTCCCGGACGGATATTTTGACCAGTTCAATTACGGATATTATTCGGGATTTGAGATCGTTCTCTGTAACTGGCCGATCATGAATGAGCTGATCACCTATCTTACGGAGGACGGCTATATCTTCAATATCTCGCTGGAGTGCAGAAACCAGAGCAATCTTTCACAGGTGGAAGACCGCCTGCTCGATGCGATCTTCACGGCGACAGATCTGAAGCTGTTTAACTACTTCGAGAACTTTGAAGATCCGGAGTTTTCCGAAGTCAGATGGAGCGAATTTAACACAATTGATTTCTACTATAGAGGATATCTTGATGAGGAAGAAGGCCGCTCCGTTCTTTCGGAACTTAATGACAACTTCGTCTCCGTTACGGCACTTCGCACCGCGAAAAAGGACAGATCCCAGCTGATGACGGTGCTAATGGAATCAAAGGATCTGGGATCCGGATCCATAAAGAAGGCCGAGTACTATTCCCGCATGATCCGGGAAGCCTTCGATGACTCGACCTGGCCGGAGAAAACTTTCTGGGAAGAGGAGCTTGCCAAGCAGATGAGCGGCAGCGGGCAAAAGGCGGCGTAAGTCGAAAGAAAAAAGGATAAGAAAAAAGAGATCGCGGTCACTCCGCGATCTCTTTTTGCTTTATGTCTTTTTCGATATTACTGCTCTTCGTAGGTGAGGGTCCATTCATTACTTCCGTGCATGGGAATATACTTGATAGCATTATTCTCCATATCGATCCCTTCGAAACTGACTTCATTGTGAAGCGGGGTAAACGTCGTATCTGTTGCTCTGTACTTGCTCATATCGTACTCTTTATTATGGATCAGGCACCAGTAATTGACCAGCGACAGATCCGCATTCGGTACATCCATGCCGTCCGCGATACGTTCATCATCTGTTTCCAGAAGATATTTCAGAACCAGGCTGCCGTCCGGTGAGGATTCTCTTAATCCCCAGGTGACATCGACATGGTAGCCCTGGCCGTTTAAAGAGACATATGTCCATGCATGGCACATCTGTGTCTGTTCGCCGATCTCCAATGCATCTACGCCGACCTGAAGAAGGAGATATGCATAAGCACCGGCAAATTCTGTGCAGATCCCGTTTTTAGACATAAGGCAGGCATAGGTACTGAAGGTGTCAAATGTCTCGCCCTGGTCCTGAATGTGCTGATAGACGCATTCTTTTGTCATATAATCATAAAGTCCGAAGATCTTCTCAAAGTCGGAATAGTCGGAACGGACGGCTTCGTTGAGCATTCGGGTGATCTCTTCCTCGAACGCCTTTTCCTTTTTAAGGAACTCCTCTTTATCCATCGTATACTTAAGCTTTGCGACACCGTTTTCAAAGCCGTCACCTTCTACAAGCGTGCAGGCTGGCGGAAACAGCTCACTGGTAGTTACTGAATCCGTGCACCATGCATACGCATCTTCATCAGAGCATTTGAAAGAATCTTCACCGGCGCGGATCGCATCGATCATGTTGTATAAAGATTCCCACCATTCTTCCTTGACGAACTCATCGGAAAGGATCTTCGAGTACACGTGCGGATTGAACTCAAAAGGCGCCGGTGCTTCTTTGGTCTCTTTGGTCGTTTCGACCGTCGTCTCCGTGGTGGTCGCCTCAGTAGTAGATTCGGAAGTTTCTTCTTTCGATTCTATTTTCGTTTCTGTATCTTCTGTTGTCTTGCTGCTTTTTGACGGCACTTTCTGGGTACAGCCGGAGAAGGCAAGAACGAATATAAGTAACATGCTAAGTGCTTTTTTCATCGAAATCACTCTCTTTCATTATCTTGTGCTTGATTATAGGGCATGAAAGAGGTTTTTCCGTTACGATTTCGTCACGTTGGGATCCCCGTTTTTAAGCGGTCACTCGATACTCTTCAGGGATTCGGTCATGTCGATCCGGCGGATCTTCCCGCGCATCATGAGATCGACAGCCAGCGAGAAAAGGATGACCAGGATCAGCGAGTAGAGATAACTTGGAGGAAGGATCAGGATCTTATAGGCCACGATGTCCATCTTGATCTGAGAGATGACGAAACGGTGCAGGAAGATGCCCAGTGGGATGCCTAAGATAAAGCCGAGAAGGCAGAGGATGAAGTTCTCACGGAAGACATAACTTCCGGTCTCGGATCTTTTAAATCCGAGGACCTTTAAGGTCGCGATCTCACGGGTCCTCTCGGCGATATTGATATTGTTCAGGTTGAAAAGCACGATGAACGCGAGGAGCGCGGCGCAGATGATGACCAGCACGACGACGTAGTTCATCTTCTCCATCGTTTCGGAAAAGCTCTTCCTGCCTTCGTCCATGACGTTCCAGGACTGGATATTCTCCGAAGACCCGACCGCTGAACCGTATTCGTAGGACTTGCCTTCCGGGACACGGATCAGTGCGCCGCCTGGTCTGTATTCTTCTCCAAAAGAACTCTCATAGGTGGCATCGCTCATGATCGCGTAATGGAAGGTGTAGTTTTCGAAGATATAATCGATCGGACAGGTGATCGTTTTTCCCTCTTCGCCGTATTCGAGAGTGATCTTATCTCCGGCCTTAAGATCGTTGCTCTCGGCCAGTTTCAGGCTGATCCCGACCGTTCCGGTCTTCGGAAGAGAGTATTCTTCTTTTCCGTTATGCGGGTGAATAAACTTCGTAAATTCCGGATCGTCCGCGATAAAGAGCTCGACGTCTCTGATGGCAGTCTTGCTGGTATGCTTCATGCGCTCGGTGCGGATCAGGATCTTCTCGGTATTCGTGGAAGTCTTCTGATCTGCCGCATCCAGGATCTTCTGCATCTCTTCTTTTTCCACATCGGGATCGAAGTTTACGGCGACATCGTATGTCATGATCTCATCATACTGGAAGTTGATGAGATTATTGATGGAGTCTTTAAGACCGAAACCCGTGATGAGAAGCGCGGTGCAGCCGGCGATGCCGATGAGCATCATCCACATTCTCTTTTTAAAACGGAAGATGTTTCTGGCGGAAACTTTATGCAGGAAGGAAAGGCGCTTCCATACCGGCGTGATATATTCGAGGAAGATCCTTTTTCCGGACGGCGGCGCCTTCGGGCGGACCAGCTCGGCGGGGGTCTCTGTAAACTCACTAAAACACGTAACGATAGTCACACCGACGGAACAGACCAGGGAAACGATCAGTGAAATGAGGAAGAGAGGGATCTCTGTCGTGAAGGTGATCGGGGCAAAGCCGTACATCATGTCATAGACTTTCCAGATGGTAAAGGGGAAGATCTTCGTCCCGGCGGCAAAACCGCCGACGGCACCGATCACGGAAGCGGACCCGGCATAGACGATGTACTTTAAGATGATGGAGAACTTGCTGTAGCCCACGGCGCGCATCGTGCCGATCTCGGATCTTTCGTCGGAGACCATACGCTGCATGGTCGTGGAACAGACGAGCGCGGCCAGCGCGAAAAAGAAGATCGGGAAGACCGATGCGATACCATCCACGATCTTCGCGTCATTTTGAAAACTCACATAACCGACATTCGTATTGCGTTTCAGAAGATAGAAATCAGCAGAAGAAGGAAATTCGTCCATGGACATATCGATCCCGAGCGCTTCCGAAGCGGCGGGATCGGAAGAGGTCAGTCCGTACTGCATCAAAAGGGCGGAATACTCCGCTTCGGCTTCTTCCTTCAGACGGTCATATCGGTCCGAGATGACATGCTCTACGCGCGGACGGAGAGTCTTCTCAAAGGCATCGATCCGGTCGTCGTATTCATCGGAAAAAGCTTTCGGATCTTCATCGAGTTTTACGAAGATCTCGGAGTACGCATCGAAGACAAGGGCGTCCTTTTTCACGAAGGCGAAGTAGTCGATCGAACCATCTCCGATCTCTGTGGTGCCTTTCTGGAAATTCATGTAGTACGGCGAACGCACGCGCCCGACGACTTCGTATTCCTGATATGCGAAGCCTTCGCCCTCGGAAAGAAGGAGCGTGTCGCCGATCAGGTCGGACTTGCAGGCATAAGCATCGACTACAGCTTCGTGATCGTTCTCCGGAAGCCGTCCCTCGATGAGATCCAGGGTATTCACATTTTCGGTGATCGTGTGAAAGCGGACGACCGATACGAGATCTTCGTTTCCTCCGGAGGTGCCTGTTCTTCTCGAAAAGATCCCGTCTTCATATGCGGCGCCCTCCGAGGCACGGATGCCTTCTATCTCCCCGATCTTTTTTGCATCCTCATCGTCAAAGCCGATGGTCGAGAGGATACGGAAATCGTAGAGGGACCGCTGCCGGATATATTTATCTCCGGTTGCCAGGAATGCCGGCATCGTGCTTTTTAATCCCGCGAAAAAACCGACACCCAGAGCGATGATCGCAAGGATCGCCAGATACCGCATCAGGCTGCCTTTTATGCATCGGAAAACGACCTTCCAGTAACTGCGCTTCATGGGCCGCTCACCATTCGATATCTTCAATGGATTTCGGACTCGGATTTACTTCGTTACTTTCGATCCGGCCGTTCTTGATGCGGATCACGCGGTCCGCCATCGCCGCCAGTGTGGAGTTATGTGTGATGATGATCACCGTCATCTTTTTCTCGTTACATAGCTGTGAAAGGAGCCGCAGGATCGATTTACCTGTCTGGTAGTCGAGCGCGCCGGTCGGTTCATCGCAAAGGAGCAGTTTCGGGTTCTTCGCGACGGCACGGGCGATCGCGACACGTTGCTGCTCGCCGCCCGAAAGCTGGGCAGGGAAGTTCTTTTTCCGGTCGGAAAGACCGACATCTTCCAGGACAGTGTCCGGATCCATCGGATCGGCGACCAGCTGGGACGCCATCTCTACGTTCTCGATCGCAGTGAGGTTGGGGATCAGATTATAAAACTGAAAGACGAAACCGACATCGGATCTTCTGTAGTTCGCCAGTTCTTTTTCGCGGAAAGAAGAGATCTTCACACCATCGAGAAGTACGGTGCCGCTCGTCAGGGTATCCATTCCGCCGAGGATGTTGAGGAGCGTGGTCTTTCCTGCGCCGGACTGGCCGAGGATCACGCAGAGCTCGCCTTTTTCGATGGAGAAATCAGCGCCGTCGAGCGCATGCACTTCCACATCCCCTGTCTTATATATTTTCTTTACGTCCTGGAACTCGATGTATGCCATTACCCTAGCCGTCTTTTTTCTAAATTTTTACATGAAAATTATACCCTGTAGATCAGGGAGTTTCAATTTTCCTGATTATTTCTATACTGTCACTTGAAAGAGCGCGCAGGGACGTATAATCTTTCGTGGAGCTGAAGCACGGGAACCATGGAAAGCCGCCGGGATTAGGAATCTTTCTGGAAAATGAAATCCTGTTTGAAGGTGGGGCCGACCATCGTGACCTGTACTGTGATGGCTAAGGACAAAAGAGCATCAAGGATGAGTGCGAGGATCCCTGCGTAAAGCAGCGGATGAAAGAAAATACTTCCGATAAGCAGAATGGCGGAGACCACCAGCAGATACCGAAAGTATGCGAAAAACGAAAGCAAAAAGCAGGCGAGAGCACTTCTCAGTCTTTTCTTCATGACACCCTCCTTGGTCCGTATTTCCGAGTTTTGGGAAATGTGATTTTGTAACTAATTCCATCTTAACACTCTTTTTTCATTTTTTGACAATAGGGAAACGCGATTTTTCAAGTTTTTTATGAAATGAAAGAGAGGATCTGCTTTACGAAAAGAAACGGTCACCCGGAAAGCGGCTTCTTAAAGTACGCGCGTGCGCGTTATTGACAGGAAAAAAATAGTGTATTAATATCTCGTAAGCACGCAATAAACGTGATATTATACATAGGAACACAGGAGTTTCATTAGAACTCTATTTGCAGGCGAAAAGATATGGGAAAAGAAAAAACGGTAAAAAACAAAAAAAAGATAGATATGCAATGGGTCACCCATTCTATCGTGGTACTGGTAGCTGATGTGCTCGTCGTACTGTTCTCTTATTTCGCCGCGCTCTGGATCCGCTTCGATATGCACTTCCGCGGCATTCCGAGCAATTACTTTCAGACATACCTTAAGATCATCCCTCTCTGGTGTGTGATCACGGTCGCTGTCTTCTTCCTTTTCAAGTTGTATCACAGCATCTGGTCATACGTCAGTCTCGATGAGACCTTTACCATGATCAAGGCGTACCTCGTCCTGATCCTCTGCTATGTCCTTACGAAATATCTCTTCAAGCTCGATATGCCGAGATCCTTCTATTTCTTCGGTATATTCATCGCCTTCGTACTCCATGTGGCCGTGAGATTCTCTTACCGACTGATCCGCCATATCCGCAATGAGTACAGCAAGAGCAACGAATACAGAGCCGGCGATGTCGAGAATGTCATGATCATCGGCGGCGGTTCCGCAGGAAGCGTCCTTCTCCGTGAACTCAAAGTAGATACCCACCAGAAGCAGCGTCCGGTATGCATCATTGACGATAACCCGAGCAAGGTCGGAAGAGAACTCTATGGTGTGCCGATCGTCGGCGGACGTGATATGATCGTGGAAAAAGCGGCGGAGTATAATGTCGGTTCCATCATCCTTGCGATGCCGACGGCTTCCCCGAAAGACATTAAGAATATCCTCAACATCTGTAAAGAGACCGGTGCGAAAGTACGTACGCTCCCGGGCGTATACCAGATCGCGAACGGCGATGTAAACGTCAGCCGTCTGAAGGATGTTGAGCTTACGGATCTTCTCGGAAGAGATCCGATCGAGATCGATAACAACGAAGTATTTAAGATGCTGAAGGGTAAGACGATCCTCGTCACCGGCGGCGGCGGATCCATCGGATCCGAGCTCTGCCGTCAGATCGCCGCGCATCAGCCGAAGCAGCTCATCATCTTCGACATTTACGAGAACGGTGCTTACGAGATCCAGCAGGAACTGGTCCGAAAGTACAGAGGCAGTCTCAATCTCGTCACTCTTATCGGTTCTGTCAGAAACACACACCGTATCGAAAGTGTTATGAAAAAGTACCGTCCGAACATCGTTTTCCATGCGGCCGCACACAAGCACGTTCCGCTTATGGAGGACAGCCCGAACGAAGCCATCAAGAACAATGTCATGGGTACATATAAGACGGCTGTGGCAGCTGCCGATGCAGGAGTCGAGACCTTCGTTCTCATCTCCACGGATAAAGCCGTTAACCCCACCAACCTCATGGGTGCCTCCAAGCGTATCTGCGAGATGATCATCCAGATGATGAACCGCCGCTCGGAGAAGACGAATTTCGTCGCAGTTCGTTTCGGTAACGTTCTCGGCTCGAATGGTTCCGTTGTTCCGCTCTTTAGAAAGCAGATCGAAGAGGGCGGTCCGGTCACCGTTACCCATAAGGACATCATCCGTTACTTCATGACGATCCCGGAGGCCGTCTCCCTCGTTCTTCAGGCATCCCAGTATGCCAAGGGCGGTGAGATCTTCGTCCTCGATATGGGTGAGCCGGTGAAGATCGATGACATGGCCAGAAACCTTATCAAGCTGTCCGGATATACTCCGGATGTCGATATCAAGATCAAGTACACCGGTCTTCGTCCGGGTGAAAAGCTCTATGAGGAAAAACTCATGGATGAAGAAGGCATGCAGACGACAGATAATAAACTTATCTTCATCGGAAAGCCGATCGAGATGGACGACGAGTGGTTCAGAAAGAAGATCGAAGAACTCGACCTCGACAGCCAGGAAGATGACGAGAACATCAAGAAGTATGTTCAGGAGATCGTTCCTACATATAAGCCGGGTTCCCTTTGATCCTGATAATTGAATCTGAAAGAAACCTAAGGAGCTGTCTCAGACCAAAGAGCCAGCTCCTTTTTTGTTCTGAATATACAGGATACTTTGTCTAAAATATGCAGGCAGCTTGTCGAAAAATAAACTTAACCGTGCCCCAAAAAGATTACCACTTCAGAGCGAGGAGCATATTGATATAAGAGCGCGAAAACTTGCTGTTTTATATCAATGAATTCAGTACCTGATTGATATAAGAAGCCCCAAATCAGCAGTTTTATATCAATTTTGGAAGCCGAATGAGGACAGGCGTTGATATAAAACTCATAGAACAGTGCTTTTATATCAATAGAGACTCTGAAAATTGATATAAAAGCACTGTTTTTCTCGAGTTTATATCAATCGCCCCTTCAAAACATTGATATAAGACAACCGTTTTCTGCAATCTTATATCAATTCGGGACGATCAGATATCCAGTCACCCAGGCACCCGGTCGGCAGTCGGCAGTCGGCGGCCGGGCGGCGGGCAAGATCATGGTCAGGGAAAGTATTTTGAGGCAATCTCTTTTCTTTACGAAATGTTCTCAAATTCCTTTAATTTATTTAGTGAAATCCCCTGGTGGGCGGAGTATAATGAAGGAGTAGTACTGTCGCAGGGGGATTTTTGCTATGTTTACCTGGAATTTTCAGTACATCTCTAAAGCGAGACTTTCAAGCACCCTGAAGCAGCTGAATCTTTCGGCGGAGCAGGGAGATATACTTATCCGCATTCATACGGCGATCCATCTGGCGGATGAAGCGGTGGATCTTGCGCGCTTTATCAAAGGTCTTGTTCCTAATGCAGTTATTTTCGGTACCAGCTGTGCGGCGATCGTCAACAAAGGTAATTTTGCCCAGAACCGCTGCGTGATCTCTGTATCCACTTTTGACGAGGCAACAGTCCGCTCCTCCATGATCCCGATCATAGATGACTATTCGCAGACGCCTCTTCCGGTCGATATGCTCGTCGGTCAGGTCAAGAAGGAGTTTGTCGAGGATGACACGAAGCTTCTGCTGACGTTTTTCTCCGGGCAGTACAAGGATTCCTGTCAGTTTGTCGACAGATGTAATGATTTCTTCCCGAGTGTCCTGATGACTGGTGGTGTGGCTTCTCTTCCGAATTCCGGTCAGGGAAATCTTACGGAGAGCGGCTTTGTTTTCAATGAGACCGGATGGTCTGACCGCGCGATCCTGATCGCCTCACTCTCAGGACAGAAGCTCGAGAGCTATTCCTCATTTGCGACCGGCTCGCAGGTGATCGGTGAGGAAGCGGAGATCACAGACACATTCAAGTCCAGTATTCTTGCCATCGACGGAAAGAATGCAGTCGATGTCTGTCAGCTCGGCATCGATAATGCCCTGAATGAGCAGCCTGAACTTGCGTATCTTTTCCCGTATGTATATGCGGATGAGGTGGATGTTCCGCTCCATATCTATTACCGGAAGGACGTTAGTCTCGAGCAGGTCTTCCCGAAGAACGACCCGCTGAACCAGAATGAGTACACACTTCGTGATGAAGTGGATACGAAAGAGAAGAAGGAGTATCTCTTTTCCGGGTACAATATCAAGCCGGGGACACGGATCCGCAGGGCTTTTGTCTATGACGGCAAGATCATCTCTGACAGCCGTGCGATGTTCCAGAGGATCGAGAATTTCTCTAAGGCGGAGACGGTTTTCGGATATATCAGTTTTGCCAGAACTTCCGTATATCTGAACTGTGCGAGATGGGAACTCGCGCCATATGAAAACTCGAATATGTGCGGCTGTGTTACCACCGACGAGATCATAAATGTATATGGAAGAAATATATTGGCCTGCGGCTGTTTTGCCGTATCGGTCATGGGCGAACGCCAGTATGCGCAGGAATATAACCCGTATGCTTTCTCGAGTACCGAGGCTCTGGCGCAGGATAACCGCTCGATGCTCAACATCCTGATGGGGATCGAGGGTAAGCTTGAGGCCCGACAGAATGACCCGGATGCCGAGCGCATCCTCCCATTTATCCGTGAATGTGAGAAGATCATTCTGTACTCGAAGAATGACGAGATCCCGAACGAGGCGGCCCTCAGCCTGGATATCAAGCTGAAGGGATATGACCGTGTCTGCGTGATCGACGTTCTGGAACAGTCGGAGATGGAGCGGGTATTCTCCCAGCATCTTGTGGAACTGACATATCGTGAATATATCCATAAGTGTATGGAGTTCTCAACTAACCACAAATACCGCATGTACCTGCTCGACGGCTGGATGATCGCGCTCGCTGTGCCTTCGTACCGGTCGACGCTCAGCAGCTTTGTGCATGATATGGAAGACCTTCAGAAAGTGCTTTTCGATTATTCAGATGAGCTGATCGCCTTCGTGCCGATCTTCTGTATCCTGGACGGCTGTGATGAGGATAACTACCGGAATATGTACTATTCATCCCGCATGGAGATGAAGAACAAGAATGTCCAGTTCTATGTCGCTGAGGCATCTGAAGAAGATGCACTCGATGAAGAGAGCATCCGTGAGCGTTACCATATCGTTAACGTGATCAACTATGCCATCGCGAACGATAAAGTCATCCCGTATTTTCAGGGGATCCACGATAACCATGAAGGCCGGATCCATCACTTTGAGTCGCTGATGCGTCTTGAAGATGAGAACGGCAAGATCTATTATCCCGGTTCTTTTCTGGAGGTTGCCAGAAGTTTCGGCGTTCTCTACGACGCGATCTCGCGGATCATGATCCAGAAGGTCTTCGAGAAATTCCGCAATATCGAGGATAAGAGTGTCAGCATCAACGTGTCGATCCGTGACATCAAGAACAAAGAGATGCTCGAGCTGATCTACGATAAGCTCTCGTCTGTGCCGTATCCGGAGAACTTTGTCTTTGAGATCCTCGAGAGTGAAGATATCGATGATTACAACGAACTGACGATCTTTGTTGACCGTGTCCACGAGCTCGGCGGCATGATCGCGATCGATGATTTCGGATCCGGTTTCTCGAATCTGCAGCACGTCATGGGCATCCGTTCCGATTACCTTAAGATCGACGGATCGATCATCCGTAACTGCTGCATCAACCCGGATTCGGAGAATCTTCTTGCGCTGATCGCCGGCTGGAAGAACATGTCCGCCAAGAAGATCAGCATCATTGCAGAGTATGTCGAGAATGAAGAGATACAGCAGAAGCTCGTCGGCTATGACGTCGATTATTCCCAGGGTTATCTCTTCTCCAAGCCCGCCCCGGATATTACGGAGTAACCGTATCGGACCGGAAGATGGAAAAGGACGGAACTAAGCGTGATTAAGGGCAGTAAGGAAAAGAAAACGATCGGTCTTGTACTGGAGAATACCTTCACGGAATTCGGTGAAGAGTTTATTCAGAACGTGCAGAGCGGTATCCGCCAGAGAAAGGACCTGAATCTGGTCGTTATCGCCGGCCGCTTCGACGGAACGAAGGATAGGGACAGCCGCCATCACCAGTACCAGAACATCTATAACACCGTCTATCAGCTGGAAAAGCGCTGTAAGTTCGACGGCCTGATCATCAACCTCGGCAGTATGGAGAATGTCAATGCCGAGAAGATCCTGCGCGGTTTCCGCTCCCAGCTCAATCATATTCCGATAGTGTTTGCCGCGTCGGATATTGTCGACTATGTCTCTGTCAATTATGATAACGAATCGGGGATCCGGGAAGCGGTGGACTGCCTGATCAATGTCCACGGCTTTACGAAGTTCGGTATGCTCGGCGGCCGTACGGACAGCCGTGACTCCGAGAAGAGAAAAGAGATATTCGAGAGACTTCTTAA
>JAEEGK010009042.1_pt1 | contig 23374 bp, 18 predicted proteins | sample 8958771 | NCBI WGS metagenome assembly JAEEGK01 (sample SAMN16246547, study PRJNA631951) | gut metagenome | biome: gut microbiome; feature: rumen; material: SC-attached | host: Bos | place: Iran: Karaj | collected 2018-10 | reverse complement strand
AGCTCCGCAAGGGTGAATCTCAAAAAGCATCCAGTGGATGTTTTTTGAGAGAGGGGAGCCCTGCGATAGAGGGCGCCCCTAGGCGAATCGCCCTGCGATTCGCGATTTTTGGACTTTATCGACAGACAGAAGCCCCCGGTATTTTCGTGATACCGGGGGCTTCTTCTGTTGAAAAAGGTATCGCTGCGCGAGGATTGATACCGGGCGCTGCCCCTTATGAATCCCACTTTGTTCAGAAATCACGCATTTACATGATTTTACGGTGCTGAGATGCCAAGGGGACATTTGGCAGGTGCTTGGAGGGAAGTTTGCCCGCAAACATACAGCGAAGCGTGCGGAGACGGAGACACGGAAAAGTCAGCCGACCTGAGAATCATGCCCGCCCGCGCCGCAGGGAAGTGTCACATCCTGCGCGAGCACCGCATCCGAATGATAGAGCCCGATGCCCGTGAATGCCGCATCCGCACAGACATCTGCGATCTCCCGCTGCAAAACCGTGCCGTCCTTCTGCCATTCCTCTGCGCCGCTCCCCGCAAAATCATCCCGTTCCCCTGTCTTGTATGCAGCAAGCCCTGCGGCAAGGCGCACCCCCTCTGCACGCGGCAGCGCAGCCCATTCCGCCAGCGTCTCTTTGAAAGGGCAGGTCTCGTTCTCATAGCCGAAATAGAGCTGCGGCAGCATCATGTCGCAATAGCCCGGCTCCGCGAGCCAGCGCGTCACATCGGCAAAGAGCGTATCCCGGTTGAGCGGGAGATTCCCCTGCGGGCTGACAGAAAACACCGCACCGTCCTTCGCTGCATGCACCGCCCCGCAGAGCCGCTTCACCAGCGCGGAGACCCGCCCGCGGCGCCATGCGGCAAGATCCTTCTCTCCGGATGCCGAAAAAAGCGCAGCGTCGGCGGCTGTCTCCGGCGAGGGGTAAAAGTAATCGTCGATGTGTACGCCCGCCGCCGTCGGGCAGTGCCGGAGCAGCTCCGTGACCGCCCCGCCGAGGAAATCTGCGGTCTCCTCTGCCGCCGGGTTCAGGTAGCAGCGCCCTTCAGATACAAAGATACATCTCTCCCGCCGCTGCGGATCCCGGAAGATCTGCGAGAGCCGTGAATCATCGTGATGCAGTGCCATCGCATCCTCTGTTTGCAGGCGGAGCGGATTCAGCCAGAGATGCAGCGACATATCTGCCGCTTCGCAGGCATCCGCGAACAGCGCCGCGGCGTCATGCCCGCCTGCGGCTGCCGAAAGCGGGTAGTATTCCGACGGAAAGAGCATTTCCCCGAAAGGGCAGATATGCACAAACACCGCACGGATGCCGCGTTCCCGCAGCGCAATCAGATAGTCGGTGATCTGTGCGCGGCACGCAGCCTCGTCCGGCTCAGAAAGCAGCCGCTCGCAGATAAAATACGGAATCCATGCCGCCCGGAAATCAGTCTCCTGCTCCGGCAGATGGAGCTGCGGCAGCGTCTGCCCGCGGCCGGGCGGATCGGCGGAGAGATCGCGGCTGCTCTGCGGGATGCAGGCGCTCAGGATCAGCAGCGCCAGAAGCGGCACGATCAGATGCTCTGTCAGAAGCGGCAGTCTGTGTTTCATCGGCAAGTCCTCCCTGTCAAAAATGATCGGCTGCTACTATTATATTCGCGCAGGCGGCGAAAAATTTGCCGGAAGCCGTCAAATACGGTATAACAAAGCGTATATTTCGTGACGAAAATTCGTGCAGATCAACGTCATAATTTGTTCACATTGTGAGTTTTTAGTTTTGATGATTCTGTTTTGCACAATTTTGGTCGTCACATTCTCCAAGAATTTGCGTGCCGTTTTTGCTGTTTTTCACAAAGGACCATTTCGTTATATATGCTAATTGCCCCAAAAATAGCTTGACAATGGCGGGAGTTTATGTTATACTGGTAGCGGTCCGCACGAGATTGTTACAATTCGGTTACGATAATCGGCGGCTTATTTACAAAATAGATATATAATCAAACAGCAGACAGGGGATCTTACAGGGAATAAAAAAGAGCATAAAAGGACAGTTAAACAGTTTCAGACTTCATTACGAGCCGGAAGAAAAAATGGAATGGAAATGGGAAAATCCGTGCGCCCCTCTGCGGACGCTCCGCCCAACCGAACGAAATGAAAGAGAAGGTGTCCTCTCCTATGAACCGTCTTTTTGCCCGAGCGGCAGCGGTCCTGCTCTCTCTCTGCATGACCTCCGCCATGGCGCCCGCCGTCTTCGCAGAACCGATCGCGACAGCAGGTGTCTCTTCTGCATCCGTCACAGCCGATGATGTGACCTACCGCCCTGTCTCCTATCTGGATTCCGCTGTGCTCACTGCATGGGTGCAGACGGTTATGAACGGCGACTGCGGGCTTTACAAGGATGAAAACGGCACAAAGGTGCCTGTTTCGATCGCTGTCAATGAATATCTCAACAACAGCCAGATGTATTTCGCACGCACCCGCTCCGGCGTCTTCTCCGGCTACGGCTATCAGTGCTACATCTATGCGCAGGCAGTCTATGCGCAGCTGTTCGATGAGATCGTCTATCACGGCCCCTCCTCCAGCTATATTTTGAAGCATTCCATACAGGTGATGGGTTCGTCTCCCGTGCTCACTTACAGCATGCTGCGCGATGCGCATGTCATGCCCGGCGCCTATCTCCGCACGACTGCCAACACAGACGGCAGTTACAGCAGCAGCTACGGACACTCCCTCATCATCCTCGGCTATGACGAGAACGGCATCACCATCCTTGAGGGCAACGCAAACGGCAGCGGACTCGTGCGCTGCTACACCACAACCTATGATCTCTTCAATTCCGGCTACCTGAATGCGCGGTATATCTGCCACATCGTGCAGCCGAACGATTTGTATTACCAGCAGAACTTCGGTCTGAGCTGGAATATGTACGCAAATGCCGCCGTCACAACGACCACAACGCCGGCGGCAACCACGGCACTGACCACGACCACAACACCCGCACCGCCCGAGACCTGGGAGGCGCCGGAGCTTGATCTGCACCGCGTCGGGCTGCACTATCAGCTCGATGTGCCGGGCGAAACAGCGCTCACATGGGAATCCAGCGACGAGACCGTCGCAGAGGTCGATGCTGACGGCACCGTGACACCGCTCAGAGACGGCTATGCGGTCATTACCGCCTCCGGCAGCGCCCGCAGCTATGACTTCGAGCTGAACATCGAAGGCGCTGACTGGGCAGACGCAGGCGATCTGGACAGCGACGGAGAAGTCACTGCGCTGGATGCCATGCAGGCACTCCGGATCTTCGCAGACAGCCACCTCACAGATGCCTCCGAGCTGACGGATGACATGCTCCTGATCGGCGATCTGGACGATGACGGAAAGATTATGGCAACGGATGCACAGCAGATTCTGCGGTATTTTGCAGAGCGCGTGTTCCGGCTTTCCGATGACAGCGCAGAGGAGCTCTGGCTCTCGATCCTGAACAACTGATACACAGAAACCCGCTTCGGTCAGGCTGACCGGAGCGGATTTTTGTGCGTTGTTCAAAAAAAGTTCATATTTTCGCATGAATTTGCGCAAGAATGTTCCAAATCGCACGAAACATCCTTGACAATTCTGCACAGTTGTGTTAAACTAAATTTGTTGAATTGTATAGAGGGGGAAATCTATACTTTATATTTAAAAGAGAGAGTCAACATTTTACGGAGGGATTATTATGAAAGACACAAAGATGAAAGTGCTGACATTCCTGTCAGCGGCCGTGATCGGAATGGGCTCGATCCCGGCATTCGGCGCACTGGCTGCTGACACCGCAAGAGTCGGCGACAAGCTTTCGGTTCAGAGCGGCTCGCAGTCACAGCACAGAGGAAACTGCGACGGCTACAGCTACGAGGTCTGGATCGACAACACCGGCGGCAGCGGCTCCATGACGCTCGGCAGCGGCGGCACCTTCAAGGCAGAGTGGAGCGCGACCATGACCAGAGGAAACTTCCTCGCACGCCGCGGCATGTCCTATGACGCAGACAAAAAGAAAGCGACTACTTACGATCCGATCGTCCTGAACTATGACGCAGAGTATACCGCAAGCAATCAGGGCAACTCCAGACTGTGCGTCTACGGCTGGTTCAGAAATCCGCTCGTTGAGTATTACATCATCGAGGACTGGAAGAACTGGAACCCGTCTATGGACAGCAACAAGAACGAAAGCAAGACCGTCACAATCGACGGCGCGGCATATGAGATCTTCTGGCTCTGGCATGAGGGTCCGACGATCGACGGCGGCAGCGCCAGATTCAAGCAGTATTTCAGCGTCCGCAAGAACACCAGAACCTCCGGCTCCATCACCGTTACAGATCACTTCAAGGCATGGGCGAACGCCGGCTGGGATATCGGCACGCTCTATGAAGTTGCTCTGAACGCAGAGGGCTGGGAGAGCAGCGGCACCGCAAACATCAAGAAGCTGACCATGTCCAACACCCCGGATTCCAGTGTCACCGGCACCACCGTCTCCACCGAGCCGGAGCCTACGATCTCCTATACGCCCGCTTCCGGCAAGGGCACTTCCATCACCGACAGCTTCGAGACCACCTCGACCCTGTGGGAAGGCAGAGGCACCAATTCCGTCGGTCTGACAAAGGACTTCACACACGGCGGCACACAGGCGCTCTATGTCACCGACCGCGAGCACTCCTGGAACGGCTTTACCGCAACAAGCGATGAGCTCGTCGCAGGGCATGAGTATTCCTTCGAGGGCTACACCGCGATCAAGAGCACGAATTATGACAAGGCTGGCTTCACCGTCGGTCTCCAGTATGACCTCAACGGCAAGACAAACTACGATGACATCACCAGCGCAAGCGCTGACTCCGGCAAGTGGGCAAAGCTCGCTGATGACTTCACGATCCCGGCAGGCGCAACCAATATCTCACTCTACATCCAGACAACCTACACCGAGAACGATCAGCCGAGCGACATCATCCCGTTCTTCCTCGATGATGTGACGCTGACCGACAAGTCTCAGGCAACCACCACCACAACGACGACCACTACGACCACAACGACGACTACCACCACAACGACCACGACGACAACTACGACCTCCACCACAACCACGACCACCACGACGGAGACCACCAGCACGACCTTCGTCACCGACGGCAACCCGCTGCTCGCAAACGAGACCTCCGTCAAGGCAAGCGCAAACGGCTCTGCTAAGATCGACTTCTCCTATCCGCTGGGCGGCACTCCGAAGGATCTGACCTTCAGCGTCGCGGATGAGTCCGTCGCAAAGGTTGTCTATACCAGCGGAAACACCGCAACGATCCAGGGCATCAAGGCCGGCAAGACCACAGTCACCGTCAGCGACGGCAAGCACTACCCTGTCACGATCGAGGTTGAGATCACGGCAGCTGAGCAGGTGAGCAGTCTCCGCGGCGATATCGACTGCGACAATGATGTCGGACTGAGCGACGCAGTTGCAATGGCAAAGGCGATGGCCGGCAAAGACATCGGGCTGACTGCACAGGGTCTCCACAACGGCGACCTGAACAACTCCGGCGGCATTGATGATAAGGATCTCACATCGCTGCTGAGCTTCCTCGCAGGCATAATTGAAAAGCTCTGATCCCGCAGCAAAATCCCCGTACTGTATCATGCAGTACGGGGATTTCTGATTTTATAAGCACGGAGCCCGTGCAGGCGATATTCTCAAGCCAGCTGACATTTCTGTGTCGGACTGCGGTCAGCGGCACCTCATTCGTGCAGCAGCAGCACGAGCAAACCGCCGACTGCGGCAAGCATCGCAGCAGCCTGTGCCGCACAGCCCCCGCAGCAGCCGCGGCGGCGCACATGCGGCGGCAGCGGTCTCGGATCCGGGTGCGCATAGGGCGGACGCTCAAAATCACGCGGGAGGGGCACGCTGCGGAAATAGGCATTGCCGGGCGCATCATCATAGAGCCCCGGGTCATATCCCGGCATGCGGTCATAGCCGAATGAATGATCATATTCATGCCAGCGTGCGCGGCTGCGCGGCGGCCGCGTGGGACGGTGCGCGCGCGCATCCCAGCCGGGCTCCCTGCGCGGGTACGGCTTCTGATACGGATTCTGCTGCGGCGGTCTGCTGCCGAAATGCGAGCGGAAGAATCCGCCGGACTGCCGCGGGCTGCCTGCCGTACGGTCCGGGGCGGGGAGCCCCCGCGGGCGTTATTCTCAAGTCGTCCAAATATCCCGTGCTCGACAATGCACCAGTGACGGCGCTGTTCGCGCCTGTTGCAGTCAGTGTTCTATTAGCGGTGCCGGTGAATTCAAAAGCTGCGAACAGCAGCGTCATACATAGCTGCTGCACATTCTCTTTCCCGCCTCCCGGAGGCAAAATGCCTGCACGGGCTCCGTGCAAATTCTGATTTGTCTTTGACGGGTGATGCAGCATCTCAGGGGATATAATAATACACAGTGCCGCCGAGCTCCTCGCTGAAATATGAAGGGATCACCGCAGCAAGCGGATCTGATGCGGGATCTGCGGCAAGCTGCTCCGCAAGATAGCAGAACAGCGCGATCTGATCCGTTGTGACGGCGGTGCCGTCTGTGAGGCGTGCGGAGACCTTACGCGGTGACTGCTGATCGACAATCGCCTGTCTCCCGCCGAAGCTGTACCGGATCTGCTGCAAAACCGCTGCGCCGTCTTCCGGAGTGCCGTATACATCGGCTGAGAGCAGCGCACCGGGCGCCAGCGAAGCCTCTGTGCCGTTTGCAGAGAAGGAACAAATGCTGCCGTCCGCACGGAAGCCTGCCGCTTCTGCCATCTGCACAAGATCAAAAACGGTCTGACCTTCCTCCTCGCGGCAATACTGCGCGGGATCCTTGCTGAGCGGAAGCCGCACTGCCGCAATCCCAGAAAGCTGATGCTGCACAGGACCCGTTTGCGCGGGCGCTGTGCTTGTCTGTGTTTCAGTCTCCGCAGTCTCTTCGAGCAGAGCGGTCGTCTCCGGGAGCGCCGTGGTGTCGTGCATCTCTGCCGTCTCCGTGACGGCTGATGCTGTCTCGGGCGAGGGCTCTGTCTCCCACGGATCCGGCTCCGTGAACAGCGGCTCCGTCTCGCGGTATGTGTCATCATAGGCATCATAGCCCGGTGAACGCGCCGGATCCGTCAGCTCCGGGTAGACAGCTTCTGTTGTCTCCGCGCTGTTTTCCGCATAATAAACATAGCTGTTTTCTTCCGGCTGATCATAATCCAGCACACAGCCGCTGAGCAGGAGCCCTGCCGCAGCCGCAGCGTATAATTTGCCCTTCGGTTTCATAGATACCCTTTCTTTTTTCAATGCTTCGCGATCTCAAAGGTGAAAATCACGCTCGGAATCACGATCAGAATCGTGTTGCGGATCATTTTTCTGCGCATTTTCCGCCACTGCCGGTCTGTCAGCTTTCCGACGCGCGGGATACTCAGCAAACTGAGCACGACTGCCGCCGACATATAGATGAAATAGCAGTTGACTGTGAACAGATAGGCGGCGCCGAGCAGCATTTTCCATTCCTGATGCGCCAGCGAATAGCCGCAGGTGCAGAGCGGGGGCATGAGCGCCGTCGCAATCGCAACGCCCGGGATGACATTATTTGCCTTGTCGCGCCGCGTGTTGCCGATGATGCCGGCAAAGCCGCCCGCGACCGCGACGATCACATCAAAGAAGCCGGGCGATGTGCGTGCAAGCAGCTCTGTGCTCGGTGCATTGACCGGCGAGAGAATAAAATACAGCGTCGAGACCAGCAGGCTGACGATCACCTGAAAGGCAAAGCCGAGCGTATTGCGCTCAAACTGCTTTTTGTCGCCGGAAACTGTGCCGTAAGCAAGCGCAAGCAGGCTGCCCATCAGCGGGGAGATCAGCATGGCGCCGATGATCACCGCCGCCGAGCCGGTATTCAGTCCGACCGATGCGATCAGGATGGCACAGATCAGCACGCACATATTGGTGCCCGTGACCTGCCCGCCCGCCAGAATGCGCTCCCTGATCTCCTCATGCGAAGCGGAATCCTCATGCAGCGAGAAAATGCGCCGGAGTGTCTGCTTCAGTTCGTCCAATGGCTGCACCGTCCTTTTCTCTTGTTTTCGTATATTATACCATATTGCGCAAAAAAAAGCAATGGCGGCGGGGAGCCCCCGCCGGCGTCTTTCTCAAGTCAACTGACTATTCCGCGCTTGACAATTCACCGGCGACGCTGCTGTTCGCAGCTATTGCAGTAAATGCTTTGAGAATAGTGCAGGATATATTCAGCAGCGCAGGTGCAGACAAAAGCTGCGAGCAGCTATTGCAAATTCCGTTCTCCCCTGTCTTATCCTATCTGTTTTGGTTTCCCGTCAGCTTGGAGTTCACTGATAGAGGAATAGGGGATCAGGAAAGCGGGGGCTCGGGGGCGAAAACCTAAGGGGGAAGGGAGAGTGCGAGCGCAGCGAGCTTCGCTCTTCCCCCTTGGGTTGTCACCCCCGGTTCAGGTGCGCCCGGAGCCCGGGCAGGCGTTTTTCTCAAGTCAACTGACTATTCCGTGCCAGCCTGCGCACCGGTGACGCCGCTGTTCGCGGCTGTTGCAGTAAATGCTTTGAGAATAGTGCAGGATATATTCAGCGGCGCAGTTGCAGACAAAAGCTGTCTTGACCCCTCCGCCACTGCCTTCGGCAGCGGGTCCCCTCCCCTTTCAGGGGAGGCTAGAAAACAGGGAGGAACGGTGCGTCCAAAAGCCGCGAACAGCGGCGTCATACCTAGCTGCTGCACATTCTATTTCCCGCCTCCCGGAGGCAAATTGCCAGCGGGGGCTCCCCGCAGCCCCCGCCGGCGTCTTTCTCAAGTCGTCCAAATATCCCGTGCTTGACAATTCACCGGCGACGGCGCTGTTCGCGCCTGTTTCGGTAAATACTTTGATAATAGTGCGGATAATTATTCAGCGGCGCAGTTGCAGACAAAAGCTGTCTTGACCCCTCCGCCACTGCCTTCGGCAGCGGATCCCCTCCCCTTTCAGGGGGGGCTAGAAAACAGGGGGAACGGTGCGTCCAAAAGCCGCGAACAGCGGCGTCATACCTAGCTGCTGCACATTCTCTTTCCCGCCTCCCGGAGGCAAATTGCCAGCGGGGGCTCCCCGCCCCCTCTTGAAATGGGAGGGGAAACATGGTATAATAATTGCAGATCCTTTACGGAAGGAGCAAACCATGGCAAAGCAAGACAAGCATCTGTATCCCTCTGTCCACAGGGGCATCGTCATTGCGGCAGTGCAGGCGCTCGGCATCGTGAACCATCGGGCGGCAAAACGCTTTTCCGTCGGCGACCTCGAAACCATGACGAACGAAGCCGCTGCCCCCGATGTTCGCGGCGACCGCCAGCAGGGCCGCGGCAGACATTATTACTGCGCTGTCTCCCCGAAGGGCGAACCGCAGCCGCAGCATTTCATCACCGGCAGCTACCGCAACGGCAGACATGCGCTCGGCCCCTCCCCGCTCACAATGCTCGAGGGCGAATACCGCATGGCGCTCGGGCTTTACCGCGCCGGCAGATTCTATCCCGCAATGCAGTCGATCTCCCGTGCGATGCACATGCTCGCCGATATCTGCTGCCCGCCGCACAGCTCCGGTCTCACCTATTTCTCCCGCTTCGGCTATGCCCACAAGCGCTATGAGGCAGGTGCCGCTGAGCTCTTCTGGGGCGGCAACGGAAAGATGATCGCTTCGGAGGAGCACAACGCCGCGCAGAAATGGGCGGAGGAGGCAGCGGAAAATATCCCCTTTGACCATTACACCGATCTCTGGCAGTACAGCGCGCCCCGCCCGGACGGGACATGGCGCCGCAGCCGTTTCACATCTGTCTGCAATGCGCTGGCAGAATCCGGTGCAAAGGAGCTGCCCTTCGTCTTCAGCAGCGAACGCGCAGACCGCGATGAGTCCGCGCACCGCCGCATCATCCTCTCGATTCAGAACTGTGCCGCCCTGCTCGCCGCCTTCGACCGCGATATCAGCGACAAATCCGTCCCTGTCTGGTCAATGCATCAGCCCTACTGGCTCTGTGCACCCGGCGCAAAGCTCGCGCTCTCGCAGGATCCGCTCTATCTCCACTTCGAGGAGGACGGCGCGGTCTCCCTTGCGACGGCAGAGGGCGCCTATCTCTCTGTCTCACGCCGCTTCGGCACCGTTTCGCTCCGGGAGCCGGATGAGGGCTATATCACAGAGTTCCGCTTCGGCTATGAACCGCTGCTCGCGCTCTACCCGGAAGGCAACCAGAAGAAGCTCGTGAGCGTCACGCGATATTTCCCGCTCTGCCGCAGCCGCAGCAGCTTTGCACGCGAGGCCGATCTTATCCGCTCCGCAGGCTTCGTGCTCAGGCGCAATCCGCCGAAACGCTGCCGTTTCATCTTCGGGGAAAAGACACAAAACCCGGATGAATGAGGTTGTGCAAATTGCTGTGATACGCCCGTCAAATCACAGCGCTATGCCGAATTGCGGGGGACATTGTTCCAAAATTCCGCCCCCGCCTTGACAAAAGCATGTAAAATATGCTATAATAAATTGACTATTAAGCCCGCAGGTCATGCAGTTTGCCGCAGGCCGCCCGGGCATCAAAGGAATGGTATTTAGAATGGATAAGCAGATCCGAGTGAAGTTTCATGTCTCCTTCCAGCCCGGCTGGGTGCTTGCCCGGCGCGACGCCTCTGCGCTGCCCGTCGATCAGACGGCAAGCCGCATCGTAGAAAAGCTGGAAGGCGAAATTATCCGCAGCAACCTGACCGAATGCGAAGGCGTGCTCACAGGAAAGGATGCCTCCGAAGCGGAAAAGGCGCTCAATCAGCTCATCGCGGACACATTTGATATTTCCGTCGATGATGCCTGCTTTGCAGTCGCGGTTGAAGTGCTCCCCGCAGAGGAAGCCCCCGCTGAGCCGGAGACCCCGAAGGCAGAAACGCCCGCTGAACCCGCAAAGCCGGAAGCGCCCGCAGCGCCCGCTGAACCCGCAAAGCCCGCGACCGTCGGCGGATTCCCGCTGCCCTCCTCGCTCGGCGGCGCACAGCAGCAGTCTGCCGCAGCAAAAAAGCAGCCCGAAGCGCAGCAGGCATCCGCTGAGACCCCTGAAGCGGTCATGGCGGAGATTGAGGCGCTGATCGGCGCAGAGCCCTTCAAGGAGATCTGCCGCGAGGCTGTCAGCATCGCGCCCCGTCTCAAGGAAAACGATATGCTTGAGGCATTCACACGCAGATGCTACCTCTTCGCCGTCAACGACGGCTGCGGCCTCACGCATTATCTTGAGCTCTACGCAAAGCTCATCGAGGCGCTCGGTCTCTTCAATTTCCACCCGAGCAACAGCGGTCTGCCCATCAGCTTCCGCACCGATAAGAAGGCGCCCGTTGTCGAGGCGCAGCTCCCGCCGCCCGATTCCGATCAGAATCCCGAGGCAGCGATGAAGAATATCCTTCAGCAGGGCAAGAACTATGTCGTCTGCATTGATATTTCCGCCTGGATGAGCAAGATCACCTCGCCTGTCTTCCGCAGCATCCTGCGGCAGGCAGAGCTCAGCGCCGGCGAGAGCATCATCTGCTTCCGCGTGCCCTTCATCGAGCACACGGTGCTGCATAACCTGCACAAGGCACTGAACGATCAGCTCTTTATCCGTGATGTCGCGATCGTGCCCTTTGAGTGTGCAGAGCTTGAGACCTATGGCAGAAAGCTGCTTGAGAACAAGTCCTTCACCGTCGAGGATGCCGCCTGGGAGCTCTTCAAGCTCCGCCTCCACGACGAGAAGAACGACGGCAGATTCTACGGCTTCCACACCGTCCGCAAGGTGGTGCTGGAAATGCTCTATATGAAGCAGCTCTTTGATGTGCAGAACGGCATCTCCGACAAGGTCATCAAGGCAGAGGAGATCAAGGATCTCTGCATCTCCGAGCACAGCATCGAGAAGACCGGCGAGGAAATGCTCGCGGATCTGGTCGGCATGGAAGCAATCAGCGATCAGGTTCACACCGTCATCGGTCAGATCCTCGCAGCGCTTGAAAACGATAAGCTCGAGATGCCGTGTATCCATATGCGCTTCCTCGGCAACCCCGGTACCGGCAAAACGACCGTTGCCCGCATCATCGGCAAGCTGCTCGCAGAAAAGGGCGTCCTGCGTGTCGGTGCATTCATCGAGCGCAACAGCCGCGAGCTCTGCGGCAGATACATCGGCGAGACCGCTCCGCTGACCGCAGCCGCATGCCGCGATGCCTACGGCTCCGTGCTGTTCATCGACGAGGCGTATTCGCTCTACCGCGGCGGCGACGCCAGCAAGCGCGATTACGGTCTGGAGGCGATCGACACGCTGATCGCGGAGATGGAAAATCACCGCAGCGATATGGTCGTCATCATGGCAGGCTACACCGACGATATGGAAACGCTCATGGGCGCAAACGCCGGTCTCAGAAGCCGTATGCCGTTTGAGATCCGCTTCCCGAATTACACAAAGGAGCAGCTCGCAGAGATCTTCCTGCGCATGGCTTCCAAGTCGTTCACCTGGAATGAGGATTTCGAGCAGGCGATCCGCGATTACTTCATGAAGCTCGATCAGGCGATGATCGACTCCAAGGAATTCAGCAACGCCCGCTTCGTCCGCAATCTCTACGAGCGCACCTGGGGCAAGGCAGTGCTCCGCTGCCAGATGGCTTCGCAGCCCTGCAAGGAGCTCCGCACCGAAGACTTCGCGCTTGCCGTCTCCGACAGCGACTTCCAGAACATCATCGGCAAGCCCGCAAGAACGCTCGGCTTCTCCTGATCCCCGTTTCTCAGCGGGGCAGGCGTCCCGCACAATTATATTATTTATTCCACTTATAAGGAGGAACTAACCATGGCAGCAACACAGCAGCAGCTTCAGAACGCAGAGAACATGTTCAACTCCATCTGCAACATGCTCAACAGCATCAACTTCCGCTACGATACCGGCAGACGCGACGAGGACTTCGTCATCACCTGCACCGTCAACGGCGATGACATCCCGATGAAGATGTTTATTATCGTGCGTCCGGAGCGCGAGATCGTCTCCCTGCTCTCGCCGATGCCCTTCAACACCCCCGAGGATAAGCGCGTGGAAATGGCAATGGCAGTCAATGTTGCAAACTACGGCATCATCGACGGTTCCTTTGACTACGATATCTCCGACGGTGAAATCCGCTTCCGCATGACTGCAAGCTACATCGAGTCTCTGCTCGGTCAGGAGCTCTTCAAGTACATGCTCTTTGTCTCCGCAAATACGGTTGACCGCTACAATGACCGCTTCATGATGCTCGCAAAGGGCAACATGACCCTCGATCAGTTCATTCAGGCGGACAGACAGTGATCTTGAAAAGATGTGTGCCGGACAGATATGCGCTGTTCGGCACATTCTGCAAAAAAGGAGGAAACACTTATGGCAGCAACACAGCAGCAGATGCAGAATGCTGAAAACGTATTCAACACCATCACCAAGATGCTCGACAGCATCAAATTCCACTATGAGACAGACACCAGCGACGGCATGTTCATGGTGACCTGCACCGTCAACGGTGACGACATTCCGATGAAGGTCTTTATGTTCGTCCGTCCGGAGCGCGAGATCGTCAGCCTCTTATCGCCGATCCCGGTCAAGGTGCCGGAGGATAAGCGCGTCGAGATGGCACTTGCAGTCACGATGGCGAACTTCGGCATGATCGACGGCTCCTTCGACTACGACCTTGAGCGCGGCGAGATCCGCTTCCGCCTGACCGAGAGCTTCGTCGAGAGCCTGCTCGGTGCAGAGCAGTTCCGCTATATGCTCGGTGTTTCCGTGAATACGATTGACCGCTTCAACGACCGCTTCCTGATGCTCGCAAAGGGCATGATGACGCTGGAGCAGTTTACGGATGCGCTCTCCAAATGACGCGCAGAGCACACACAGAATCAAGGAGGTAATCCAACATGGCAGCAACTGAACAGCAGCTCCAGATGGGAGAAAAGGTATTCCAGACAATATGCAGCATGCTCAACGGCATCAACTATCACTACGAAACCGACCGACGCAATGAAGATTACCGCATCATCTTCACAGTCAACGGCGATGACATCCCGATGAAGATCTATATGATCGTGCGTCCCGCACGCGAGGTCGTCAGCCTGCTCTCCTCGCTGCCCTTCCAGGCACCGGAGGACAAGCGCGTGGAGATGGCGATGGCGGTTGCGGTTGCAAACTACGGTCTGATCGAGGGCACCTTCGATTATGACATCAACGACGGCGAGATCCGCTACCGCCAGACCAACAGCTATCACGAGAGCCTGCTCAGCGAGGCGCTCTTTGATAAGATGCTCCAGCTCTCGCTGCACTGGATCGACCGCTACAACGACCGCTTCATGATGCTGGAAAAGGGCATGATGACCCTCCAGCAGTTCATCGAAGCGGAGAACTAAAGCGTCGCTTTGCGAAGATTGATCAACACAATGAAAGGCATGGCTTCGGCTGTGCCTTTTTTGTCCCGCAGTCAGTTCCGCAAAGCCGGGCTCCGATTCGGGAAATTACCACTTTACTTTTTTGCGGTTCTGTGATATAATAGATTTGATTATCCGCAGGCGGGCTTTGTCTGCCCCTGCCAGAAAAATACAGAACAAAAAAGGAGCCTTTCCTATGCGACTGCGCAGCCCGTTTTCTCCGATCACCCTTGAAAATGAGCGGAGAGAGCCCTATTTGCAGGTCTTCCTGCTGGGCTTTGGTATCTTATTCCTCTCGATTCTGCCCATCGTGATCTTCACGCACGGCTACTTTATCTATTACGGTGACTTCAATTCGCAGCAGATCCCCTTCTACTGGCTCGCACACCGCGCCGCACAGCAGGGGGCGCTCGGCTGGAACTGGTTTACCGACCTCGGCTCGAATTTCATCGGATCCTATTCCTTCTATCTGCTCGGCAGTCCCTTCTTCTGGTCAACTGTCCCCTTCTCCGATGACACCGCGCTCTATATGATGCCCTATCTGCTGGCGCTCAAGCATGCCTTCGCCGCGCTGACTGCCTATGCCTATATCCGGCGCTTTGTGCGGAACCGGCAGGCGGCGATGATCGGCGGCCTGCTCTATGCCTTCTCGGGCTTCCAGCTCTTCAACATCTTCTTCAATCACTTCCAGGATGTGACCGCGTTCTTCCCGCTGCTGCTCATCACGCTCGAGCAGCGCGTCAATGAGAACCGCCGCGGCATCTTCGCGCTGACGGTCGCATTCATGGCAGTCCTCAATTACTACTTCTTCACAGGACAGGCAGTGTTCGTGATCCTGTATTTCATCCTGCGCTGCCCGTGCAGGGATTTCAGCGCAAATCTCCGCAAATTCTTCAGCATTGCCTTTGAAGCGGTCGCCGGCGTGATGATCGCAGCCTTCATGCTGCTGCCCTCCGCCCTTGCCATCATCGAGAACACCCGCGTCTCCAATTACCTCTTCGGGCTCGATATGGTCACCTATTCCGACCGCACACGCCTCTGGCGCATCATCGAGAGCTTCTTCCTGCTGCCCGATGCCCCCGCACGCCCCAATCTCTTCCAGTCGGATTTCGGCAAATGGGCATCCATCGGCGGCTATCTCCCGCTCTTCTCGATGGCAGGCGTCATTGCGTTCATGTCGCAGAAGCGGAAGCATTGGGCAACAAGGCTCACCGCAATCTGCATGGTCTGTGCGTTCATTCCGATCCTCAACTCGATGTTCTATATGTTCAACGGGTCGTATTACGCACGCTGGTTCTATATGCCGATCCTTATTATGGCGCTGATGACTGCCTATGCGCTCGACAATCCGAAGATCAAATGGCGCGGCGGCATCACCGTCTGCGGCATCTTCTTCGCGCTCTGCGCCGTGATCTCCCTGCTCCCGACAAAGGATAAGGACGGCGCGGTTCACTTCTTCGAGTTCGCGAAATACCCGTGGTATGTCTGGCTGGTGCTGCTGCTCTGCACTGCCATGCTCATCATCACAGGCATCATTGCGGATGCACGCCGTCAGGGCAAGCCCGCGCAGGATATGGCGCTCTGGATGACCGTGCTCGGCTGCATCTTCTCGACCTGCGCAATGGTCTATTTCGGCGTCGGGCTCGGCGCTTACCCGACCTACTACGTCAATTCCGCGATCAAGGGCGGTAAGGAGATCTCCGTAGATATGCCGGAGAATCAGTTTGCGCGTGTCGATATTTCCGAGGACTACGACAATTACCCGATGATCTGGGGCTACCCGAACATGCGCTGCTTCCACAGCGTTGTCCCGACCTCGATCATGGATTTCTATGACGCACTGGATATTACGCGCGATGTCGCATCCCGTGCAGACCACAAGGCATATCCGCTCCGTGCGCTCTTCAATGTCAAGTATTACTTTGACAAGGCATTTTCCGATCAGACGGATACCTATACCTATGAGCTTGATATGCCCGGCTTCAATTATCTCAAGAAGGAAAACGGCTTCTATATCTACGAGAACGAAGCGTATATTCCGATGGGCGTCGCATATAACTGGTATATCGACCGCGAGAGCTTCGACCAGATGACGCCCCTCTCCAAGCAGAAGATCATGCTCAAGGCGCTGGTGCTTGAGGCAGATCAGGTCACGCGCTATGCCGACCTGCTCGAAAAGCTGCCGGAGAATGAAAAGTATTCGCTTGATGACAACAACTACGCCGACTACTGCAAATCGGTCGCAGAGACACGCACCTGCTCCGATTTCAGCTATGATTCCTACGGCTTCCGCGCACACGCATCGCTTGACGAGCCGCAGATGGTCTTCTTCAGCGTGCCCTTTGAAAAGGGCTGGACTGCGGAGGTCAACGGCAAGGCAGTCACGCCGGAAAAGGTCAGTGTCGGCTTCATGGCAGTGCCCTGCGAGGCAGGCGAGAATACAATCGTATTCCGTTATGAGACGCCAGGGCTGCGCATCGGTCTGATGATCTCTGCGGGCGGTCTCCTGCTGCTGGTGCTCTATCTGCTCTTTACGCTCAGACGCGCAAAGACCGAGCGCCGCACTGAGCCGCGCAGACGCTACTGCTACGACTACGAGGCAGGTCTCACGCTTCCCGTCGCGGAGCACAACGCCTATCTGCGGTATGCTTTCTATCGCCGCAGCACTGAGGAGGCGGAACCGGAGGAGGGCGATCCCGCAGAAGATGCGCCGCCCGCCGATACAAAAAAAGACCCCGCGGAGGAACCCGCGGAGCGTCCGAAGGAGGATACCGATGGAGACAGCACATCTGATTGAACAGCAGCTCAGCTCCGAGGAGATCTACAACGGCAGGATCCTGCATGTCACGCGGGACACCGTGCTGCTCGAAAACGGCGATCAGGCGATCCGTGAGGTGATCCATCACCCGGGCGGTGCCTGCGCCGTGCCGGTTGTCATGCGCGGCGGCGTGCCCCATGTGCTAATGGTAAAGCAGTTCCGCTATCCGCACCGCGCAGAGACGCTGGAGCTCCCGGCGGGCAAGCTCGAACAGGGCGAGGATCCTGCGGAATGCGCCAGACGCGAGCTCAGAGAGGAAGCGGGCGCGGTCGTTGAGGATGCCAAATTTACGCTGCTGGGGTCGCTTTTCCCGACCCCGGCATACGATACCGAGGTCATTTATATGTATCTCGCAGAGGATGTGACGCTGCTGCACACGCAGTCGCTGGATGCGGATGAATTCCTCGATGTGACGGAGCTGCCGCTCAGTGAGGCGGTCGATCGGGTCATGCGGAATGAAATTCCCGACGCGAAAACGCAGATCGCGCTGCTGAAAGCGGCAAGGGCGCTCGGCATCTGATCTCACGGCGGCACAAAAAACCGCCGCCCGGGGCTTATGCCGGACAGCGGTTTTCGGGATACTGCACTCAGAGGATCGGCTCCTCGGGAGCAATGCCGTTCTCAGCAAGGTCTGCCTTGAACTGCGTAAGCTGTGCCTCCTGTGCGTCGCGGAGCTGCTGCTGGAGCTGCGCCTCATACGCATCGAGGATCTGCTGCTCGAGATACTGTCTTGCCTGTGCCGAGATCGGATGAACGATGTCGCGGAAAATCCCGCTCTCATCCTTCCGGCTGGGCATCGCAACAAAGAGCCGGTTCTCGCCCTGCACAACCTTGATGTCATGCACGGCAAGCATCTGGTCGAGTGTGATGGAGACAATGGCGCGGAGTCTGCCGTCAGCCATCATCTTGCGGATCTTGAGATCTGTAATTTGCATGATAGGTACCTGCCTTCCTTTGGATGCATCCTGCGTCTGTCTTCTGACTCCCGTGATGCGCTGTTAGTATATCGCGGCACTTCTGCTATTTGTTATGTGCCTTAACATCGCTATTTTAGCATGTGATTGTGTTCGTTTTGTGAAACTTTCGGGGAAAAAGCCGCGAAAATCAGACTTCTTGCGTGAAAGTTTTGTGAATATGTTAATTATGAAGGGACGGATTATATGAAATCATTACTGGAGGGCAAACGCCATATCCACATGATCGGCATCGGCGGCAGCGGCATGTACCCGCTTGCGCAGGTGCTCCATGCAAAGGGCTATTACCTCACAGGCTCCGATAACAACGAAACAGATACCCTCGCGGCAGTCCGTGCGATGGGCATTCCCGTGCAGCTCGGACAGCGTGCGGAGAATCTCGGCGACGCGGATCTGGTCGTCTATTCCGCCGCGATTGCAAAGACGAATCCCGAGCGTGCGGCAGCAGAAGCAAGCGGCGTCGCGATGATGGAGCGCAGCGAGCTGCTGGGGCTTGTCTCCGAGTGGTACAAGGATGCGGTCTGCATCTCCGGCACGCACGGCAAGACCACAACCTCCTCGATGGTCGCGCAGATTCTCTTCACCGCCGGCATCGACCTCTCCGCGGTCATCGGCGGCAAGCTCCCCGCAATCGGCGGAAGCGGCAGAGCGGGCAGCAGTGATGTGTTTGTCTGCGAGGCGTGTGAATATGTCGATACCTTCCTGCGCCTCTCCCCTGATATTGCCGTGATCCTGAACATTGACGAGGATCATATGGAATATTTCAAGACGCTTGAGAATCTGAAAGCGTCGTTTACGAAGTTTGCAGAAAAAGCAAGCAGAACCGTCATTTACAACGGTGACGATGCCAATACCTGCGATGCGCTGAAGGGCGTGAGCGGCAAGGAGATGATCTCCTTCGGCATCCAGAACGCCGACTGCATGTGGCGCGCTGAGAATATCACCCACACCGCCGAGCAGACTACGACCTTCACGGTGCTCCGGAACGGCGAAGCGCTCGGCACGGCAACGCTGCTCGTCCCCGGCGAGCACAATGTGCTCAATGCGCTGGCAGCGATCGCCGCGGCACACTGCGTCGGGCTGAACTTCGCACAGTGTCAGGAGGGGCTGCTCGCCTTCCGCGGCGCAAAGCGGCGCTTCGATATTCACGCAGGCGTGAACGGCATCACCGTCGCCGATGACTACGCCCATCATCCCGCAGAAATCGCGGCAACACTCCGTGCGGCAAAGGCTATGCCCTACCGCCGCGTCATCGCCGTGCATCAGCCCTTCACCTATTCGCGCACCAAGCGCCTGATGGACGACTTCGCAGATGCGCTCTCCATCGCAGACATCGTGGCGCTGACCGACATCATGGGCGGCAGAGAGGAGAACACCGAGGGTGTCTTCACCAGCCAGCTCGCCGCAAAGCTCCCCGCGTGCATCTGGTTCCCGCAGGACGAAACTGTCCCGCAGACAGATGAACGGAAATACAAGAATTTCGACGATGTGTGCAATGCGGTCTGCCGCGTGGCACAGCCCGGCGACCTCATCATCACGCTCGGCTGCGGTGATGTCAACAAGCTCTCGAAGCAGATCGCCGACTCGCTGCGTGTGCGGGCGCAGCAGTGAGAAAGGATCCGATATGCTGAACGAAAAGGCGAGACGCATCTATGCGTATATCCGCTCACGCATTGACGAAGGCTATGCCCCGACCGTGCGTGAGATTTGTGCGGCACTGGAGATCCGCTCCACCTCGACCGTCCACAGATATATCAATCTGCTCGTCGATGAAGGGCTGCTCGACAAGATGGACAATCAGAACCGCGCCATCCGGCTGCACGGTGCCGGTGCCCGCAAGGTGCCGCTCATCAGCACCGTGACGCCCGGTACGCCGGTCACTGCGATCGAGAACATCTCCGATTATATCAGCTATGCGCCCGACCGCACGCATGAAGGCGAGCTCTTCGCCCTGCATGTCAGCGGAAATGCCATGATCCGGGCGGGCATTTTAGACGGCGATATTGTGATCGTCGAGCAATGTGACACAGCCAAAAACGGTGAGATCGTCGTTGTCCTCACAGGAAACAAGGAAACGGCAGTCCGGCGTTTTTATAAGGAAAGCAGCGGATACAGGCTCCAGCCGGAGAATGACACAATGGAGCCGATCTTCGTCCGCGAAGCTGTGATCCTCGGAAGAGTGGTCGCGCTCCAGCGGTATTTCGACTAATACAAAGAGAAAGGAAAAACAAAATTATGCTGAACCGTGTTAAGGTCGTGCTTTGCGGCAAGGAGTATGTGCTCCAGACAGAGGATGCACCGAGCTATGTCTATCAGCTCGCAAAGTCGCTTGAGAAGCGCATTTCCGACATTACGGAGAACAATCCGCGTGTCTCCGCGCATTCTGCGGTCATGATGGTCGCGCTCTCGACGATGGATGAGCTCACAAAGGCGAACAACGCCGTTGAGGTGATCCGTTCGCAGGTCAAGGAATATGTCGATGAAGCGGGCAAGGCACGCCTTGAACGCGATGCTGCTCTGCGCGAAATCGACGTTCTCAAGGCAAAGATCGAGCAGCTCGAAAACCTGCTGAAGCTGAAGGCGCTGAAGGACAGCATCGACGCCGAGGAGCCCGCTCCCGCGCCGAAGATCATCAAGCGTGCGGCTGCACCGGCAGAAGCGCCCGCCGAAGATGCGCCCGAGCAGCTCCCGCTCAGCTCCGACCAGACTGAGGAATGATCCCGCAGAATCCGCTCCCGGAGGTGCTGGCACCTGCCGGAAGTGCCGAAGCGCTGACCGCCGCACTCCGCTGCGGCTGTGATGCCGTGTATCTCGGTGCACGGCAGTTTTCGGCGCGCAGTCATGCAGAAAACTTCGATGATGCGTCACTTCTGCAAGCTGCGGAGCAATGCCGTCTCTGCGGCGTGAAGCTCTATCTCGCGATCAACACGCTGCCCTTTGAGACAGAGTTTGCCGCGCTCGATCGGCTGCTCGAGACAGTTGCAGCGATCGGCGCAGACGGCGTCATCGTGCAGGATCTCGGTGCGGCGGCATATATGCACAGCCGCATCCCGACGCTCCCGCTGCATGCATCTACACAAATGACAATTCACTCGCCCGCCGGCGTGCGCTTTGCTGCACAGGCGGGCTTTTCCCGTGCGGTGCTGGCGCGTGAGCTCTCCGAAACGCAGATGCGTGCCTGCTGCGAGGAAGCCGAACGCTGCGGCATCGAGACAGAAGTGTTCGTCCACGGCGCACATTGCATGTGTGTCTCCGGGCAGTGCTTCCTCTCTGCGGCAATGGGCGGCAGAAGCGCAAACCGCGGATGCTGTGCGCAGCCCTGCCGTCTGCCCTTTACGGCGGCAGAGAAGCAGCGGGAATACTGCGCGCTGTCGCTCAAGGATCAGTCGCTGCTCGCGCACCTGCAAACGATGTGCGAAATGGGCGTGTCATCCCTGAAAATCGAAGGCAGAATGAAGCGTCCGGAGTATGTCGCAGCGGCAGTCACCGCTGTGAAAACCGCGCTCAGAGGCGAAAATCCGGATCTTGACGAGCTGCGTGCCGTATTCTCGCGCTCGGGCTTCACAGACGGTTATTTCACCGGAAAGCGGCAGGATATGTTCGGCACGCGGCAGAAGGAAGATGTCACCGCGGCGCAGGGCGTTTTGCAGTCGCTCCGTGCAAAATACAGGCAGCCGCGCAAGGCGGCCGTGCTTGATGCGGCATATACGCTGCGAGCGGGAGAACCCGCAAAGCTGTGCGTGACAGACGGACAGTGCAGCGTGACGGTCACGGGCGAGATCCCGCAGACCGCACAGAGCCGCCCCACGGATGCTGACGCGCTCCGGCGGCAGTTTGAGAAGCTCGGCGACACAGTCTATTCCGCCGGGCGGGTCACGGCGGAGATCGGCGAAAACCTGATGCTCCCCGCCTCCCAGCTGAATGCGATGCGCAGAGAAGCCGTCGCTGCAATGGATGCCGCACGCATTGCCGCCCGTGCACCGAAGCATGTGCTCGCGGAGAAGCCGCTGTATCCGAAATGTGGAAAGCGCATGTCTGCGCGGAATTTCCGTCTGCAAATCCGAAGCCTTGCGCAGCTCTCGGCGCTCGGAGACCTCCGCCCCGATGCACTGCTGCTGCCGCTGCAATTATTCTCTGCCTTCCGCGAAAGCCCCTGTACTGCGCTGTTTTCGCCGGACGCGGTTCAGCTTTTGCCGCCGCGCTTTGTCTGCGATGAGGTTGCGCTCCGCCGTGCGCTGGAGACGGCATACGCCGCGGGATACACCCATCTTGCCTGCCGCGCAGTCGGCGACCTGATGCTCGGGCAGGAGCTGGGCTTCACGCTGCACGGCACGCTGGGTCTGCATGTGACGAACACCCCGGCAGCCGCGTATCTGCGTGACTTCGGCGTCACCGATGCACTGCTCTCCCCCGAGGCGAACGGTCAGGCGCAGCCTGCTGCCGTGCTGCCGCTCGGTGTGTTTGCATACGGTGCACTGCCTGTGATGCTCACGCGGAACTGTCCCGTCCGTGCGCAGGCCGGCTGCGGAAAATGCCGCCATGCGCTCACAGACCGCCGCGGCAATGTGCTCTATACAGACTGCACGCGCTTCACGGAAAAGCCCGATTACGCGGAGCTGTTCAATTCCGTTCCCGTGTGGCTTGCCGACAAGCCGGAGATGTATGAAACATACGCATATGCGCTGCTTTCGATGACGAACGAATCGCCGGAGCGCGTGCGGGAGATCCTCGCAGCATATCTCTGCGGGGCAAAGACCGCGCCGCCCGCGAAATTCACGCGCGGTCTGCACATCACGGACGGGTGAAAATGTATCGCTGGCGCGATGGATTTATAATGGGGCTCCGCCCCATGCTAAAGCAGTCGAGTTTGCTTCGCAAACATCGACAATCCCCGCCGGGGACAGCGGTCCCCGGACCCCGTTATTATCGAAGAGAAACCTGCAAAAGCCGCGAACAGCACCTTTTGCAAAGCGCCCCGATACATATGTACCGGGGCGCTCAGCTTGTCGAAAAAGCTCTGTAAAGTCACAGACCCTATGATTAAAGTTTCGGTCAAGCCTTTTCAAAGGCTTGCGAGAGTCCAGAGGCGAGCAGCCTCTGGTCGCCCTCCGCAGAGGGCGAAATCCCCTGACTTTAGGAGCTCCGCAAGGGTGAATCTCAAAAAGCATCCAGTGGATG
>JAEEGK010009041.1_pt1 | contig 23375 bp, 11 predicted proteins | sample 8958771 | NCBI WGS metagenome assembly JAEEGK01 (sample SAMN16246547, study PRJNA631951) | gut metagenome | biome: gut microbiome; feature: rumen; material: SC-attached | host: Bos | place: Iran: Karaj | collected 2018-10 | reverse complement strand
TCTGTCCTCAAGGACGCTTCCTCCACCGCCATCTACGGCTCCCGCGCTTCCAACGGCGTCATCCTGGTCACCACCAAGAAGGGCAGCGAAGGCGAAGTGCACGTAGACTACGACATGAGCATGGGCTGGCAGCAGGCCACCGCCCTTCCCACCGTGGTAGATTCCTGGATCTATGCCGAGCTCTACAACGAGGCAGCCGTAAACTCCGGCCGCAGCGTCAAATTCGGCCCCGAGGAAATTGCCGCTTTCCGCAACGGCGGCACCAACGTGAAGTGGATCAACGAGCTGTACAAGAACTCCGCCATGCAGCACAACCACAACCTTTCCGTCACCGGCGGCACCAAGAACCTCTCCTACATGGCCTCCCTCGGTTATGTAGACCAGAACAGCCTCTTCAAGGGCCCCGGCTACGGTTACAACCGCTATAACGGACGTATCAACCTGAGCCACAAGGTGAGCGACCGCCTCACGGTGAGCGCTACGGCCCAGTATACCCGCAACATCACCAAGGACCACGCCTACTGGACGGAGTGGATCATCGAGCAGTGCAACCGCATGCCCGCCATCTACGAAATCAAGAATGCCGACGGTACCTACAACTATCCTTCCGGCTCCAACTCCAACTCCCTGGAGCGCCTGGAGGCCGGCGGATACCGCCAGAGCCGCAACGAGGACATCAGCGGCACCATCAATGCCAACTTCCGTATCATCGACGGCCTGAACCTGAACGCCACCATCGGCGGACGTTCCCTCAATAACGGCACGCACGAGAACCGCATGGCATCGGCCGCCGCCGCTTCCGGCGACAAGGAAAACCACATCTCCGAGTCTTCCTACCGTGCCACCAAGCTCACCACTACCGTTACGCTTAATTACGAGAAGACGTTTGCTGGTAAGCACAACTTCGCCGCCCTCGTGGGCTATGCCTACGAAGGAGAATCGGCCAAAGACTATAATACCCAGCGTCTTACCGACAACTCCAAGTACGACATCTTCGTCGGCGGTCTCTCCGGCGACAACGTCTCCAACGGCGGCGGCGCCTCCGACTGGTCCCTGTACTCTGCCTTCGGCCGCCTCACCTATAATTATGATGAGAAGTACCTGGCCGAGTTCAACATCCGTAACGACTACTCCTCCTACTTTGCCAAAGGCAACCGCTCGGGCCTGTTCCCGTCCCTGTCCCTTGGCTGGCGCATTTCCCAGGAATCCTGGTGGGAGAACATCCGCCCGGTGATCCCTTCCCTGAAGTTGCGCGGCAGCTGGGGTCTTGTGGGTAACAACCGCATTGGCGCCTACCGCTACATGCAGACCGTCTCCGTAACGCAGGGCTACAACTTCGGCGGAGAGCTGGTTCCTACCGCTTACTTCTCCTCCGTGGATCCGTCCATCAAGTGGGAGACCACCCGCATGGCGAACATCGGCCTGGATGTGGCATTCCTGAAGAATGACCTCAATGTCTCCTTCGACTACTTTAACAACCGCACCCGCGACATTCTGGTGAGCCTGCCGGTTCCCGGCCTGTTCGGCAACGGTGCTCCCACCTCCAACGCCGCCACGGTGGCCAGCCAGGGCTGGGAACTCTCCGTGAACTACCACTTCCGCACCGGCGCCGTGAACCACAACATCGCCGGCAACGTCTCCGACAGCTGGAACAAGGTGGTGGACACCAAGGGCGAGACCCTCTACTACGGCTACGACGTGGTTTCCGTGATCAAGGAAGGCTATCCGCTCTATTCCTACTATGCACTCAGAAGCAACGGTCTTTTCCAGAGCGACGAGCAGGCTGCCTCCAGCCCGCACCTCGAGGGCATCGTGCCCCGCGCCGGTGATATCCGCTACGTGGACAAGAACGGCGACAAGGTCATCAACGACGACGACCGCTTCGTGGTGGGCAACGACTTCCCGCGCTACACCTTCGGCCTTTCCTACAACCTGCAGTGGAAGGGATTCTACTTCTCTGCCTTCCTGCAGGGCGTGGGCATGCGCAGCCGCTGGATGCGAGGCGAGGCCGTGGAAGCCTTCCACAACAACAACGAAGGCCCCGTGCTGGACTTCCACGTAGACCGCTGGACGCCCGTGAACACCGGTGCCTCTTACCCCCGCCTCACCATGGGCAGCGAGTCGGCCAACAACGCCACCAAGTCTGACTTCTGGATCCAGAACGCCGCCTACCTGCGCCTGAAGAACGTGCAGCTGGGTTACAACTTCCAGGGCGACTGGATGAAGAAGATCCGCCTCAGCAGCCTCCGGGTATACGGCAGCATCGAGAATGCCCTTACCCTCTCCTCCATGCGCGGCGGCTGGGATCCCGAGTACAATGCCGACGGCAGCGGCCGTGCCTATCCCGTGGCCCGCGTGTATTCCTTCGGTCTCAATGTTAAATTCTAGAGTGTCATGAAAAAGATTATCTATACTTTGAGTGCCCTGGCCCTCACCCTGAGTGCCTGCGTACCGCTGGATACGCCCCCGTACGACCGTGAGACCGACCTCACGTTCTGGTCTGAGGACAAGAATGCGGCCGAGGAAGCCCTCAATACCTGCTATACCTACCTCACCGACATGTACGAGCTGGTGTACAGCGACGGCATGAGCGACAACGCCTACGTGAAAGGCGGCCAGAACCAGGCCATCGGCAACGGCAAATACGGCACGTCCGACGGCTATGTCTACGATGTGTGGAACCGCCACTATGCCGGTATCCGCGCCTGCAACGAGCTCCTGAAGAACATCGACCTGGTGCCCGAACTCTCCGCCGAGCTCAAGGCCCGCTACGTGGCCGAGGCCCGTACGCTCCGCGCCTGGAACTACTACGAGCTGTATGTGCGCTTTGGCGGCGTTCCTTACCTGACGGAGCCCATCAGCATTGCCGAGGCCCGCAAGGCTACCCGTGAACCCGCTGCCGCCATCGCCGCCCATATCGAGGAGGAACTGGAAGCGGTCATCGCTTCCAATGCCCTGCCCGCTTCCTACGGCGCTGCCGACAAGGGCCGCGTTACCAAGTGGACGGCTGCCGCCATCCTGGCCAAGACCTGCCTCTTCGAAGGCAAGTTCGAGAAGGTGAGAGACGTTACGGCTACCATCATCTCCGAGAGCGGCATCTCCCTCTATCCTTCCTACAGCGGCCTCTTTACCGTAGCCGCCGAGAACTGCGACGAGATCCTTCTCTCCACCCAGTACATGACCGTCTCCCGCGAGCAGAACATCATGTACAACACGCTTCCTCCGTCCATGGGCGGCTATTCCAACCTGGCACCCCTGAAGTCCCTGGTGGACAGCTATATCATGCTGAATGGCAAGGCCATTGACGAGGACGGTTCCGGCTACAGCGCCGCTACTCCCTGGGCCAACCGTGACCCCCGCCTCGCCGCTACCGTGATGTATCCCGGCAACAGTTACCCCGTGAGCGGCGGCACCGTGGAGCCCGACTGGAGCGGCCGTGACGCCTTCAACTCCACCTCCGACGTAACCCCTACCGGCTACTACATCCGCAAGTGGTGGGACAACACCTACCGCCTCACCCTGCAGTCCAGCCTGAATGCCATCATCATCCGCTATGCCGATGTCCTTCTGATGAACGCCGAGGCACACGCGGAGCTGGGCACCCTGAACGAGACGGTGTGGAACGCCACCATCCGCAAGATCCGCGAGCGCGCCGGCTTCACGGAGGCATCGGCCCTCGATTTCCCGGCCGGAGGCAACCTCAAAGCCATCGTTCGCAATGAGCGCCGCGCCGAGCTGGCCTTCGAAGGCAGCCGCCGCACCGACATCATCCGCTGGAAGATGGCCGAGACCGTGCTCAACGGCTGGTGCCACGGCATGTACACCGGCGAGACCGTGGGGACCGACGACGGCTTCGTGCGCATTGAGCAGCGCCAGTTCGACCCCGCCAAACACTATCTGTGGCCCATTCCCCAGAAGGAACGCGACCTCACAGGCAACAGTCTGGAACAGAACCCCAATTGGTAGCAGATTATGAAAAAGATTACAATTTTGCTCAGTGCTTTGCTGGCTCTTGGAGCCTGCCAGAAGCATTATGAATTCAATACAGACTTCACCCTGCCCACAACGCTGGACAATCCCAGCGCCGTGACGCTGGACGTTACCTCTTCGCAGACCGTCGTCCTCTCCTGGGAGGGCGGAAAGGCGGCCGATGGCGGCCTGGTGCTCTACGAAGTGCTCTTTGACAAGGAAGGCGGCGACTTCTCCAGTCCCGTGGACGTTCGTAAGAGCGATCAGGGCGCCCTTTCCCAGCTCACCCTCTCGCACGCCGAGGTCAATGCCATTGCCCGCAAGGCCGGCATCAAGCCCAACGAGAGCGGTACTCTCATCTGGACGGTGAAAGCCTCCAAAGGCGGCGTGTCCAAGATCCTGGAAGGCTATGGAACCATCTCCATTACCCGTGGCGAAGGCATTGACAACATGCCCACGCAGCTGTTCGTGGCCGGATCGGCCGCTGCAGAGGCCGGACAGGAGTTCCGCGTGGCCGAGGAAGGCGTATACGTGATTGTAACCCGCGTGAAAGCCGGCAACCTGCACTTCAGTTCCAGTAAGGACGGCGGCGACGTGTTCTATGCGACGGCTGCCGGCAAACTGGTGGAAGGCGAAGGCGACTATACCGTCTCCGAGGCCCCCGCTACCGGCCTTGCCCGCATCACCGTCAACTTTAACACGCTGGGCCTTTCCATGGAGACCATCGCAACCGAGATCCACGCCCAGTGGGAAGCCACGCATGCCGATTTCGCCGTGTTGGAATACCAGGGTGACGGCGTGTTCTCCGGAGAAGGCGAGGCCGTATTCCTGGGCCCCGGCCGTGACGGAACGCCCGACTGGTGCAGCTGGGTGGAAGAGCGCTACTCCTTCATCGTGAACATTGACGGCAACAACGTCCGCTGGGGCTCCTTCGAGGGCGGCAACGCCTTCACGCCCACCGGAGAGGACAGCTTCTACTATATCAAGGAAGCTCCCATCGCCGACTGGGACGGTCTGTGGAAGATGGACCATGCCCTGGATCTGAAGATGGTGCGCGCTACCGTCTACACCAACAAGGACAACCAGTTCACCCATATGGTGGAGCAGGCCGGTGAGATTGTCTACGAGCAGCCCACCACCACCCCTGCCGCCCTGTACCTGAGCGGTACCGCTGCAGAAGCCGATGGACAGGCCTTCCGCAAGGTGGGCGACCAGTTCATCATCTACACCAAGCTCAATAACGGAACGCTTTCCTTCGTGGACGGCGACGGCGTCAAGTACTTCCTCCAGGGAGAGAATGACCTCTACATTGGCAAGCGCACCAGCGACGTGACGGCCTCCGAGGATGTGTCCCGCATTACGGTGGACTTCGCTTCCAAGAAAGCAACGTTTGAGAAGGTGGGAACCAGTGTGCGCATGATCTGGGGCTGCAACTATGCCACCGTCATCGAACTCACCTACCAGGGCCAGGGCAAGTTTGCCGGCGAAGGTGAGGTGGTGTTCGTGGATCCCGCCAAGTCTGAGACCAACCCGCCGTCCTGGCTGAGCTGGGTAGAGGAGCGCTACTACTTCATTGCCACCGTTGAAGGAACGGAAGTGTGCTGGGGCCGCCTGGACGGCGAGTCCGAGGACCGTCCCGACGGTGACGTGACCGAGACCTTCTACGACATGGGCGAGTTTGCCTGGGACCAGTGGTCTCACCTGTGGAAGATGGGCTCCGCCTTTGACGGCAGCACGGTATCGGCCACCATCAACACCAACGACAACGGCCACTTCAAGCACAGCTTTGTGAAGCAGACGGCCGATCCGTTCCCGCCCACGACGGCTCCCTCCAGCCTGACGCTTGCGGGTACGGCTGCCGAGGAAGCCGGCCAGGCTTTCCGCAAGGTGGAAGACGGCGTGTTTGTGATTTACACGCAGCTCAAGGCCGGTGCGCTCTCCTTCAAGGGAGACGGCAAGACCTACTTCCTGGGAGACAGCGGTCTCCTGCAGGGCGAAGGTTCCTACGCCGTTACGCTGGATGCTCCTACGGTTTACCGCGTTACGGTTAACTTCAAAACCACTTCTGTAACCCTGCAGACCGTGGATAAAGTGGATTTCGTGTGGGGCTGCAACGAGTGCTCTCCCTTTGCCATGAACTATGCCGGCAAGGGCGTCTGGAGCGGAACGGGTAAGGTGGAATTCATTGAGCCCGGTGACCCTCAGTTCAACCGTGCCACCTGGCTCTCCTGGGAAGAGGAGCGCTACCGCTTCCTCATCACCCTGGACGGTGCGGCCGATGCCACCGAGTGCTGGGGCATCCTGGACGGCGTGGACAATGAATATCGGCCCGACGACTCTCGCTTTACGGCGGGTGACGACTTCTGGAAGTGCGGCGAATTCGCCCGCGGCAGCCAGTGGGACCACCTGTGGAAGATGGCAACTGAAATGAACGGACAAACGGTTACCATTACCGTGAATACCAACAAAGACGGTGTGATGGTACATTCCGTTACCAAATAGAATGGTTGGTTAATAATTATTGTGAGGACTGTCCCGGTTCCTTTTCGGGATCCGGGACAGTTTTATTAACTTTGGAAAATGAAAGTAAGAAAGTATATCACCGGTTTCCTGATGGTGCTCTGGTCCTGTTCTCCCACTTCCTGCACAGACCCTTCCAAGGAGGAATTCATCCCCGGCGGAGAGTCTGGCGGAACGGAAGGGGGAGAGACCACGGAGATTGTCTGGCATGAGCGCGCCTACGACACGTATCTTGCCATTGAGAAACTCTACGGCGTAACCTCCGGCTCCACGGCCGGCTTTTTCAACGAGAACTATCCCAAGGGCGCGGGAGACCTCAGCGCCTCTTTCCTCTGGCCCTATGACGGCCTCATGAGCGGCGTGGCCCTCCTGAACAAGTTGGGCTACGAAGTGGGGTATGCTGCCAAGATCGAGCGCTACGAGGCCTACTACCGCAACCTGTCGGTGGGCGGCTACGGCTCGCAGACCGACGGCCGTAACGGCGGGGGAGACCGCTTCTATGACGACAACTCCATCATCGGCCTCAATCTGGTAGAAGCCTATAAGCAGCTCAAAGACAGCAAGTACCTGGACCGCTGCGCCCGCATCGTGAAGTTCCTGAAAAGTGGAGAGGACGATGTGCTGGGCGGCGCCCTGTGGTGGTGCGAAGGCCAGAAGAACAAGCCCGGGAACGGAGACTCCAACAAGCCCGCCTGCGCCAACGGATATGCCCAGTGGTTCCTCCTGAGCTACTACGACATTTGTCCTTCGAGTGAGAAGGCCGATGTCCTGGCCTTTGCCAAGCGGCTCTATGCCTGGGAGCGGGCCAACCTCCTGGATACTTCCGACCAGACTTACTGGAACGACCGCAATGCCGACGGCAGCATCAACAAGACCAAGTGGACCTATAACTCCGGTGCCATGATTGCCGCCGGAGCGCGCCTGTATCATATTACCGGCGAGAAGCATTATCTGGACGAGGCCATTGCAACGGCCAAGGGCGCCTACGGCTGCTTTGTGAAAAACCGCGACAAGATGGGTATGGCCTATCCGCTCAACGATCCCTGGTTTACCATAAAGCTTATCCGGGCCTATATGGAGCTGGAACCGGACTTTGCCACGGCTTCCGAATATATTAAGGTATTCACCAAAAACCTGGATTACGCCTGGGAGCATGCCCGCTCTGCGAACGGCCTTTTCTGCGAAAATTGGAGCGGAAGCCGGAATGCAGACCGCGACAAGTCTCTCCTGATGCAGGATGCCGCCCTGGAGTCGCTCACTGCCATTGCCCTGTATAACAACGAACACAAATAAAGATGAGAATTACACGTTTATCCTTTCTGGCACTTCTTGCCCTCGTGTCCTGCGGCACGAAGGAAGATTTGCTGGACTTTGTAAACCCGAACATCGGAACGGTGCACAGCCGCTGGTTTGTGTACACGCCGGCCGCTACGCCTTTTGGCATGGCTAAGCTGGGCGCGTCCACGAACGGAACCTATGGCAACGACCAGGGATGGGAGGCTGTAGGCTATGAGGACACGCACACCTCCATTGACGGATTCCCGTGCTTCCACGAGTTCCAGGTGGGCGGGCTGGCCCTCATGCCCGTCACCGGGGAGCCCCTGACGGTTCCCGGGCTCCTGGAGAATCCCTCCGAGGGATGGAGATCCTCTTTTGACAAGGCCGATGAGTATGCCCGCCCGGGTTACTATTCGGTGATCCTCAAGGACTACGGCGTGAAGGCCGAGCTCACGGCGACCGAGCGCGTGGGTTTCCAGCGCTTCACTTTCTCCGGTCCCGGCGAGGGCCACATCCTGGTGAATGTGGGTACCCGCATGGGCGAGAGCGGCCCCATCCGCGACGCTTCCGCGAAGCTGGAAGGGAACATTCTGAGCGGCTACATTGTGACGGAGCCCACGTATGTACAGAAGTACCAGGCGGGCGCTACCGTGTGCATGTATTTCTACGGTGAGGTGTCGGCGGTGCCCGATGGCGTATCGGCCTTCCACGTTGGCGGCGTGCGCGCATCGGCCACGGAAGTCTCCGGCCCCGGCGCGGTGCTGTCCCTGGACTATGCGCAGCCCTCCGAGGTGACGGTGAAGCTGGGCCTGTCCTACACGTCTACCGAGAATGCGAAGGCCAATCTGGAGGCCGAGGCTGCCGGACTGGACTTTGACGCCGCCCGCAAGGCTACGCAGAACAAATGGCGCCGGGAGCTGGGTAAACTGGAAGTGAGCGGCGGAAAGCCCGAAGACCGCATCAAGTTCTACACGGGCCTCTACCACATGCTACTGGGCCGCGGCCTGGCCAGCGACGTGAACGGCGCTTATCCCCGGAATGACGGCGGCGTGGGTCAGATTGCGCTGGACGCTGCCGGAAAGCCGGTCCATAACCATTATAATACAGATGCCATCTGGGGCGGTTACTGGAACCTTACTCCGCTGTGGGCCCTGGCCTGGCCGGAGTACTACAACGACTGGGTGGCCAGCCAGCTCCTCGTTTACAAGGACGCCGGATGGCTGGGAGACGGCATTGCCTGCAGCAAGTATGTCTCGGGCGTAGGAACCAACATGGTTTCCATCGCTTTTGCCGGAGCATACAACAGCGGTATCCGGAACTATGACATTGAGGCCATGTATGCCGCGGCCCGCAAGGACAATCTGGAATGGAGAGGCCGCATCGAGGGCGCCGGCAAGATGGACGTGGAGCAGTTTGTGAAAAACGGCTATGTCCCGTATGTGCCCGACCCCGGTTTTGTGGCGCACAGCGGCGGAGCTACTTTCTCCGTTTCCCACACGCTGGAGTACAGCTTCAGCGCCTATGCGACGGCGCAGCTGGCCAAGCAGCTGGGCTACGAGGAAGACTATGCGCAGCTGAAAGACCTCTCGAACGGCTGGGCCAAGGTGTTTGACGACAACCTCAAGCTGGTGCGCCCCCGCGTTGCCGGCGGTGCCTTCATCGATCACTTTGACCCGCTGGAGTCCTGGAGGGGTTTCCAGGAAGGCAATGCCATGCAGTATACCTTCTTTGTGCCCCAGAATCCCGACTCGCTCATTACCCGCCTGGGAAAGGACGTTTTCAACGAGCGCCTGGACGGGATCTTCACCGTGGCCCGGAAGAGCATCTTCGGTGGCGGCAAGACTACCTATGCCTTCTCCGGCATCAACAGCCCCTACAACCACGGCAACCAGCCTTGCCTGCACGAGCCCTGGCTGTTCAACTTCTCCGGCAAGCCGTATCTCACGCAGAAGTGGGTGCGCCTGATCTGCGACGAGTTCTACGGTATTACGGGCGAACATGGTTACGGCTACGGCCAGGACGAGGACCAGGGCCAGCTGGGCGCCTGGTACGTTCTCTCCACCATGGGCCTCTTTGACGTGCAGGGTGGTGCTCCCGCGGAGCCTACCTACCAGATTGGCAGCCCGGCCTTCGACAAGATTGTGGTTCACCTGAACCCGCTCAATGCGACGGGGAAGAAGCTCGTGATAAGGACTATCGGCAATGGCCCCGACGCTTATTATGTGCAGAAAGCTACCTTCAACGGGAAACCCCTGGAGCAGAACTGGCTGTACCGGAAGGATATCCTCTCCGGCGGCGAGCTGGTCCTCACCATGGGCACCAAGCCTTCGGATGTGTGGAATGAATCCTGTCCTCCTGTAAAACAATAATGATGAAAAAGACAATATGGATGGGCATCGTCGCCCTCATGGCCTGCGCCTGCGGGTGTGACAATGCCTACGAAAAAATGCCGGAAGGAACCGAGCCTTCCACGGGCGGGGAAGTGGTTCCGCCGCCCGCTACCAACCCTGCCGAGGAGTGGGCCGCCCTGGCCGATTCCTGCACCAACGTACTGGTGACCAATTTCCTTGATAAGACAACCGGGACGTTCTGGTCTACCCCGAACGACGTCGAACGCTCCACGGAGTATATTTACTGGCAGCAGGCGCACGCCCTGGATGTGCTGCTCTATGCTGCCGGGCGCAGTGAAAGCCTGAAGGAGGCGTACCTGGGCTATGCCCGCAAGTGGGTTCAGAACTATGCCAACAACTACAACCGCGACCATCGCGGGGAAGGGACGTATGGCGGCTTTTTCAATGTCTGGACCGACGACATGGCCTGGATTTGCCTAACGCTCATCCATATCTCCGAGGTGTCGGGAGACGCGCAGTATGCGGGCGTGGCCCGGGAAGTATTTGACCGGTATATCTGGCCCCGCCGCAAGTCTTACTCCGGCGGCACGGCGCTTCCCTGGACCAGCCGTCCCGAGGATGTGGCCAATTTCAACGCCTGCACCAACGCTCCTTCCTGCCTGGTGGCGGCCAAGCTGCATCCGCTCTACAAGGAGGGCGGGTATCTGGAAATGGCCAAGACGCTGTACCAGGCCTGCGTGGACCACATGCCCGACGAAGAGCGGGCCGAGGAACCGCCGCTTACCTATACCCAGGGTACGCTGGGAGAGGCCTGCCGGCAGCTGTACCACCTTACGGGGGAGAAGAAGTACATGGACAAGGCCGGAAAGGTGCTCAAGTATGCTTTTGTGAGTAATCGTTGCAACGACAGCGCAACGGGCGTGCTGCGCCACGAGGGCACCAGCATGGACCAGAGCATCTTCAAGGCGGTGCTCATTCCCTATGCCGTCAACTATGTGCTGGACGAAAAGGCCGATGCCATTACGGCGCAGGTCATCCGTGAAAAGCTCATGCTGAACGCAAAGACGCTGGGAAAGCATCTGGACCGCCGCCAGTACCCGCGCATGTACTGCGACTACTTCTGGGGTACCACCTTTGCCGGCGGCAATGCCTCCATGGGTGCGCAGACCAGCGGCGCTTCGCTGATGGAAGGCGTGGCGCGGATGCTTAAAAATACGCTTTGATGATTTTACGGGCCAGTTGCCTGTAAAAGAGATTCTCGAGGAAGTTCGGCCGCTGGAAATTGATGCGAACCACCATATCCAGCAGGGCGAACTTCCCTGCTTTTGCGTCCAGGTTGCTGTGGTCTTCCTTGCCGGTGTAGGCGGTTGCGAAGGCATGCCAGAACTGGTGAAGCTGCTCCTCGGTGAGGTGGAAAATCTCCTGCACTTTTTTCAGGGGTGATACAATGTGGCAGACGAAGTACAGATGCCCCAGGTCGAACAGGGGATCTCCGTGGGCAAAGCGGTCCAGGTCTATCCAGTAATACTTGCCCTCTGAGGAAACCAGATTGCCCGAATGGAAGTCTCCGTGGATGCAGTAGTCGCATTCCGGTATGCTGTAGGCAAAGCCCCGTACCATCTCACGTTCCTTTCGGGTGAGGAAACGGGCCTCGTCAATCACGCCAAGCAGCTGCTCCTTCCGGCTGGGGAAACGGTCGGTGGGGCAGGGGGTGCCAAAGAGTTTCCGGCCTTCTTCGCATAGCACGCGGGCCATTTCCTCAATCCGGGAAGGGTTGTCGTGGCAGATGCGGGAGAGAGACTTTTTGCTGCGGATTCTCTCCTGGATAATGCCGTAGTGATTGTCTCCCACCTCCACGATTTCCTGCATCCCGGGCGTAGGAAGGCCCATCTCTTTTACGTTCTTGCTAACGTTGTATTCGTGCTCAATTTTCGGGAGTGTATTGATCCTGTCGCTATTGACTTTCAGGACGGTACCCGGTTCTGCAGGGCATTCATAGACGGTACCGTTGCCGCCTTCTCCCACCTTGAGCCATTTATTAAGGTCAATGGTTCTCATAAGTGCGTATGTGGTCTCCAATGAAGAGATTGACTTGCGTGAGGATTCTTTTTCTCTGGAGGAAGGGAAGATTCACGTGGTAGGCCTGGGGGAAGAGGCACATGGCTTCTCCGGCCATGATCTGGGTGATGCGGGACATCTTCTCCTTGAGCTCGGGGCCGTCCCACCTGGGGCCGTAGTAGTGCCTTCCCATGACGTCATAGAAGCGGAAGAGCATTTTGCGGTCCATGTGGAAGAGCTGCTTCAGGAGGGGATTGGGGGAATAACCGCTCATGTGGGAGAGGTGGTTGAAATCCAGCATGGGGTCTCCGTAGCCAAAGTCTCCGAGGTCTATCCAGTATATTTTCCCATCGGCCATGATAATGTTGCAGGGATTGATGTCTCCGTGCAGGCAGGTTGTGGCGGGCTCCAGTTCATCGATGTAGTGGATGAGCCGTGCCTTGATGTCGTCGGGGAGCGCCATGCTGTCGCCGATGATTTCGCGCACGCGGAGCGCCGAGCTATCGAAGATTTCCGTGTCACACGGCATGGAGTGCAGGGCCTTGGCGTACTCGGCGGTGGTGCAGGCCAGTTCTTCAAGACGGTGCGGGTTATCGGCAATAATCCTTCCGAACGACTCTTTCCCGCGGATGCGCTCCACCGTCATGCCGTAGCGCTTGCCGTCGGTGACATAGTCAAACGGCTGGGCCGACGGAATGCCCATCTCGTACACGGCTTTTGAGCGTTGGTACTCGATAAGGGCTCGCCGGGCCGGAATATTGGGCTTGTTGAGTTTGAGAACGACGGAGTCATCTGTCTTGTGGTAATAGGAGTCTCCGAATCCTCCTCCGCCAAAAGGGACCCAGTCCTTCAGGTCAATCATCTTAGCGTTCATAGTTATCAGTTTAGTTGTTCTAGTTTCCAGAGTTTAGGTCTGATGGTTCGTTTTACTCTTTTTTACACGGCGAAAATACAAATAAAAAAGAAAAATCCTAGTCCACCTGCCAAAATTGTAGTAAGAATTTCATTTTTGAAACACTTTATACAACTATTGCCCCCATCTCACCCGCCCCGAAATCGGGCATTATAGTAAGCCTACTGCGGGTAACTTGACAGTTTTGGTCAAGTTACCGTCAAAAACGGCCTTTTTTGCGGGTAACCGGACTTAATTTGTCAAGTTACCCGCAGTGGGCACTTTTGAAACTCCCCAGCCAGCCGCCTCGACGATTATCCGTACGGCCCAGCGCCAATCAAGGCAAATTCGCGGAAATGTTATATCTTTGTGCTCCTTAGAACCGATGTTATGTTCTTTACACTAAAAAAAGCCATTATGGAGCGGGCCATCGCGAAGCGGAACGCACAGAAGCCGTTCGACTTTGCTGGCGCAGAAGCGTATACCCTTGCGGGCGTTACAGACCCGCTCATCAATAATTCCTACTATTTTTCCGGCCACAGCGAAAGCATGTCCGTGTTCTGCCGCCTGGGACGGCGCGTCAATAAAGACGAAACGTGGTTTGCCGTGTACTACGAGGGCAAAATGTACTCCCTTAAGCAGGAAACCTTTGCGCCCGGGCAGTCGCCACTGACCATCCAAGGCCTTCACATCACTTTCCGGGGCACGCTCAATGACACCGACGAGGCCACTTTCGAAGCCACTTTCCACCCTGGGCAGAGCCCCATTGACTTCACCAGCAACATGCCCGCCGTGCGCATGGCTACCGGTGTAGCCAACGAGAAATGGTCCCGGGAGCTGTTCCAGAACCTTCAGAACATCAGCGGTCAAACCCATTACGAACAGGAAGGTACGCTCACGGGCACCCTCACGCTGGGCGGTCAGGAAATCCAGGTAGAACTCCCTTGCGTGCGGGATCACTCCTTCGGTAAACGCGACTGGAGCTACATGAACAACCACCTCTGGCTCATGGCCGTGGCTCCGGAGTGCCAGTTCAACTACTCCCTGGTTTCCTACCCCGTCATGAGTGTGCTGGAAGTAGGCAACTATCGCAGCAGCGGCAAAACCAACTACCTCATCAAAGCCAACCTGAACCTCGAAACAGTAGCCCAAGGCACTGTACCGGAGACGCTGGAACTTGAAGTAGCCCTCGACAACGGCCAAACCGTCAACGTACAAGCCCACTATATCGCCGGCGTCACCTATCACTTCCCGGGCTACATCCTCCACGAAAACATCGCGGAGTTCACCCTGGACGGAAACACCTGCCGCGGCATCCTGGAGATTGGCTTCAACGAAGACGCCAGCCGTATTTTCAACCAAAGAGACTTGACCACCATCAAAAGATGATATATCGATTAGGAGAGTTGCCCGCAGACCTTTACGCATCTGTGGGCGGGAAAGCGAAAGGACTCGATTTACTCATAAGAAAAGGATATAACGTTCCCCGCGGCTTTGTCATTACCGGCGCCGTGGACGAAGAAGCCGCCCTCAAAGCTTTTGACGAGCTGGGCGTGAAGCAGGTGTCGGTACGCTCATCGGCCTCCAACGAGGACCAGTCGGGCGCCTCCAACGCCGGCCAGTATGAGACCGTCCTCTTCGTGGACCGGGAGCACCTCCGAAGCAGCATCGGCCTGTGCATCGCGTCGCTCGACGCATCCCGCGTGAAGGACTACGCCCGGCATTTCGACCTGGCCGATGCCCGCATGAACATCGTGGTCCAGGAAATGATTGACAGCGAGAAGGCGGGCGTCCTTTTCACCGCCAGCCCCACCAACGGTTCGGCCATCCTCATCGAGGCGGTAAAGGGGCAGGGGGAAAACCTCGTCTCCGGGCAGGTATCGGCTCACCGCTACGAGATTTCCCGTAAATGCTTCAGGCCGATGGCCGATGACATCCTCTCGGAGGAAGAAGTGGAGAAGCTTTATAAAGCCGGCAAACAGATTCGCAAAGACTTTGGCGGCGAAATGGACGTGGAATGGGCCATCGAAGGCGGGAAGCTGTACTTTTTGCAGATGCGTCCCATCACCACCGAAGTCATTGACATCGAGGAATTTGACCGGGCCGATGACCTTAGCGGGCACCTTTTCACCAAACGCAATGTGGGAGAAATGATGCCGGGGGCCGTGACGCCGCTCACCCTCTCGACATCGGCCAAAGCCATCGACTACGGCATGCGCTACATGCTCTGGGTGGCGGGCGTGTACTCTTCTCCCAACGATGAGCAGCCGCTCCGCCTCATTTCCTCCATCTCCGGGCACCTTTTCTTTGACATGAACCTGCTCTATAGCATGCACGCGAAAGTGGGCATCGCAGACCCTCAGTCCATGAACCTGTCCATCATGGGAGAGTACCACGACTATCCTCCCGTGACCGCTCCGTACGCCAGCCCGCTCGTGCGTGCCGTCAATTCGGTGAAGTTCCTCACCTACGTTCTTTCCGGGCACAGGGCCATGAAAAAGTTCGACAAACTCCTAACGCAGGTGCACTTTACCGGTGCGTCTTACCAGGAGTTGTACCGGAGCATCAGCAAGGAGCTCGCGCTTCTCGACAAGAGCCTCATCTACCACTATGCGTCATCGGCCCACTCCGGCAGCGCCTCCAGCACCCTTTACCGCATGCTGGATGCGTATTTCCCCGACAAGAAGGAGTACCAGTCGTTCCTCTCGCGGCTTCTGAGCAACATCCCCGGCATCGAGAGCGCCGACATCCTCTCCCGCCTGCAGGCGCTCGCCGCCAGGATCAAGGCCGATGAACCGTCGGCGGTGAATTTCAAGGCCGATGAACTCCTCGCGTACATCCACGGCCATAAGGACGTGCTGGCGGCCTACCGGGAATTCCTTTCCCTCCACGGCCACCGCTGCATCAAGGAGGCCGAAATGCGGAACAAACCCTGGCGCGAAGACGAGATTCCGCTCATGAACTACCTCTCCAGCATTATCAAGTCCCCGATGGGGCTGGTGCAGCAGGAAGCCGCCATGGATTTGAAGAAGGAGTTCGCCTTCATTAAGAACCCGCTTCTCAAAGCCGCGTCCATCTCCTTCGCCAAGCGCTCCCGCCAGGCGGTGGTGGACCGCGAATACACCAAGTCCCGGCTCATCAAGATCATAGACCTTTTCAAGACGCAGTATGCACGCCTGGCTGGTATGCTGGTATCGGCCGATCTCCTTCCCGATGAAGACCTTATCTACTTCTTAACCCACGACGAGATTGGGAATCTTATTGACGGAGAGGCGGCCCTTGTACCCAAGGCGGTTTTACGGCGCAAAGCCCACGCCATCCAGGAAGAACTTTCCTTTGACGACACCTACATGGGAAAACCCGTTGCCAATGTGTTTGACGCCGCTGATAAAGAAGGTGTTATGAAAGGGGTTCCGGTGTCCAACGGGGTATGCGAAGGAACTGTCCGCGTGGTGTATTCCGTAGACGATGCCAACACCCTCCAGCCCGGAGAGATTATGGTGGCGCGGTTCACGGACATCGGCTGGACGCCGTACTACTCCGTGGTGAACGGACTCATCACCGAGATTGGCTCCTCCCTTTCCCACGGAGCCGTGGTGGCCCGCGAGTATGGCCTTCCCACCATCGTGAACGTCAAGGGCGCCACCAAGCGTCTCAAAACCGGCGACCGCATCTCGATGGACGCCAGCAAAGGTACCATCACGCGCCTTATTTAGCGCACTCGTTTTCGGCGCTCACGCCGTGCGAGGGGGCCGCATAGTAAGCCCACTGCGGGTAACTTGACAGTTTTGGTCAAGTTACCGTCAAAAACGGCCTTTTTTGCGGGTAACCGGACTTAATTTGTCAAGTTACCCGCAGTGCGGGAACTTTGGCAACTCCCCAGCCGATGTACGTACAAAAAAACGGCAACCCAGTGCAGTTTCGATGTACGTACATCCATCAAACTAGCCGTAGAACGGCGACTCACCCGATGTACGTACAAATAAACGGCATTCCAGTGAGGTTTAGATGTACGTACATCGGTGGCCGTGGCGCTTATCACACTGACAATCAGCGCGTTAGAGTAACTGACGGGTACTCAAACCATACCCGTCAGTTACTCTAATCGTTTAGTATTCAACTATTTAAGCGCCACGAACCACCGCTAATAGCCCTCCTGGCAGCGGCCGTCACCAACCAGAAATGTCACAATCACCAACCAATTGCCCGGTTTCGGGGAGGGGTGCGGTTTATCGGGTGGGGGTGATGTGGAGCACGAGATACTCTGAACGGGAGCCGATGCGGATTTTCGGGCCCCAGATGCCGAGGCCGGAGCTGATGTAGTACTTCGTGTGGCCTTTTTCGTACGGGCCCCAGGCCTTTTCGAAAATGGCGTCGGTTACCCAGGAGATGGGCCAGGCCTGGCCGTGGTGGGTGTGGCCGCTGAACTGGAAATCGATATCGGCCTCCTGCGCCTCTTCAAGGTGCACGGGCTGATGGTCCAGTACAAGCGTGAAGTGGTCCGGGGAAGGGACAAGCTCCCGGAGCGGGGCGCGGTGACGACGGCTGTAGTCGTCCCGGCCGATGATATCGACCCCCTCAAAATGCGCCACGGAGTCTTTTAGGACGGTGATACCGGCATCGGCCAAAAACCTTCTGGAGTCCTCTGCGCCGCCGATGTATTCGTGGTTGCCCATGACGGTATAGGCAGGAGCCGTAAGGCGGTGGAATTCATCGGCAAAATGCAGGTCCTCGAGGGGTTCTGTGGAAATGTCCACGATGTCTCCGCCGAAGAGCACGAGGTCTGGCTTTTCGGCATTGATGAGGTCTATCCAGCGGGCAAGCTCGGCCTTTCGGTTGCTGTAGCCGATGTGAAGGTCGCTGGCAAGCACTATCGTGAGCGGCTTCGCAAGGGGCTTTTCGGTCATGACAGTGATTTCCTCACGGTACTTGTGCCTGTAGTGGATGCCGCCCGCGATCATCACGGCCGCAACGACACCTGTAATGGATAGCAGTGCGGCCAGGTTTCCGTTCAGAAGGCCCTTCGGAAGGAGTTTGCAGAGCGTGGCGATATCGGCCACGACAAAAACGATAAGAAGATACGCAAACGCGATGAGCCAGGGCTGCCCCACCTCGTAAAGCGCCACCACGGCCGGGTAGGGGAGTCGCTTGCGAAGCAGCATGCTGGCAAACGCCGCCACCATCCACACGAGGAACAGGCCCGCTACAAGATATTTGAAGACATCGGCCCCCGGCGTAATGCGCCACAGGTGCCAGGTGGCATATCCCACCAGTGTAAAGAATACAAATACAATCATTAACATCGGGGACACTCGTTTGCAAAAATTGTGCTACTTCCGGTGCATCGATTCCCCGTACGTCCCCTCCGGCAAGGCCTCTTTCCTCATTATAGTGTTGTGGCGGTACTGTCGCCACGGTTTCATCTTCCGTCCGATGTACGTACATCTAAACCGCGCTGGAATGCCGTTTTTTTGTACGTACATCGCGTGGGACGCCGTTCTACGGCTGGTTTGATGGATGTACGTACATCGCCACCGCACTGGATTGCCGGTTTTTTGTACGTACATCGGCTGGGGAATTGCGAAAAAGCCCACTAGCACACCGATGGCGCAGGTTCAGCCGTAGATGGCGCAGGTTCAGCCCCTGTTTGCGCCCTCGTCTTCGGCGCTCACGCCGTGCGAGGATTTCCAGGCGCCGGGGGTCATGCCAAAGCGCTCGGTGAATTCCTTGTAGAAGTAGGAGCGGCTGGAGATGCCAACTTCGGCCAGGACGTCCATGATTTGTTTGTCGCTGTCCAGAAGGAGGCGGGAGGCCATTTCCAGGCGGTAGATTTTGATGAGGGCACCGGGGGTGATGTTGGAGATGCTGCGGAAGCGGCGGTAGAAGGAGCGGGGGGTCATGGCCAGTCTGTCGGCGATAAGGGCCGTTCCCAGGTCTTCGCGGGTGATGTTTTCGGAGAGGACTTCGATGGTTCTCCGGACGAAGGCCATGTCGTCCTCGTTCGCGGGGGTGATGGCATCGGCCAGCGTTCCCAGCTCTTCCATGCGGAGACGGTCTTTCTGGCCGGAGGACCTTCGCGCGATGACATCGGCCAGCATTTTGCGGATTTCTTCCGGGAGGGCGACGGCGGTTTCCTTGTCGCGCGCACGCAGGATGATGCGCCAGCCGATGAGACAGAAGGCAAGGAGCACCAGGAAGGCCAGGACTACGAGGGCCATGAACAGCGGCGAGCGGAAGAAGGCGCGGCGGATGCGGACCCGGATGTGGAATTCTTCCGGCAGGGTGTCGTAGACGTCTTTCTTGTAACGGAGGCGGAGCGTGTAGGTGCCGGCGGGGACGTCGGTGTAGGAGACCTTGTTGTCCAGCGTGTAGGGAGACCACTCTTTGTCGTAGCCCTCCAGGAAGGCGGAATACTCCACGAAACCGGCGGCCTGGTAGTCGGGGGCGGCGAAAGAGACGGCGAAGGAGACGTCGCTGCCCTTGAAGAGGAGGTTGCCGTCCTTGTCGGTGTAGTCCGACATGCGCACGGCTTCATGGGCCACTTCCAGGCTCCGTAGACGGATCTGGGTGAAGTACTGCACCATTTCCGGGGTGTGCGGTTCCAGGGCGATGAGGCCGCCGTTTCCGCCCAGGAACAGTTTCCCGGTGCGGGGGTCCTTGGAGTAGGCGTCGTCACTGAATTCTCCCAGCTGGATGCCGGCAGAGTAGAGATAGGTCTGGGCCAGGGAGTTGGCGGGATTGTACTTCACCAGGCCGCGGTCGGTGCCCAGCCAGATGATGCCGTCGCTGTCCTCGAGGATGCCGTGGATCATGTCGTTGACAAGGCCCGTCTTTCGGCCGATGTGCTCGGCCTTGATGTCCTTGCCGGAATTATGGAGGCGCAGGAGGCCCGATACCGTTCCCACGTAGAGGCTGCCGTCCGAGGCAGGGCAAAGGCTCAGGATGTCGTCAATGGCCTCGTTGTAGAGATAGCGCATGGAGATGACGCTGTATTCGTCGGTCTTCAGGTCCAGCCTCACCAGACCGTACCCGCGGCTTCCGGCATAAAGGACGGAGTCTCCGGCGGCTTTCAGGGCATGGAAACTCTCCACCAGCCCGCCTCCGAAATAGAAGTTGTACTTCTTGTCCCTGACAACCCTGTTCCCGGAGAACTGGATTTGGTGGATGCCCTGGCCCGTTGTGGAGACGTAGAGCGTGTTCTCGTCCTTTTCATAGATGTCATGGACATCTTCCAGGGAGCCTTCCGGGAGGTGCACTTTCACGGGCACTCCGCCGTAGGGGCAGAACATGAGCCCTTCGTCACCCGTTCCCAGCCACACGCCGCTGCGGTACTGGCTCTCCTTGATGGAGTAGACCTTGAATTCACGGGAATCTCGCCGATATCCCTTCGCGGGTCTGCGTCCTTTCGGGGTGATGATCTCGGTGCCGGCCGTTCCGTGTTCCCAGTCCGGGATATAGACAATTCCGTCTCCTTTGGTCCCCACCCACATGGCGCCATACTTGTCGGTGAGGATGGAGCGGATGGGGCGGGAGAGGTTCTCGGAGATGGACGGGGAGAGGATATTGCGGCCGATAGAATACTTCTTGGCATACATGACCGCCCCCTGTCCGTCGGAGCCGATCCAGATGACGCCCTGGTGGATGTCATGGTACAGGCAGTAGATGCGGATGTTGCGGTCGATGGGCTCTGCCTCGTATTTGCTGAAGGCCTTGAGGCGGAAAAGGCCGTTTACCTGAAAGCCGATGAGAAAGTCTTCGTAGAACGGAACGATGCCGGCGATGTAGCCATATTCTTTAATGAGCGGGCCGAGGTTGCGGATGTAGACCTTGGTCTTTCTGTCGGTGTCGTACAGATAGAGGTCGTCGTCCTGGTCTACAAAACACATCATCCCGGTCTGGTAATAGATTTCGCTGATGGGTTTGGGATGGAAGTTCTCCGATTTGAACTTCACTTTCGTTGCCGTGGAGTCTGCCTTCCAGGTAGAGAGGGAATAGATTTGAACGTCTCCTTCCCCCCTCCGGAAGTACATCAGTTCTCCCGCTTCGCTCACGAAGAACCTCCGTTCCGGGTCGATTTCCTTCGGGAACTGCGTCCGGGCCGTAACGAACCGCTCCTCGACGGTGTTGTAGTAGTACAGCGTACCCCCGCTGATGAGCCACGTGTTTCCCTTCGAGTTGGAAGAGAGGTAGGCGTTGTCCGTAAACGAATACGTACACGTAATCTCGCCCGACGCCTTGGACAGCCGGTTCAGGGACTGGAACGTGTTTACCCACAGATTGTCTCCGTCGGCCTGGCAGATGGCGCTGATGATGTTGTTGGAGAGGGCGCCGTCGGCCCGAAAGTCGGAGCGGTACGTTTGCATGGCGGCACCGTCATAGCAATTGAGGCCGTCGTACGTGCCCATCCACACCAGGTCTGTATTGTCCTGGAAAATAGACAGTACGGCGCTGTGGGAAAGGCCTTCGGCGTAACCCACCTTATTGAATTCATACTCTTCGGGAAAGGCACAGGTCAGTGCCAGCAGTATTGCAAGTATCTTCATGACGCGCTCCGCCTCGCTGAATAGTTTTTTTGTGTTATCGCTTCCTGCAAATATACGAAACAAATCTGATTCTCGCGTACGGGGAATCGGGTATTTTTCACATTTTTGCCGATTTTGTCCGATTGGGCGTCGGGGGAGTGCGTGTGCCAAAAACAGTGTGCGGCAAATGACAAAACGAAAACGCAATTCATTGATAAACAGCCGATTAGTCTGTGCGCAAAATGGACAGGTGTTGTTCGGCAATCGGACACGCCTTTTATTTTGTCACGCACGAGGAATCGATTGTTGAAAATACTTGCGTACTTTGGGCCAGCACAAAAGCTACAGTAACCAAAACACCTATTTATGAAATTCTCTTTAAACAAGTCCCTCGCCGGCAGGTTCTGGCTGGCAGTGGTGATCTTCATCACCTCGGGTATCATGGCGACTGCACAGACGCTCAAGGTATCCGGTCGTGTTTCTGATGAGAAGGGTGAGTTGCTTGCAGGTATTGCTGTGTACGAGAAAGGTACCACCAATGGTACCCTTACCGATGCAAACGGTCAGTACACCATTACCCCTACAGGCACCGACCCTGTCCTTGTTTTCTCCTCCCTCGGGTTCGAGGAGCAGGAGATTGCGGTGAACGGGCGCGCCATCATTGACGTGGCGCTCGTCACGGTAGTCAACGAACTGGACGAAATCGTGGTGGTGGGTTATGGTACCCAGCGCAAGATTTCCGTGGTGGGTTCCCAGGCTTCCATCAAGACGGAGCAGATCAAGATGCCGTCGGCCAGCCTGTCCTCCGTGGTAGCAGGCCGTCTGGCCGGTGTGGTGTCCGTGCAGCGGACCGGCGAACCGGGCCATGACGAGACCGATATCTGGATCCGCGGTATCTCCACGTTCGCCAACCAGCACAGCCGTCCGCTGGTCCTTGTGGATGGTGTAGAGCGCAGCTTCAACAACATCGACCCCGAGGATATCGAGAGCTTCACCGTTCTCAAGGATGCATCGGCCACAGCCGTCTACGGTGTGCGCGGTGCTAACGGCGTTATCATCATCAAGACCAAGCCCGGTAAGGTAGGTAAGCCCAAGTTCTCGCTGGACTACTACGAGAGCATCACCCGCCTCACCAAGATTCCCAAGCTGGCCGATGCCTATACTTATATGGATGCCGCCAACGAGGCTTACATGAATAGCCGCGGCACCATCCTGTACACCCCCCAGTACATCGAGGCCACGAGAAAGGCCGACGGTCTCATCCCCAACGACGACCCCAGGATGTACAACAGCTACCTCTATCCCAACGTGAACTGGATTGACGAGCTCTTCAAGCCGCTGGGCCACAACCGCCGCGCGCAGCTGAGCGTACGGGGCGGCGTTCCCAACGCTACCTATTATGTATCCCTCACGTATTACAATGAGAGCGGTCTCACCCGTAACGCCAAGATGGAAAACTACAACGCCAACATGCGTTACGACCGCTACAACTATACGGCCAACCTCAATCTCCGTCCCACGGAGACCACGACGGTAGACCTGGGCTTCAGCGGATACCTCTCCGAGGGCAACTATCCCCAGCAGTCCACGGCCGAGCTCTTTGACTCCGCCTTCAAGATCAACCCCGTGTATCTCCCCGTGGTGATGCCCGACGGTTCCGTCCCCGGCCTTTCCGCCGTCGGTGACCTCCGCAACCCGCTGGCCGACCTCACCCGCCGCGGTTACAAGAAGGAGCTTCGCAACCAGCTGAATTCCAATATCCGCCTCACCCAGGATCTGGGCTTC
>JAEEGK010009037.1_pt1 | contig 23378 bp, 14 predicted proteins | sample 8958771 | NCBI WGS metagenome assembly JAEEGK01 (sample SAMN16246547, study PRJNA631951) | gut metagenome | biome: gut microbiome; feature: rumen; material: SC-attached | host: Bos | place: Iran: Karaj | collected 2018-10 | reverse complement strand
ATTCTATATTTAATTATTTCTCCAAATAAAGAAGGATTTATTTGGTAGATATTGATAATCATAATTTTTACTTGAAAAAATATCTTTAAAAGGAATAGAAACATTTTAATTTTTCATTATTTTATCATTATTTATTTTATATAATTCTTTGAATAAAATTACAAATTCAATTTTTTTATTTTCTTCTTTTTCTTAGTTCAAATGTCCTCTTTGTATAATCATTTTATAATTAATTTTTATATTTTTTATTTCTTTCATCCAAATAAAATGAAATTAATCTTGTTATTTTTGATAATATTTTTATTGTTTTATTATCTGGTTTGTATTTATTTATATTGAAATGAAAGATAATATTCATACATATTAATTGAAAAGACCTATCAATAATCTAAGAAAAGATGTTTTTGAAATTATATTTTATTTTGATAAAATATTGCCAATTAATAACTGCATCTATCATTAGTATAATTACCTAAAATCCAGTATTTCCTGAAGATATTATATCATTATATTTTTCTTTAGGAAGTATTTTGATATTACTATTTTATATCCAATTCTTATTTCAAAATTATTTATTTGCATATCTTATTTAATTGGAATCAAATACTTAATTCAATTGGATTTTATAATAGATTAGAAAGATATTGATTAATTTTTTAATTAATGTATAAACTTCATTTACATTACTTTTAAAATATATAATATTTTCAAATCCTTTATTCATTCTTATAACATTTTTATATATTATATATTATTTTATTTAAATGAATAAGTTTTATTATTTTTTTTCATAGAATTAATTAGGAATTTTAAAAAGATTTATTCAGATGAAAAATGTTTTAAAATTTCAATTTTGAAAGAGTTAATTTAAATAATATTAAAAGGGAAGATAATAATTTAATGAAATAAATTGAGATTAAATAATGAATATATTTTATATGAAAAAAGAATTTTAATTTAATAATTTAAATTAAAATATAGACATCATAAACAATTATTTATTTAAAATTAAACCAAAGTTTTATTTATATTTTATAAAAATGGAAAAAACAATTGAAGAAAAAGAAAAAAAGCAAGACGAAAAAATAGAAGAAGAAAAAATAGAAAATTCAGAGAAAAACGAAACAACAAATAATGAAAAAGAAAAAATATCAAAAATAAAACTTCCAAAAAGAAAATACGCAATAATTCATGGATATAGTGGTCACAATTACAGTGGAAATCAAAAAAATCCAGGAGTAAAAACAGTAGAAGAAGAATTAGAACGTTGTTTATATAAAGGAGGTTTTATTTCAGAATGTAATTATGGATCTATTCAAAAAATAAATTGGATGAGAGCATCAAGAACAGATAAAGGAGTATCTGCTGTAATGAATGTTGTTAGTGTTAAATTACATAAATATCCAAATTTAAATGAAAATGATATGAAAAATAAAATTAATAATTTACTTCCTAAAGATATTAAAATTTTCAGATTTATTGAAGTTAGTGATAGATTTGATTCAAAAGATAATAATAATAATAGAGAATATCATTATATTCTTCCTACTTTTTGTTTGGAACCAAGAGAAGAAAAAAAAGAAAATGTTGAAATGGATAAATTTATTGGAAATTATAAATTTAAATTAAATAAAGAATTATTAGATAAATGTAAAAAAATTTGTAGTGAATTTTTAGGAACTAAAAAATATCATAATTATACTAAAAAAGTTGGTTTTAGTAATATGAGTAGTCAAAGACATATTTATGAAATGAAATGTGATGATATAATAACTTTTGATGAATTTGAATGTTTAAAATTTAAAATAAAAGGACAAAGTTTTTTATATAATCAAATTAGAAAAATGATAGGAATGGTTGTTGAAATAATGAGAGAAAGTAAAGATATTACTTTTTTACAAAATTCTTTTCTTTCTAATAAAATTGATATTGCTAAAGCACCTGCTGAAGGATTATATTTAATGAAAATTGATTATTCTAATTATAATGATAGAAAATTAAATAAAAAAAATAATATTTTTGTTACTGAAGATGACCAAAAAGAAATGGATGATTTTTCACAAATGTTAATTGAAGATATTCATAAAGTTGAATTAAATGAAAAAGTTTTTTCAAAATGGTTATGGCAATTTGATAATAATAAAGAATTTGTGATTTAAATAAAAAATTTATTTATAAAAGATATTTTAAATTTTATTATAAAATATTAATTCAATGAAACATACTATTTAAATATAATTTTTTTAATGAGGAATTAAAAAATTATTGATTGAATTTATATTTTTTAATGATTTATATGAAACTTTTTACAATTTTAACATAGAACAATAAAAAAAGTAATGTGATGAGGAAAAATTAATAAGGAATAAAAGGTATTTTACTATATTAAATTTTTGAAAAAAAGATAATGATTAGTAATTCTTTTCTGAAATCAATTACTTATTAAATTAAAATATTATTGGTTTTTGTTGAAATTAAATATTTCTCCTACCTTCTTCAAAGGTTTAAATAATACTTTATTATTTTTTGCAATTATTTTTTTTTCTTTTAGTTGTAATTCTTCTAATTTTTTTAATTTCAGTAATTCATATCCCTTTAATCTTTTTCTTAAATCAAGAATTTTTTCAATCCTATTATAATTTTCTTTGTTGTGTAGTTTATATTCCTTTATATATTTAATTAAAAAATATAATTTATTTTCTATATCAAGTAATCTTGTGATTGTTGTTTCAGTATCATCTAATTTAAATATTTTTTCTCTTATAAATTCATCAATTTTATTTATTTTTTTATGAATTTCTTTTACTTTTTTTTCAACTAACAAAATATTATCTTTTGGCTTTTTTGAAAGACTTATAAAATATTTATTTAAAAATTCATTTCTCATTTTAAGTTCTTCTAACTTTTTTTCAGCTAATGATATATCTTCTTGAAAATCAACACACATCTCTTCTTCTTTTTTATATTCTCTTTTTTTTTCATTATAATATTCTCTTAAATTCATTAATTCAATATTCTTTTGATTATAAGTAAATATAGAATCTTGAATTTTATCTGAGATTATCTCAAATTTTTTATAAAAATCATCAGGACTTGAAAAAACAGGTTTTGGATCTTTTATAATTTTAAATCCATTTGATATTTTTTCTTCTAAAATAGAATATCTTTTAACATTTCCTTTTACAGATATAGTTTTTTTTTTTTCCATTTTTCTTTGAATTCTATTAAAATCAGATATTAAATATAAACTAAATCTATCTTGATTATATTCATTTTTGTCTTTTTCTAAAAATTTATCAAAAATATTTGTTTCATTTTTCACACAAAGCAAAAAAAATTTATTCTCTAAAAATAATTCAAATAATCTTTGAATTCTTCCAAATCCATATCTTAATAAATAAGTTTCATGAAGGATTTCTTTTTTTTTATCTATTAAATCATTTTTAATTATATTTTCTTTTATTATTATTGTTTTCAAATGATTAATATATTTATCCTGATTTCTCAATAATATATTTAGTAAATTTATCATTTTCTTTAAATTATTTATTTTTAAATCAGTTAATTCAATTGCAAAAGTTCTATCATCTTGTATTGATTTAATATCTTTTTCTTTTAATTGAATAAAATATTTTTCAAAAAATATAGATTTTGTTTTTTTTTTAAATTCACTTAAAGATTCATTTCTTTTCGCTTTTGGGCTTAAAGGTTTAAATTTTCTTAAAAATTCAATTTTTATATTTCTTGATTTTTTAAGTCTAAATGTATATGAATTAGAATTCAATTTTCCATGAGTATAATTTTGGATTGAAGAACTTAAAGAACCAAATGATAAAGTTTTATTTGATGAATAACTATTATATAAATCCAATTGTGGAATATATTTTTGACTTGTTTTGATAAAAATTTGTGAATTTTGTTTTGTATGTGCTTTTAATGATTCTAAATTAAAAGAATTTAATAAAGAATTATGATGAAATCTATTCAGTTGCAAATTTTTTATTTCTTTTGACAAACTACTATTTTTTAATATTTTAATATCATTCATCATTTTAGTTGTTAAATCCTTTTGAGTAGATAAATTATTTTTATCAAAAGAAGCTGAAACTGTAGGTAAAGAATTGTTAACACTCATTTAATATTTATAACACATTTTAGTTAATATTTTTATTTATGTATTTTTTATAAAAAGATAAATTATATTTAAATAATATCTTAATTCTTAAATCATTTTCAAAATTAAAAAATATTATATTTGAATCAATTCTTTCAATTTTTTTAATTGATTTATTGATTTGAAAAGGATTTATCAAATAATTTATGTTATAAATTAAAATAATAAAAGGGCTGTTAAAAATAAATTTTAATAATTAAATGAAATAAAATATTTTCTCTCATATAAATGATTATAAATTATTTTAGAGCAGAAAAATATTCTAATAATATTTTATACAAGTAAAATAATTATTTATATATATAAATGAATAAATTAAATTATTCTTTTTATTTTAAAATTTTTTCCATAATAGAAATAAATTCATTTAATTCAATTGCTCCATTTTTATCAATATCACATTCATCAATAATTTTTTGAAATTCATTTAAATGATTATTATTATCATTAAATCCAAAAACTTTAATCATATCATCAACAGTAATACTTTCACTTTTATCATTATCAAAATGTTCAAAAGCTTGTTTCATCATAGATTGAGATAAAAATTCTTTTTTATTAATTGCAGCTCTTATAAATTCATCATATTCTATTTTTCCATTATTATTAGAATCAATTCTATCATAACAATCAATTAAAAAGTTTTTTTCTATATTTTCTCCTTTCTCTTCAAATAATATTTGACATCCATTTACAAATTCATCATAATCAATTATTCCATTATTATCTTTATCTAATTTTATATATAAAGAAGAAGCTTTTTTTACTGTTTCTGCATTTGGATATTTATTAACTAAATAAATAAGAGAAGATTGTTGTAAAAAATTATTTGGATAATAATTTTTAATATTATCTAATAAATTATTTAAGTCTTTTGAATTTAATTCAGATAATTTTTCTTTTGTTTTATTTTTAATAAACCATTTATGTTGTAAAGCTTCATCTGCAGAAATTCTTTCATTAGGATTTTTCGTTAATAATTTTTTAATTAAATCTTTTAATTCTTCAGATACAGAATTAAAAGGACTTGTTTTTAAATTTATTTCATCTTCTTTTATAGAATTAAAAATTTCTTTGAAACTAAATCCTGTAAAAGGTTTTTTTCTAGAGATTAAAAAATATAATATAACACCAATTGACCAAACATCACATTTATTTGTATATTTTTTATCAATAACTTCAGGAGCTATAAAATAAGGAGAACCAATTAATTGATTTTCATATTCTGTTTCTCTAAATTTCGCAGTTCCAAAATCTATTAATTTTACAAAAGGATAACCATTAGTTGAATTATTATCTAACATTATATTTTCTGGTTTTAAATCTCTATGAATAATATTTCTTTGATGACAATAATTTATAGCACTTAAAATTTGAAAAATAATTACAGAAGCTCTACTTTCTGAAATTTGCAAATTAGTTTTATTTATTCTATCTGCTAAATTACCACTTTGACAATATTCAGTAACAATATAAAAATTATAATCTCCTTCATAAAATTCAAATATATTTATAATATTTTGATGATCTAAAGTTTTTAACATTTCAATTTCTTTTAAAATATCCTCATTTAAAGTTTTATTATCTTTTTTTAATTTTTTCATAGCTTTAATGGCAACTTTTTCTTTAGTTCTTTTATTTAAAGAGAGAAAAACAATACCATAAGTTCCTCCTCCTATTTTTTTCCCTATTTCATATGTATCATTTATATCACCTTCACCTTTTCCAATTATTACTGTTTTATCAATTAACATATGTTCTTCTATACTTGAAGTTGAATTTATTGTTCTAAATGAAGTTTTTTTTGATATAAATGAAGTTGATATATTTGATAAAGGTGTTATTGGTGATTCTATTTTTTTATCTGTTGGAAAATCATTTGGTTGGTCTCGAGATATCCTTTTATCACAGTCACATAACACTACTCCCATTTAATTAAAAATGTTTTTGAGAAAGAAATATTTAAAATTATTTTATTTTTAAAAATCAGAAAGAAATTTAATATAAAAAATTATTTTTTTCTGAAAAAATGGAAAGAAAAAAAATCAATTATTTTTGGAAAAAATTATATTATATTATTGTAAAAAAACTATGAAGTTTTAATTTTACGTTTAAAAAATGAAAATATTTTTAATTTGTTTTTAAATATTTAAAAAGTCAATAAAAAACATTATAAAGTCAATTAAAAGAATAAAATTTTGGAAATATAAAATTTTTAATATTTGATTTATAATAAATAAAATATAAATTATCAAAATATAGATTTATTTAAAAATTTCAACTTCATTTGAAAAATATAAAAAAATAATTGAGTATCTAAAAATTAAAAGCAGAATCTAAATTAATATATAAATACTTGAAAAAAAAAAAAATTTAAATGTCCTTAACATTTGAATTAAAAAGAATAATATTATTAATTCTTATTCCCATAACATTTCAATTAGATTCTTCAAAAATTTTAATAATATATTTCACCAGAACAGGAAATACCGAGAAAATAGCGAATTATATCAATAAAGCAACAAATATAGAAAAATTTAAAATTGAACCAAAAACAGAATACCCTTCAAGTTATGATGAAACATTAACAATAGCAAGAAATGAACAAAGTTCAAATTCAAGACCAGAAATAAATAATCCATTAACAGATGTTTCAAAATATGATATTATTTTATTAGGATATCCATTATGGTATAGTCATTTACCAAATATTGTAATGACTCAATTAGAACTATTAAACTTAAATAATAAAAAAATTTATCCTTTTAATACTCATGGAAGTTCTGGTATTGGAAGTAGTGTTAATGATATTAAAAACATTGTAAGTGGAGCTAGTGTTAATAATGGTTTTCCTATTCAACAAAAAAATGTTGAAAATTCAAAAGAAGATGTCAATGAATGGTTGGACAATATTGGAATTAATATTGTTAATGATTCTACTATTAGTGGAAAATATATTAAATTTTTTTCTTTTACTTATTTTCTCTTTTCTTTAATTTTCTAAAACGTTAATTTTTAAAATTAGATATTTTAAGAAAACAATATTAGATAATCAATATTTTTGAAAAAGATTTATTGTTTTTGAACAATAAGTTTGATAGGAATAATTGTGGAAGTATAAATTAATAGAAAAAGAAAAATTCCCACAAAACATAATTAATAATTTATCTTAACATAAACTGTAGAAAAACATAAAAGAGATATATCATTGGTTTATATTTTAAAAATATTAAAAAAAAACTTAATTTTTTTTGCTCAAATATAGATTCTGATTTTTTTTTTAATTTATTTAATTATAAATATCTAGAATTTTAGAAGTTTTTCAAAATGATATATAAAATAAAAAATAATTTTGGTTTTTAGTTGATAAAGATATGACAATTATGATTGGAAAATTGGATAAAAAAGAAAAGCCACACTTTTTTTAGAAAAATATAAACTAATATTTATTTAATCAAAGTAAATTAATTTTTTAATGTCAAATAAATAATTTGAAAAGATTAAAAAATTATTTAAATATATTTAAATAAATTTAATATTCCTCACATAAATTTCTTTTAATCAAAAATATGAAATTAAAAATTGATACTCTGAAAAAAAAAATAAATCAATCAAATTATGATTTATTTTATTATTTATTTTATAAGCATTCACCAGGTTGGTCTGCAGAATTGATATTATCAATAATTGAAACAACCCAAATTTTATCATTCACTTTTGGAGAACAGGTACTTTATTTATTTATTATACATATTTTTAGTTTAAAAATATTTGGAAAACAGATTCTTTTTTTAATTTTCTTTCAAGTCTTTTAAGCCAAATTTCACTTTTTTCTTATTGTCTAGGTAGAACTTTAATATTCAAAATATTTTTAATTATATCATATATAATTACTTTCAATACTATGGCTTTATATTTTTATTTATTTATTATATCTTTTAAAAAAAAAAGAATTCAGGAATATCAATTTCAACTATTATTACTTAGGGAATCAATGAGATTCTTAGATAAAGCTTTAATGTTCCCTTTTATGCGTAAGATACAATAAATTAAAAATATATAGAGATTAATATGTTAAGCGTATTTTGTAGTAATGATTTTGGTTTTTTTAAAGGAAATTTCAAATGTTATTCAAAAAATCACTTAATTTATTTTGTGATAAGTATTTTATGTATTTTATGTCTTTTAAGTATATGTTTAATTTATTCAACTTTCTTTTTTAAAAAAATAGAAGATTCAAATTATGAAATGGTCAAATTTTTGGTTGTGAATACTTTAAAAAGTTCTTTTTACTTAAAAGCCACTGCTTCAATAGTTGGAGGAATTGGTATGAAATATTCATGTACTGGTTTTACTGTTTTTGCTATTTTTGTAACTTCTTTATATGATAGTTTTAATATAAAAAAAGAATTTATTTATATGGATCAAGATGATAATAAATATCAATTTATATATTTTTTTCATTTTATTCATTTTTTTTCTTCTTGTTTATTAATGATTGGATATTTATTTAGAAATCACGAATTAAAAGGTTTATTTTATGTTTTATTTATTTTGATTTTTATATTTTTAACCTTTATTATAGCACAAATAAATCAAAAAAAATTATTTCCTTTTACTTATATTATTAGTAATATTAATAATGAGTTAATTTTATTTCATCAAGCAAATTTGTTAACCCGTGCAGTTGAAAAAAGAACATTATCCAGAGATGTTTTTTTAAATTTGATGAGTTATTTTTCTCAATTTAAAATCCATGATGGATATAAGTTTGAATTCTTTGATGAAAATAATAAAATAATTCATTCAGAAGATTTAGATTATTATTTATATCAAGCAATAGATCTTTATTATAAAGCTATTATTCATCGAAATATAAATAGCATTTTAATTAAAATTTCTTATTCAAATTTTTTAAGACATAAATTAAAAAGATTTACAAAAGCATATATGATTTTAAATGATATTATTGAGGGAAATTATTATTTAAGTCCATCTCAAGAATTTTATTTTTATAGATTAAAAAGAAAAATTGAAGATAGATTCATTGAAACTGGTATTGATTCTTCTGAAATTTCAATTAAATATCAATGTAATTCTTTTATTCATTTAATTTCAAAAGTATCAGAAATTTATTTAGATTTTTGGAATTTATTATTAACAGGAAAATCAGATGATAATATTTCATTATTAAGTGAATTTGGTAATGAAATAAATAATTTAATTGATGAAATAGAATATAAATATCAATATATTTCAAAATTAAAAGTGAAAAATAAAAAAATAATTATATTATATGGATATTTCCTCAGAGATATTTTAAATGATGTAGAATTATCAAGTAAAATTTTAACTAAAGAATTAATAAAAGAAGCAAAAGATGAAGAAATTGATTATTTAGAATATGAAATTGATACAATGGTTCCTTCTTCTTCTTTTCAATATATGGTTGTTTCTGCTAAAAAAGGTCAAATTGGAATAATAAAGAAAGTTTCTTTAGAAGTTTGTAGAAAACTTGGTTATTCTGAAAAAGATTTAATTGGTCAAAATATAAATATTATTGTACCAGATTTTTTAAGAAATGAACATCAAATTTTATTAGATCATCAATTAGAAAACTTAAAATTTAAAGAAGATAATTTATCTCTTCCTGCAATATTTAATCATTGTGTGTTTTGTAAAACAGTATCTAAATTTTTAGTTGAAATTTCTTTAGAAGTAAGAATTGGTTTTGATGAAGAGTTAATTCCTTTTTTATTATGTAAATTAAATGTAGAAAATGATTTATATAGTATAAAAAATTTAAATTATAATTTCCATGTTTTAACAAATGAAAAATATATTATTCAAAATTTTACTTCAAATTGTTTAGAAGGATTACAATTGAATTATAGAAGTATAAATAATAATACAGAATTAATTTCTCAAATAAAAGAATTTCATGATGAATATTTTAAGAAAGCAATGAATATAAAAAAGAAAGAAAAAAGGAATAAAATAAAATATTCAATATTAAAAAAAAAATATATGACTCAATTTCCAGTTGAAGTAATAACTTGGTTAAAAAATGGTAAACAATTTATTATGAATTGTAGAAAAGTGAAAATGAATGGAAAAATTTTAGGTTTTTTTTTTCACTTTATAAATAGTAAAATAAATGAATTTTCTTCTTTACATCAATCAATTAATCATCAATCTTCACTTATTCAAATTCCCAAAACTCCTATTGAAGCATATAAAACAAAAGTTGATAAAAGACTAAGTTTAAGTAATTTTATGTATAAAGGTAATTATTTAAATTTTGAAGAAGAATTTTTAATTGAAAAAAATTTTCTACCAAATTCAAATAAAGTTGACTTTGATATTTATGATAGAAAATATTTATTTAGAAAAAAAGAGAATTTTCAGAAAATTAAAATAAAATCAATAGAATCATATTTTAAAGAAGAAATTTTAAATAAAAATAAACCTATAAAAAATTATGAAGAAGAAGAAATTTCTGAAGAAACTGATGAAGAAGAATATGAATCTGAAGAAAATCTTTCTTCTTCTTTTTCAAGCCTTCAAGAAGAAAAAACTGAAAAAAAAATAATTTCACCAAAAAGAAAAAAAGAAAATATTTTTCGTGAAGCTGAAATATCTAATATAAAATATTATAATGTGAATTTAAAAAATATTTCTTATTTTTTATATGATTTTAATTTAAAAATGCCTATTGAATTTAAAGGAAATTTTATTGGTAAAATTGATGAACTTATAACAATTGAAAAAAAAAAAAGTTTAAAAATAATTCTTCATAATAATAAAAAAAATATAAAGGAAAAAAAAAAGCCTCATATTATTAACAAGTTTAAAAAACAATTTGCAAATAAAGCTTTAAATGATATAATTGAAAAACATAGAATAAAAAATGTTAATGAAATAATAAAAGGATTAAATGATTATTTACATCAATTTAAAAGTGCAAATATTTCAAAACTTTTTATTACTTTAGTTTTTTCCTCTTTATTTTCTTTAGGAATAATAATTTATTCTTTAATTTTTCTTTTTGATTCAAAAGGGATTTTAGTTAATATAGTGAATATTTTTGCTCAAATTTCTGATTTAATTGAAAGTTCTCATATGGTTTTGTTTTATTCATATGAATTAGTTTTATTAGAAAATCATAAATATTATAATTTTTTTGAGTCAAGAGAAGAAAAAATTGAAAAATCAAAAGAAAATTTATTAAAAAGTTATAATGTTTATTCTAATTTTTCTTCTTTATTACATTCAGATAATTTAAAATTAACTAAAAAAAATTCTGAGAAAATCAATAATTTAAGTTTTGTTTATTATCAAATAGATTCTAATGGATTCTATAATATAAAAGAATCTCCTTTTTTAAATATTTTATTAGAATATACTTTTTCAATTTTTAATTTAGTATCAAAAGAAAAGAGTGATATAGCATTGAATAATAATCTGGATTTTTTTTTTATCATTTTTAATTCAAATATATTTTCAATTTCAAATCTTAATTATTTAATAGATATATTCAACGACCAATTTTTTTATGAGAAAAAAAAAACAACAATTTTCTTAATTTTATTGGATGTTTTATTCGTTTTCTTTCAAATTATATTATTTATTTTAGAGTATCAAATTTATAAAAATGTATTAAAAGAAAATGAAAGATATTTTAAATATTTTTTTCAAATTGATGATGAACATATAAAATATTCAATTATTAAATGCAAAAAATATTCAATGTTAAATCAAGAAAATAGTTCAAATGTTAAATATTTAATTGGTAATCCTATTATAAATTTTGGTTCTTATAAAGACATTGATTCAGAAGAAGATTCATTATTAGATTTATCACATGATTTCATAAATCAAAAAAGTAATCAACAAAATACTTTTAACTTCACAAAAACCAATGATAATTTAAAAAAAAAACAAAACCATGAAATTCAAAAATTTGTGTCAATAAATATAATAATCTCAATAATTATAATTATATTTTTAATAATATTAATAATTATATTTAGAAATAAATCTTTTAGAATATTATTAATGAAAAATTTATATGATTTAATTTTATCAAAAAAAAGTATATTTATTGAATATTTTAATTATCTTCGAATATATATGGGAAACTTAATTGATTCCTTTGATTCCCCATATATTAATTCAGCAAAAGAAAAAATTCATTCTAGCTTAGATGAAATAACTGATTACCTTACATATATAAATGTTTTTTTATATGGTAATATAACTAAATATGGAGTATCAAAAAACACTACAAACAAATTTAAAAATATTATAAATTATAGTTTATGTGATTTCTTTTCCAATTTCACACAATATTATGGATATAAATGTGAAAATTTAGCATATAATATTTCCAATTATGGTTTAAATTCATTATATATTTATTTGGCACATTCAATTAATGATTTAAAAGAGAAATTTGACAAACTTTCAAATATTGCAGAGATGAAGGGTTATTTTTATAATGAAGCTTTTTATGGAAGTGAATTTTATGAATTGTTTTATCCAGATAATCCTGAATTAAAAGAAGATTATGAATCATCTAATCCCTTTTTATTATTTAATGATGACAATATGAGGGATTTAGAAATATTAAGTGAATATATTTTTAATCCTGCATCAAGTTTTTTATCTGATACTGTCGCTGGAGAAAATAATGAAATTATTAAAGTTATGGGAAAGTATTTTACAATTATAGGAATTATTTCTACTTTATTAGTTATTTTATTTTTTATTATTTATTCTTTTCCGAGTCTAACTAATAAAATAGAACAATTGAAGAAAACTAGAAAATTGATTAAAATTATTCCAAAGGATATTTTATCTGAATTAGTGAAAAAAGAACAAGAAATCAATGATGAATAATTGTGTAATATAATTATTATTTTTTATTTTTAAATTTAATATCTTCATCTAAAGTTTAATTATATTGATTTATATATAAATATAATAAATATATTAAAAAAATCTTGTTTTAATATAAATCATTTTTTCAATTTGCATGATTATATTCACCTCCTATTACTAAATATCATTCATATAATTCCAATTTGACATACTTTTTTTCTCCTTTATAATTTAATAGTACACATATATATTTTCCTTAATTTTATAACATACAATTCCACTATCACTAATATTAAAAATATTCAAGTATTGTAAAGAAAAAATCATTTATTATAGTCACTCAATAAGAATTAATATTTGTAATTCATTTTTCATTTATATGAGTTAGTATTTTAAACTTCTCCATTTTTTATAGATTTTGTATTTATACCTTATTTATCAAATCTAGTTATTTTCCTTTTTTTGTAAAATATAGATCATCCTTTGATGGTGTTTTTTTTTATTTCTTTATTAATTTTATGAAGTTTATCACCCATTAAAATACAATATATTTATGTGAATTCTTATTTCTTAATTTAGTTTGTTATAATTCAAAAATATGATATAAGTAAAAAGTACTATTACTTAAAGAATTTTAATTACTTGCCCTTTTTATAAATAAACAAAAAGATTTAAATTATTTCTTTTTAAAATAAATTATTTTCAATATAATAGATTAAATTAAATAAATAAAAAATGAAAAGATTTCTTAAATATTTTTAGTATCATCATTTATTACTTTTTAATTAAATATACGTTAATACTAATATTTTCATAAACTTTGTTTCATAAAGGATATTAATATACCAAGGGTTAAATATAAAGAGAATCAAATTAACTTCATTTTTAAAGACTTTTCATTCAATTTAATCAAACATCCTTCACAATTTTCAGCTATTAAATCTTGTTTTAATTTTTTGTTCTGAATGTTCATTATTTTATTAAATTTCTTTAGGTGAATATATACATTTTTTTGGAGTTAATTATTATATTTAATACATACTCTGATGATACTAATATATCAATTTCATATTATTATTTTAATTTTTGAAGGTGATTTTTTATATTTATTTGTTCGTTATTTACTAAGCAAAAATAAACAAAAATTATTGTTAATATAGTTGTGAAGAAAAACAATTTATTTTTTGAATTATTATTATTATTAATATCGATTGAAAGATTAAAGAAAGGTAATATTTTTCTTTTACATTCATTACATAAATGTTCATTTACTTTTTTTTCTAAAAATTGGATTTTTTGTTTAAAAAATTGATTTTCTTTTCTTATATTTTCAATCTCAATTTTTTTCCTTACTCTTGTTTGTTTTGAAAAATCCGCTTTTTTTCTTTTTACTGATAAAGTTTTTAATTCTTCTTCTTCAAAACTTGGAATATTAATTGAAATTTCTTCAAACAATGTTTCATCATTAAAACATAGATCATTTTCAATAATATTAATATTATGATTTTCAGGAAAAAGCATTGATTTATTATTTCAAATATTTTTTGAGCAGTATTTATAATAAATAAAAGAATTGATTTTAATGAAAAATATAATAAATTTTGTTCAATTAATAATTGAAAATAATCATTATTTTTTTCTTAAAATCTTGAAGATTTATCTAAACAATAATTTATTAAAAAAATTTAAATTTTCTTTTTTTATTTCAGAGAGTAGATAGGTTTGTTTATGTAATGATATATTAATGATGTTTATCTTTAATTTTATAAATATAGTAAAATATTTTTAATTCAAGTAAAATGAATATTATAATAAAAAAACTTAGTTTTGAATTACTTATATATTTTTTATTTAAAAAAATAAAAGAATTTGTAAAGAATGAACAAATTCTTCTTTAAAATCTTTCTTGGAATTTATAAAATATCAATATATTCTTATTGAATGCTTGATATAGAGAAAGAATTGAAAGAAGAAAAATAAAATAATTAATATATGAATAAATTTTATTTTTATATTTTCAATAATTTCCTTGTTTTTATCTACTAATTGTTATTTTTAAATTCTATTTACTCTTTTTATACTTTTTATTTCCTTTTTTTTATTGTTTTGAGAATTAAAGAATGTATTTAAAAATTAATTGATAAATTAAAATAAAAAAAATAATAAAGATGCTAGAGAATGATAATATTAATAATCCTCCTGAAAAAGAAAACAATAATAAAATAGATAAATATTTGAATAATATTTTAGATAAATATAATTTTATAGAATTAATTTTTTTAACAAATGAAGAAGGAGCAAGTATTGCAATGGCAAATAAAAGAAAAGGAGAAGAATCAATAGATGAAGATAATAAAATAAAAATATTATTTAGTTATAAATTTAAATCTTTCTATGAACAAATTTCAAAAACAGAAAAATGGGGAGTTAATTGTATTGTTTCATATTATGATAATCATATAGTTTACCAAGAAAAAATAAATAAAGAACATTTTATTCATTTTGTTTGTGTCAAAGAAAATTATAATCAAGAACTTTTAAAGGATATTAGAGAAGATATAGGAGAAAAAATAGAGAAAGATATAAAAACTTTAGAAAATGTGAAAAAAGAAGTTGTTAAAGAAAATTAAAAAAATTATATTTATATTAATTATAAAATAATAAATTTAAATGAAAAAAAATAAAATTTTTAGAAAATAACAATAGTAAAATAATAAAGTTAAAGATATTACAATTGATAATGTTATTGTTATTATTTTTTGCCTTTTTAGTTATTTAATTCCTAATAAATCAATTTAACAATTGAATAAGGATATTTTTAGGGAATTAAATATTATTTAAAGATGATTTATAAATATTTTATTAGAATAATAATTCTATAAAAAATGAATTAGATTAGAATCAAATTATAATTAATTTAATAATATTTTTGATTATTTTTTTTCAATTATATTTTTTTTTTATTTAAAATGATAGAAGAAGAAATCAAGAAAGATGAATTAAGAGAAATAAGGAATTCTATAATTGGTTCTTTTGATAACAAATTATATTTTCTTCAAAATAAAAAATATTGTACTTTATTAGATAAGTACTTATCAAAAGCAGAATATCCAGATAAAGAAGAATTAAATTTAACAATTTCAATCATAAATTCTTATCTTATATTTCATAATAAAATTATAAAATCAAATTTAATAAATAAAGAAGAGCTTCAAAAAAAGTATCTTCAATTACCAAAATTAACAATTCAATACATTCAAAATACTCCAATTGAAAAAGAAAACATCCCAATATTTGAAAATTATTTTCATCTTTTATCAAATTTGATTTCAATTGAATTATTTGAAGTTGAACAATATTTTAATAATTTTTTATTGAATATAGAACAATATATGATTAATGAATCGATTTTTCAATCTTTATGTATCGTTTTAGCTAAAGTTTGTGAAAATAATTATTTTAAACAAATAGTCACAAAAAACACAAATTTAATTGATAAAATCATTCGAAAGTTTTACACCCCAAAATTAGGACAAAAATTTCAGAAAAATTTAATTAAACTTTTAATTTCTTTAACAGAAGAAGATAATGATTTTTGTAAAGCACAAATTGGAAAAAACAATGATACAAAAATATTTTTTGAAAAAATAAATAAACAAGTTAGATTTTATGAGAAAGATATTCTAATTTTATCAATTAAATTATTATCAAATGTAGTTCTTGCTTTTAAAGGTTCTGATATTTCTCCTTTTTTAACAGAAGAAGCAAAAGGTTTAACAATTTGGTCATTAAAAATAATATTTGATTTAATTTCAAAAAAAAATGATAATGCCTTAGATTTAGATAATAAAATAATATGTTTATCTTCTTTAGGTTCATTATTAAAATTTTCTGACTTAATTCAAAATCATTTTAATGATTTAGATGGAATAAATTTAATTTTTAAAGAATTTGATTCTATATATTCAACCGAAGAATTAAATCAAATAAATGAAAAGATTAAAAATATAAAAAAGAATAAAAAAAATGAAAAAGAAAATCCTCCAAAAGATAAAGAAAATGATGAAATTAAATCAATTGATTCTAAATTAAATCAAAAAACAAAATATGAAAAATTATTAATTGATTGTCTTGCCAATTCATGTGAATCATCAGATTCAATTAGGAAAAAAATAGTTGAAAATTCTCATATAAATATAATATTAAATATAATTTTAGAATCAAATCAGAATTATAAATTAATTTTATCTTCAATCATTCTTATTTTAAATATTTCTAGAGGAAAAAGTTCAATAAAAACTCCTTTAATAGATTTAGGAATAACTGGTTTATTATTAAAATTAACTTCTCATCAAAATATTGATATTCAAATTCAAACAACAAATGCTTTATGTAATTTTTTAATTGAAAATAATAAAAATACTTCTGAAGTTTTAGAATGTGTTAATAGATTAGTGAAAATTTTTAAAACAACAACTCATCAAAAAATTAGATTTAATTCAATTTTTGCAATCAAAAATATTTTATATTCTGTGAATATGAATAAAGAAGTTAAAAAAAATATTATGAAAAAAATTACTTATAATGTTCTTATTGATTTATTAAAAGATCCTGATATTAAAATTGTCGAACATACACTTTTAATTTTTAGAATTTTATTATATAAAACTTCAGATGATATTGAGGAAGTTTTGAGTAATTGTAAAGAACAATTATTAAGTAATATATTTGAAAAATTAAATAATTCAAATACTGAGTACAATATAATTTTAAATAGTTTATATGTTTTATCAAATATTTCAAATGGAAAAGAAAATCAAAAGAAAAGTTTAAGCTTAGAATTAATTCAAAAAATCATTCAATTAGTAAGTCATCCATATATTTCAATTAGATATGTTTCTTTAATTATTTTAAATAATTTATTTATTTCTAATGATTTAAAGATAATCTTACTTGAAGATAAAAATATAATGGAAAATTTAGAAAATGCTTCTTTGGAGAAAAATTTAGACAAAAATTTAATTCCTACTGATTTAGAAGATTTTAAGGCTACTAAGGAACTTGCTATTGAATTAATAAGTGTGATTAAAAATACAAAAAAAAATCCAGAAAAAAATAATAATAATAATACAATTAATACTAATACGAAAGAAATCTGAAAATTTTATTGGGGAACATTACCTAGAATATTTGTTCTCCTTTACTATTTTATTTCATTGTATTTTCTTTTTAAGTTTATTTGGAAATTAATATTTTAATAATAATGAAAAAAATAAATAAAGTAAATTAATAAATAAAAAATTTAAACTCAATTGAAATTTTTTTTTAAAATAAAAATAAATAAATAATTCTACAAGACTTTTATCAAATTTATTTATCAATTGAATTACATTAAAAAGGATTTTATTTTTTAATAAAATATATTTAATGTAAGAACTTTTCATTAAGAAAAAATTTGGAAATTCATTCATTTATTTTCTTTAATATAACTATTGAATTTAATATAGTTTAATCACTTAATTAAATAAACAATCCAAAAATGAATTATTATTATTTTTCGATGATAATATTCTAATAGATAATTTATAAAAAAAATAATATCTGAATTTTAAATTTTTGATTCTTCTCTTTGGATAATAATTCTAAAGATTTCTTTATTTTATAAAGAATCAATGAAATTATGAATAAATTTATGAAATTTTTATACAAAAATTAAAGCTTTTTTAACTTCATTAATTTATAAAATGTAAAATATATTTAAATGAAAAATAAAAAATGATTATAATTGTATTTATTTAAAAAATTTGTTACCAACTTCCAATATAAGATAACAATAGGATATTTTTAAAATAAAATTTTTCTTAAGACTCAATAGTATTTAATTTGATTAAATTATTAAGATTTTTTTGATTCAGAAAAGTTTGAATACTTGAGCCTCTTTTATTTGGAATTGAAATTTTATTCAAAAATAAACTTAATTTATTTTTATTTTTTAAATTATTTTTTTCCTCAAAACCAACATTATATTTTTTGATATTTTCATCATGATTTTCTTTAAATTCATTTGAATGAGTATTATTATCTGAACTCATTGTTGAATTTTCTTTAGTTGATTGAGCAGAATAAATTTTTTCAATTTTATGATTATTAATATTATTTATGTTTGTACCTGCTTTACAATCTAAACAATTATTATTATTTCTTGAATTTGGAAGATTATTCACCATTGTAGAATAACTTTCTTCATTAATTGTTTTATTATTTAACTGATAGTTTTCATCAATTATTTTTTTAGATAATTTTTCTCTGTTTTTACTCGATAAAATCCCAACTCCAATTCCTATTCCATTTTGAAATGAATAATGTTTCATTAATTTTTTTTTTTTATCTGAAGCAATGTCATTTAAATTTAAATTAAGCAATCCTCTATGAATATTATTTTCTTCTTTTTCAATTTTTTCTCTACTTGAATTAATCTCATGAACAATATTTTTACTGTTATTTTTAGCCCTAATAACTAAACTATTATTCCTATAATTTGATTCATTATCATTTTTAGACTGAAAAGATAAATTTCTTTTCATTTTAATTTGATTGTGGATGTTATTATTTGTTTTACTACTTCTATTAAAATTACTTTCAGTGCAATAACCAGAAAAAACTTTTTTATGTGAAATAGGAATTAAATTCCTTTTATCATTTTCATAATTATTAAAGTTAGGTAATAAATTTTTAATATCCCTTCCATTTCTAACAGAATTCATATTATTATTAATCATTATATTAGAATTATTCCTTTTTTTATCAGCTCCAAAAAAACCAAATAAATTATCAATAACTTTAACTATTATTTTATTTTCTAAAATATCACTACAAGTTGGTCTTTTCCTTGGGTCAATTTGTAATAATAAATTAATAATAATACCCAAATCTTTAGAAAAATGATTGGGAATATTATTATATTCTCCATTCATAATATTAAAATAAACTTCTTTAATATTTTTCTCTCCAAAAGGTAAATGTAAAGTACATAATTCATATAATATACAACCAAGAGACCATATATCACTTTTAAAAGAATAACCTTTATCGTTCCATACTTCTGGTGCCGCATAACATGGAGTTCCCATTTGAGAATTTTTTAAATTTAAATAACCATCTTTATATAATTTTGATATATTCAAATCTCCTAATTTACAAATACCATTTTTCATTAAGAATATATTTGCAGATTTTAAATCTCTATGCATTACATTATTGTCATGTAATATTTTTAAACCTTTAACCATTTGAATAAAATATGACCATATGGTTTTTTCTTTGAAATAAGAACGAATTTTTTTTTGATAAAATATTTTTGATTGTAAATCACCATCATCTGCGTATTCAAGTACTAAGTTTAAAGTGTCTGAATTATCTTCAAAAAAAGATTCTTTATATGCAATAATATTTTGGTGGGATAAAGATGCCAAAAATCTTACTTCATTTAATGAATTTATTTTTTCCTTATTTGATAGTTTTGAAAGTTTCACTCTTTTAAGTGCATATATTTTATTATCTAAAAGACGTCTAACTAAGAAAACAACACCAAATGAACCTGTTCCTATATCTTTTAATATTTCAAAATCTTTTAGAGACATTTTCAAAATTAAATTTAATTTTTAAATATTCAAAAATATTTATTTTATTCTTAATCAAAGATATTCAAATATAATAAACAATTTAAACTTTTTACTTTTCAAATCTCTTAAAAATATATGTTAGATATTCATAAATATTTTCTTTGTTTCATAATTCAATTATATATCTAATATAGACTTTTTCAAAATAAGTTAAACTTTATTGTGTTTTATTTTTTAAAAGCATTTTTAAAAATAATTTGTTAATTAAATAATTTTTAAGAAAAATATTTATATATTTTAACAAAAAAATTATTCTTAAATAGGAAAACTAAAATTTCTTAGAAAGAAAAAAAGTTAAACAAAAAGTTGTGTTCAATAAAAAAGAAGAATTCATTATAATTTTCAAATTATTTGTATTGCCAATTTTAGGTTTTTTAATTATTTATTTAATTGAGATTAGTTTTTATAAAATATAAAAGATAATAAACTTAATCTCTTTTTTGACTTTTTCAATTCAATATTTCATATCATTAAAAAGAATAAAAACAGAAAAAATATTATTAAAAAATTTAATGTTTTAACAAATTATCCCTTATTCTTCAGTTAAATATTATTTATTACGCAATATACTTTTAAATCATATAATCTTTTTGTTTTTCATCTTTATATTCATCATAACCTTCATAGAGAGTATAAGGATTGTTTTCTTCTATAATAGTATCTTTGTTACTGTGTTCAATCATATCATTCAATAAAGATTTCTTTTTATCTATAAAGCTTTGGGTAATTTGTTTAGTAAGAACTTTTTTAAGATTCTCTTTTTTCTTTCCTTTATTATAATCATCTTCATCTAAAATTTCAATATTAAACATTTTTTCAATCACATCTTCAATAGTAACTATTCCTAAAATTTTAACATAATTTCTTTTACTATCAGTTTGTTCTAATTTACTTAATATTGATGTATCTCTTAAAGAATTATTTTTATCTAAACCTAATCTTTTTTGTAATTTTTCAACATTTGCAGATTCAGTAATAAATGCCATATGTGATCTTCCTTTTCTAAATTCAGTCATTAAATCCATAGCAAGCATATTTTTGCTTATTATCAAAGGACTTGAAAGTGTAATTTTTAAATCTTTAATTGTTTTTGGTGTAGAAATATCAATACCAATTAATTGTTTAATTCTCAAAATACCAATAATATTATCTGGATCTTTTAAAAACACTGGAATTCTACTGAATCCTTTTTTAAGTAAATCTTGAATGAAATTTCTATCAATAGTAGAAAAATAATCAATCATAGTAGTTTTTTGGATTGGAATCATAATATCAAAAGCTTTCTTCGAACTAATATCAAGAGCACCAATCATGTAATTAACTTGTTCTTTAGAAAGTCCAACTTTCTCACCTTCTTTCAACTCTTTCTTTTCACTATCATGATGTTCCTCTTCAACAACATCTAAATTCTTTAAAGCATCAACAGTATGTAATTCTATTAAGCTCCTCAAATCACTGTTACAAAAACGACTCTTTCCATGAGTTCCAATAATCCAATCCATAAGAAGAGCAATAGGATAAGAAATAGGATAAGTAACAACCATTAAAAAGTATGTAAATGGAGCTAAGAAAGAAGCAATTTTCATTTGACTTGGACCAGTGCATGCAGCTTGAGGAATAATTTCACCAACAAATAGAAGGAGAGTAACTGATAAAACAACAGCCATAAATTCACTTACAAGTTTATCAAGTACAATTGGCATATATTCTGCTGCAAAACTGTTACATAAAAGTAATGTTACAAGTAACCAATGGTGATTAGATACAATAGATAAGATTTTTTTTGCATAATATTTTTCACTTTCTGTCCCGTTGGAAATTTTCAATTCTAATATTAATGTATCTATTGAAAGATATCCTACAGTTAAACCTGACATTGCTCCAGCAAAACAAACTAATGCAATTGCTACGAAAAGATAAAACCAAAATTGTGCACCTGATAATTTTTCTCCTGCTTCATGTGATTCTCCTTTTGCTTCTTTAACTTTTAATAATAAAGGTTCTGTAGGTGATGGAGAAAGAATAAACAGGTTTCCATTATATATTAAGGTTTGAGTTTCTGCATCATATTCTGCTATTACTTTTTCTGTTTTGTATGATGCAATTATTTCAAATGATAAAAAAAGGACCATTAAAAAAATTTTCGAGCTTTTGATTAAGGACATTTTTTTCTTTAGTTATACAATTTTTTTATATTTTATTTTTTTAATATTTTTAGTTTTTATTCCTTTTGAAAAATTTGTATTTTTTTTAAGGAAGTTTGAGGGTATATTATTTTTATTTATTTATTTTTTATTAAATTATATATTTGATTTTTGGATATATTTTTTTAAAATTGTTTTTTATTATATTATTTTGGCTTTTATAAAACAATAAAATATATTAATTAAATTCATATATGAGAAAATTTAAGGAAATAGATATAAAAATTAATACAAAAGTCTTCTTCTTAAAGAAATAAATAAATAACATATTTATTTAAAATTTAATTTAAAAATAAAAAAATAAAAAATAATTATTAATTAATTAATTATTGATATAAAAATATATATATATATATATATATATATTAATTTTATTATTTTTGTTTTAAAAATTTTTTTGTTTAGAAGAGTATTATTATAATATTAATAGTTTTA
>JAEEGK010009036.1_pt1 | contig 23378 bp, 16 predicted proteins | sample 8958771 | NCBI WGS metagenome assembly JAEEGK01 (sample SAMN16246547, study PRJNA631951) | gut metagenome | biome: gut microbiome; feature: rumen; material: SC-attached | host: Bos | place: Iran: Karaj | collected 2018-10 | reverse complement strand
AGCATAATACTTTTTTTCGCGCACAAGTCCGTCTTCTCCGAAACCTCCGAAGCCCAGTTTCACGGAATCGCCATAAAAATACTTGAAATAGGTCACACCTTCCTCAAAACTGGCACTGCCTATGCCGCCCAGTTGCTCAATGACGACTTCCTCATTGGGGGCAAGAGTATAGGTTTTCTCTGAGGTGGTCGCAGTGGAGTCATTAGTCTCTGGATGTAAAGGAATGATGGTGACGTAATGCGATGACGCATTTCGGATGGCCACGTCCTCGGTGTAGGCGGGATCGCAGGCGACTGCAAAGACGGCGAGGATGAGCATGGCAGCAACCGTCCACATACCGCGGCCTTCGGCCTTATGTGGGGTTATTAGCACCTCGTGCGTGTTGCCCCTTCGAGGCTGTTCAATGAAAGAGTTTTTCATATTATTGCTTTTACAAATGTGTAGGTAAATCCGTCATAGCAGTTGTCGCTCATAGAAAGTACTTGCGGATCGTATCGGTCATCGTAGCTGATGACGGCGAAACTCTTCGGGAAAGGGGCTATTTTACCGTTGGTGGCTTCTGAAATTTTTTTGCACTGCGCCTCCGGAATGTTCAGGTTGAACCAGGAGTAGAAGGTATCATCGATGTCACCTTTTTTGTTGTATAGGGTTTCATCTACCTTGTAATCAACTCGATATGTGCCAGATGTAATCTTTTTTCCGTCTTTATAGAAAGCAAAGTAACTGCCCTTGAAAACGAGTTTGGCTTCAAAGCCTTCGCTTTCAGGGGTGTAGTTGACCCCCGCGATTCCGCCTGAGGTGCAGTACCACTGCCAGGTGCCGACGAGTTCTTTCTTTTCGGGTTTGTTGCAAGCGGTTGCCAGCAATGTCAGCAGAATAACTGCTGCAAACTTCATTGTTTGTTTCATAACGTTATATTTTGGAATTACTCTTATTCTTGTCAATTGCCCGCACACCTAACGACGTGCGAACCAACCGTTTCCCCATTTTTTCTACCGAGCCCTGCAGACCTAACAGCCTGCAAGCCCTCATATATTCCATGTCATCATCGTTTCATCGTATTTCATCGCCTCATCGTTTCATCGCTTCATCGCCTCATCGTTTCATCGCCTCATCGTTTCAACGCTTCATCGTTTCATCGCTTCATCGCCTCATCGTTTCATCGCTAATACAGGGCATCGAAATAAACACCTACAATGTGACCTTATGGTGATAAATCTCAGCCTCACCGATCGTAATGACGACGGTATAGGTTCCTCTTGGAACATTGTGAAGCGTATATTCCAACGTCTTAGGGCACAAACAATTGGCCGAAATGTTATCGTCCACCAGATAGTTGATAACAATCTCATTGTCCACAACATGAGCATCCACATCCACCGACGAGGCGGCGCAATTGAGCAAGAGTTCGTGGGTAATCTGGAGTTCGCCGTGCCCATAATTAAAAACAGGGTCTGGGAATTCCGACTTCTCCCCCGCATGGCATGCTGAAAGCCCGTTATCTGAAACGGTCAGCTTTTGGGGATTTTGCCGGCGGTCACAAGATGAGAACACCGTGACCATGGTGGCCACAACAGCCATTATTCCTGTAACAACAATAACAAATGCATTCTTTTTCATTGTTTTGGCTTTATACATTAATTCTTTTTAACAAAAGCACTACTGAACCCATCAATCATATTGTCCCATAGCGTAAGCGACACTTCGTTAGAAAAGGAATTGATAACTGCGCTACCTGATGGGACTACGACTATTTTACCATCTGTAGCTTTCGCAATTTTCTCGCACTGCTCTTCAGGAAGATGTAGCACGCAGGACGTTGCATTGCCACACTCGGTTAAAACCTCAGGACAGTCTGATACGTCAATCCTATAAGAGCCGGAAGTGACTTTTTCCCCATCTTTGTAAAAAGTGAATTTGCTGCCTTTAAAGACAATTTCAGCATTGAAACCTTCAGTTTCAGGTGTATAGTTGACTCCCGCGATACTTCCCGAGGTGCATGTCCACTGCCATGTACCAATGAGCGCTTTCTTTTCGGGTTTGCTGCAGGCCGTGGCCAGAACCGCTAATGCGGCAATAACAGTAATTCTGATAATGTTTTTCATATCAATATCGTTTTGATTTGACAATTTTTATTTTCGCGGGCGTATGCGATACGCCCCTGCCGATTCATACATCGCTTCATCGCATCATCGTATCATCGCTTCATCGCTTCATCGCTTCATCGCCTCATCGTATCATCGCCTCATCGTATCATCGCCTCATCGTATCATCGTTTCCTCGCCATCCCCTTCAGCCGTTGCTGCAGCTCCGCCCTTGCGCGGGAAAGCAGAACCTTCGAGTTGGCGACGGAAATACCAAGCGTTTCGGCTATTTTCGAGTGGGAGTAGTGCTCCACCGCGTAGAGGTTGAAGACCGTGCGCTGCTTCACGGGCAGCTTCCCGATGGCGTCCAACAGCTCCTCCTGCGAGAAATCCTTCTGTAGAACGGCTTGGTCATCAGCTTCTTCCACCACCTCCTGACCGTGCAGGTTCTCGTCCCACTCCACCATCTCCGGACAGTCGCGCAGGTGCATCAGCGCCTGGTTGACGGCGATCTTCTTCAACCAGCCCTCGAAACTGCCGAAAGCGCGGAAGGTGCTGGCTTTCTCCATCGCGGCGAGGAACGCGTCCTGCGCCAAGTCCTCAGCCAAATCCCAGTCGGCCACATACCGATAGCACGCGCCCACCATCTTCCCAATGTGGCGCCGATATTGCTCCGACCAGAATGCTTCTTTCTTCATTCGTTCTCGCCTCTGATATTAGGATGCAAAAATACGAAAAGGTTACATATTTTTTGTGATCAGTGAACAGTGATTAGAATTGAAAACGAGAATCCATTTGCAGAAACACAAGATAATGCGTTTCCACATTCAGCATTCAGCATTCAACATTCAGCATTCAACATTCAGCATTCAGCATTCCACATTCAGCATTCAGCATTGATCAGAATCCCGCGAACGGCATGAACAACGGCGGGAGCAACAGCAGGAATCCCAGCACAATGAGCGCCAAGAGGAATTTCCAGATGAAGCGGAACCACGTGGAATACGGAATCCTTGCCACGCCGAGCACGCCGATGAGCACACCGGAGGTGGGGGTGATCATGTTGGTGAAGCCGTCGCCGAACTGGAAGGCGAGGACGGTGAGCTGACGCGGAATGTTCATCAGATCGGACCATTCAGCCATCATTGGGATGGTGAGTGCGGCCTTAGCCGAGCCCGACGGGATAATCAGGTTCAGCAGGTTCTGCATCACGTACATGGTGGCCGTGCTGCCGATTCTACCGGCATTCTGCATTCCCTGCGCTACCGCGTAGAGGATCGTGTCGATGATGTGGCCGTCTTCCAGAATGATGATGATGCCACCGGCCAAACCGACGACCAGGGCGGCCACGAGGATGTCCTTGCAGCCCTCCAAGAAGCTGCGGACCACCTTGTCGAATTTCATCCCGAAAGCGATGCCGGCGGAGATACCCATCGCGAAGAAGAGACCCGCAATCTCCATCACGTACCAGTCGTAGCCCAACACGCCCGTCACGAGAATCAGAATTGTGAAGAGCAGCAGCGTAAGGATCAGATGGTGAACGGATTTCCGTGTGGCGAAGAAGCCGATGAGGATGAACAGCGCCGCCCAGATCGGGAACAGCATCACGTGACGGCTGCCCAATCCCACGGTAATGTCCGTGTAGGGCATCGTGATAGCGCAATAGAGCAATATGGCAGATACACAGCCATATACGATCCACGCCGCCCTACCCGACTTCACCAGCTCGTGTTTGTCCTCAGTATCGGCGGTCTTCTCGCGCCAATAGCCGTCGATATTGTACGTCAGCGACTTTTCAGGATTCTTCTTGATGTAGTTGGCGTAAATCAGGGTAAAAACAATGGCGATAATGGTAAGGATAATCCAACAAATCAACCGGTAGCCGATGCCCGAGAAGGTGGGCAGTCCCGACAATCCCTGTGCGATGCCGATGGTGAATGGGTTGAGCATCGCGCCCGCGAAGCCCACGTGCGCGGCCACGTAGCACATCAGCACCCCCGTGATGGAGTCGTAGCCCATGGAAACGGCCAAAGGCACGAAGACCACAATGAAAGCGATGGTCTCCTCGCTCATCCCGAACACCGACCCGAACAAGCTGAACATCAGCATGATGGCGACAATCAGCAGGTTGTTGACCCCGACCTTTCGGAAGAAAGCGTGCTGTTGCATCCGCTGGGTTTTGTCGAGAAAGAGCCAGATGCCCCGGTTGATGGCGTCGGTCTCGTTCATGACCCAGAAAGCCCCGCCGATCATCAGGATGAAGACGATGATGCCCGAGGTGCGCTCGAAGCCCTTGAAAAAGGCGGTGAATACCTGCCAGGTCTGCGGCGCGGGATCCACCCGGTGGTACGAATCGGCGACCACCACGTTGCGTTCGTGCCCATCCACCGTAACGGTCTGACGGTCAAATTGTCCGCCCGGCACAATCCAGGTCAGGACAGCGCACACGGCGATGATGGAGAAAACGATGGTGAATGTGTGGGGGATGTTGAATTTGGTACGCATTTTTGTAATGGTTATAGGTTATAGGTTATTGAGGGTTATTGGTTGTGGGTTATTGTGGGGTATTGTGGGGGCGTATCGCATACGCCCATTTTCGCATACGCCCATTTGTACACGCCATATCGCATACACCCTTGCATTTATTTCAAATGTATCAATGCCGCAGCGCCGAGGACGGCCGCGTCATTGGATTGTAGTTCAGACAATTGGATGGAGATGCGGTCTTTGTAGATGTAGAGCAGGTTCTCGGCGAAGTAGCGGCGCAGTGGTTTCAGCAGGGCTTCGCCGGCGCGGGTGGGACCGCCCATGAGGAAGAAGGCCTCCGGCGAGCAGAACGACGCGGCGTTGGCCATTCCGATGGCGAGCCAGTAGGCCGTGACATCGTAGGTCTTGAGTGCCAGAGGGTCGCCCGCGACGGCCATCTCGCCCACATCCTTGCAGGTGAGTTCGCTGCCAGAGAAGGTATCCGGCAGGTCTCCTTTGGCCGCCAATTCCTTGTAGGTCTGGCAGATACCACGTGCCGAGGCGTACATCTCCAGACAGCCCTTGCGCCCGCAGCTGCAGAGCCGGTCGCTGAGCGGGTTGACGATGGCGTGTCCGAGTTCCCCGGCCATGCAGCCGCGCCCGTGGATAAGGCGGCCATCGACGAAGATGCCGCTGCCGACGCCCGTGCCGAGGGTGATGGTCACGAAATGCTGCATCAGCTTCGCGCCGCCGTAGATGTGCTCACCGAGGGCGGCGGCATCCGCGTCGTTGGAGAGCGTCACCGGGATGTTCAGCATCCGCTGTAGCATTTCGCATATCGGGATCTCCTTCTTCATCCGCAGGTTGGCGGTGTCCGCCCCGATGCAGCCCGTGTCGAAATGGGCGTTGGGGGCACCGATGCCCACACCCGCAACCTCCGTGAGGCCGTTCTCCGACAGCATCGCTCGGATAGCGCCGGCCATATCAAGGATGTAAGGATGGTGGTCTTCGTATTCGGCAGTCTTCAAAATCTTGTGTTGCAGCACTTTGCCGTCCGGATTCACCAGTGCGATATCCGTGTTTGTGCCGCCTATGTCAATACCTATGGCAAGATGGTTCATAAATCGTGATTCTTGTTAAGAAATAAGAATTACAGGGCGCAAAGGTACATAAATTACGAATATACAGAGACAGATAAAATCACCGCTGTAGAGACGTTTCATGAAACGTCTCTACAATTTCAGTTACACAACAAAAAAACGGGACACCTGAAGATGTCCCGTCTTTTCATAATCTACAGCGATCATTTTACAACTGACCAGTCTGATCACTGATCACTGATTACTGTTCACTGATCACTGTTATTACAGCAGGTGGATGGCAACCGTCAAGCCGGCCATCACGATGCTCACCATGCTCATCAGCTTGATGAGGATGTTCAGGGACGGACCGGAGGTGTCCTTGAAAGGATCGCCCACGGTGTCGCCCACGACAGTGGCCTTGTGGTTGTCAGAACCCTTGCCGCCGAAGTTGCCTTCCTCGACATACTTCTTGGCGTTGTCCCAAGCACCACCGGCGTTGGCCATGAAGATAGCCAGCACGAAACCGGCGCCGAGACCGCCAACCAACAGACCGAGCACACCAGCCACACCGAGGATCAAGCCCGTGCAGATGGGAGCCAAGATGGCGAGGATGGACGGGAGCAGCATTTCGCGTTGAGCGCCCTTCGTGGAGATGGCCACGCAACGAGCGTAATCCGGAGTACCCTCACCGGTGAGGATGCCCTTGATTTCGCGGAACTGACGGCGGACTTCCTCCACCATCTTCTGAGCGGCGCGACCCACAGCGTTCATCGTGAGACCGCAGAACAGGAAGGCCATCATGGAGCCGATGAAGACACCCACAAGCACTTTCGGGTTCATCAAAGAAACATTGTAATATTCCATGAAGTCGATCAGGGATGCCTGAGCGGTTTCGACGACGCGGTTGCCAAGGTCGAGGGTGTCAGTACCGATACGCACGAGGGCGATCTTGATCTCTTCCACGTAAGAAGCGAGCAGTGCGAGGGCGGTCAGAGCGGCAGAACCGATGGCGAAGCCCTTACCCGTGGCAGCGGTGGTGTTACCCAGCGCGTCGAGAGCGTCAGTGCGTTTACGAACTTCAGGTTCCAAACCGCTCATCTCGGCGTTACCACCGGCATTGTCGGCGATAGGACCGTAAGCGTCGGTAGCCAAGGTGATACCCAGCGTGGAAAGCATACCCACAGCTGCGATACCGATACCGTAAAGGCCCTTGGAAAGGTTGATGGCATTGAACTCGATCTGGAAACCGTTAGCGCACAAGAAAGCGAGGATGATAGCCACACCGATGGTGAGCACCGGGATGACCGTGGAAATCATACCCAAGCCGATACCGGAGATGATGACCGTGGCAGGACCCGTCTGGGATGCCTCAGCGACCTTCTGCGTCGGTTTGAAGGATTGGGAAGTGTAGTATTCCGTTGATTTACCGATAATCACGCCGGCGAGCAGACCCACAACCACAGAGAGGGAGACCTGCCACCACACGATGTCGGTGGAATCTTTGAAGAGCACATACATGATGCAGAACGTGGCCACTGCGATGAGGCAGGCGGCGGTGTTGGTACCGCGGCTGAGAGCCTTGAGCAGTTCGGTCATCGTGGCGTCTTCCTTGGTGCGAACCATGAAGATACCGATCACGGAGAGAATCACGCCAACGGCGGCAATCATCATAGGAGCGAGGATGGAGCGCATCTGCATTTCAGCACCGAGAGTGGCGAAAGCGGCAGCACCAAGAGCCATGGTGGAGAGGATGGAGCCAGCGTAGGACTCGTACAGGTCAGCACCCATACCTGCCACGTCACCCACATTGTCGCCCACGTTATCGGCGATGGTGGCGGGGTTGCGCGGGTCGTCTTCAGGGATGTTGTATTCGGTCTTACCGACAAGGTCAGCGCCCACGTCAGCGGCTTTGGTGTAGATACCGCCGCCCACACGTGCGAACAACGCTTGCGTGGAAGCACCCATACCGAAGGTCAGCATCGTGGTGGTGATGATCACCAGATGGTGTTCCTCAGGAATGAAATGGTCGAGGATGAAGAACCACACGGAAACGTCGAGCAACGCGAGGCCAACGACCGTCAAGCCCATGACAGCACCGCTGCGGAAGGCGATCTGCAAACCCTTGTTGAGAGTCTGACGAGCACCGTTGGCGGTACGTGCAGAGGCATATGTGGCGGTCTTCATGCCGAGGAAGCCGGCCAAACCGGAGAAGAAACCGCCGGTCAGGAAAGCGAACCAGACCCAACCGTTCTGCAGATCAAAGATCGACATGATGAAGAACAGGATGGCCAAGACGATGAACACGATGGTCACCACCTTGTACTGCTGTTTCAGGTAAGCCATGGCGCCCTTGCGGACGTGCGAGGCGATTTCACGCATGGTGGGAGTGCCCTCGTCTTCCTTCAGCATTCTGCGATAGAAGAAGAACGCGAAACCCAACGCGACAATGGATGCGCAAAACACGATCCATACATACTTTACAAGATTTTCCATACTTTTTTGGGTTTTATGAATAATTTAGTTAAGTTGTTTCTTTTTTTGTGATTTGTGATTTGTGATTTGAATTCACTATTCACTGTTCACTGTTCACTGCTCACTGCTCACTACAAATTCTCCAAAATATACTTCGCCAACTTGTTATACAAATACGTCCTCGTGTTCCCGCCCATGATGAAGTGATTCTTGTTGGGGAAGAAGAACTGGTCGTATTCGATGCCGGCGGCGTTCAAGCCCTTCACCAACTCCATGGCGTTCTGGAAATGGACATTATCGTCGGCGGTACCGTGGATCAGCAAGTACTTGCCCTTGAGGTCCTTGGCGTAAGTTGTCGGGGAGTTGAGGTCGTAGCCGTCAGGGTTCTCCTGCGGGGTGCGCATGAAACGCTCGGTGTAGATATTGTCGTAGTAGCGCCAGTTGGTGACGGGAGCCACGGAGATGGCCATCTTGAAGGCGCCGTCGCCGCGGAACATCGACAAAGCGGAGAGGTAGCCGCCGAAGCTCCAGCCCCAGATGCCGATGCGGTCGCCATCGACGTAGTTCAACGTCTTGAGCCAGTTGGCCGCCGCAATTTGGTCGATGGCCTCGTACTTGCCCATCTGCTGGTAAATCACCTTCTTGAAGGCGTCGCCGCGGGTGGCCGTGCCGCGCCCGTCAACGCAGACGCTGATGTAGCCGTGCTGTGCCAGCATCTGGTAGAAGGCGAGGTCCTGCGCACTGCTGTAGGCGTTCATCACCTGCTGCGAGCCGGGGCCGCCGTAGCAGTTCATCATCACCGGATACTTCTTGCTCGGGTCAAAGTTTGCGGGCTTCATCATCCAGCCGTACAGCGTCACGCCGTCCTTCGTGGTGAAGCTGATGATTTCGCGCTTCACGAAGCCGTAGTCGTTCATGACGTTTTGGATATTCTGGTTGTCGTTGAGCACGCGCAGCTCCTTGCCCGTTTTGTCGTTGATGGTATATTTCGGAAGCGTGTTCAGGTCGGAGTATTGCAAGCGGTAGTAGTTGCCGTTGGGACAGAATTCCGTGCTCGCCCAACCGTTGCCGGCAGTCAGAAGCTGTTGTTTCTTTTGCTTCTTGCCATCATAATTGATGACGTAGAGATCGCGGTTGAGCACGCCCGATTCATTCGAGAGGTAGTAAATCTGCTTTTTTGCTTCATTAACATATTGGATCTCATTGACTTCCCACTCTCCAGAAGTGAGTTGAACGAGGGCACCGCCAAACATTAATTTGTAGATGTGGTTGAAACCGTTGCGCTCGGAAGTGACAATCATGGAGTTGTTGTCGGCCAGGAAGTAGTAGTTGTCGGTCACGTCCAGCCATTTGTCGTTTTTGTCGGTGTAGATGATATCCTGCGCCTTGGTGGCGGTGTTGTAGCGGATGAAGTCGAGCTGGTTTTGGTGACGGTTGAGCTTCAGCACGATAGCGTCACGACTGTTGGGAAGCCAATAGACACGCGGGAAATAGCAGTTGCTATTGTCGCCAAGGTCAAGGCGGGTGTCGGTGCCGGTCGCAAGGTCGTAGATGTGTACCTCCACGAGAGAGTTGTCCTCACCGGCCTTCGGGTATTTGTACTTGAAATCCGTGGGATAAAGCTCGTCGTACATCGGGATGGTGTATTCCTTCACGCGGCTCTCATCGAAACGGAGGTAGGCGATTTTGGTGCCGTCAGGCGACCAGGAAGCAGCCTGCGACATGTCAAGTTCCTCCTCATAGACCCAATCCGCGAAGCCGTTCAGGATGTGGTTGGGATTGCCGTCGCGGGTAATGCGCACTATCTTGCCCGTGGTCAAATCCTGGTAGTAGAGGTCACATTCGCGGGCGAAAACCACTTTGGAGCCATCTTTGGAGAGTTCCGCGAAACGGAGCAGATGAGCCGTGTCGGAAATCGGCGTAAGCGTCTTTCCTTCAATGTCATAGACGTAGTAATGAGCCAAAGAAGAACGTCTGTAGATACTCTCTTGGTCGAAGGCCAGCATAATCTTCTTCTCATCAGCAGAGAAGGCATAATCGCTGATACCTGCCACCGAAAGTTTTTCTTTAGATAATGCGCTCAAATCACTGTGCGACAATATAATACCAGCAACTGAACCATCGCTGAAATGATGTCGTTCTATGCCAGCGCGTTTGATGACGGTGTAATCATCGCTCACGGGCATGGCGGTATAGCCAGCCACCCCGCGCGGGTAGAACGAGAAATTGTCCCAGATCTCTTCAACGGTGATTTTCTTCGCCTGCGAGAAGCCGCAAAGCGCTATAAACACAAACAAGAATGTCAATAATGTGTATTTTTTCATAAGCGATAATTTAAAGTGCAAAGATACAAAATCCTTTGAAATGACGAGGAGGTATCCTGCCATTTTTTTACCCTTAACTGTGTAATCGTATAAAATTCGCGGATATTGTATGACCCAGGTCACGATGGGCTTGCATACTTTTCTGTATTCCTAATTTCTGACCGCAACCACATCAATCTCTTCTACGTTCAACCTGACTTTCAACCATTGCAGCAGTCGGCGTTCGGCTTCAGGATGGGTGGTTCCATCTTTCCATTTCAGATAAACCACCGGCATAGGTATTACAGTAAGACTGTCTGCATCGTAGCACTGCATTTCTACAATGGCAACTTGTTGAATATCTTTATATTGCGATTTAATCTCCTTAACCACCTGCTTGGTGTTCTCAGAGGAGCCTGTCAGTTTGTCGAGCTGGGCACGCAACGCCACGATTGTGGAATCCTGACTGTCAATAACAGCATCCTTCTTCTCGATAAGATCTTCCACCAACTGCGTCTGCTGTGTGATGTCAAGCACACCTTCTGTTTGCTTGATGACTAATTTGGCGCGACCAAGACCATACTCCTTCCGCATAACATTCTGCATCCGGGCGATGTCTTCCACCGTCAACGGCTTCCCGATGACCCGCAGAGTAACCGTCTGTTCTTTTTTTTCATAATTACGCTGTGCATCAATAAGTTGCACATTCTCAAAATAGGATGTCTGCTGAATATCGTGCACAAACTTGATGGCCTGAGAGTTAAAAGAAGATTCGCGCACGAGGTTGATGGCCATGAAAACACTGGGGATCATCACTAAAATGGCAAAGAGGTAGGTCATCCGCTTCACCGCATTGAGACGGGTCTGGTTCAAATAACGCTTCTGCGGGAAGCCCAGGAAACGCACCATAATGAAAGTGGCCAAGGCGATGAAGAACGAGTTGATGAAGAAGAGGTATGCCGCCCCGCCGAAATACCGCATCTGCCATGTAGCCAGGCCATATCCGGCAGTACAAAGCGGAGGCATCAACGCGGTGGCGATGGCCACACCGGAAATCACCGTGAATGGCTGAATCTTACGTGAAGTGGCCACGATACCAGCCAGACCGCCAAAAAAGGCGATGATGACATCGAAAATCGTGGGCCGCGTGCGCGCCAACAACTCCGACTGGGCCTCACTCAACGGCGAGATCAGGAAATACAATGTGGAAGTCACCAAACTGATGGCCACCATGATAAGAAAATTACGCAACGACCGCCTGAGCAACTCCTCGTCCAAGGTGCCGATGGAGAGCCCCACCCCCAAAATAGGACCCATAATCGGCGAAATCAACATGGCACCGATGATGACCGCTGTGGAATTCACATTCAACCCGACAGAAGCCACAATAATAGCGAAAGCTAACACCCACAGGTTGACCCCGCGGAACTCCACGCTGCTGGAAATATACTTGACCGTAGCCTCGTAATCCGTATCCTCTTTCAATTGGGTAAAAGCCAACACATCGTACCAAAACTTCCGTATCCACACACGGAAACTATGGTGCCTCTTGACGGGGGTTGTGGTTTCGTTTATTTGGGATTCTTCTTCCATAATGTAGAATGTAGAATGAAGAATGTAGAATAATTATGAATAAACAATGACGAAGATGGGAATCTTAATTATCAATTATCAATTATCAATTATCAATTTTATCGGATCATCCCAACAATGTCCTTGACCGTGACGGCCTGCTGTTCGCCGGTCTGCATGTTTTTCAGGGTATAAACACCTTGGTTACGCTCGTTCTCGCCAGCCATGATGACGTAAGGGATGCCTTTGGCGTTGGCATAGTTCATCTGTTTGCCGATTTTGGCGCTGTCGGGATAGATTTCCGCCGGAATGCCCGCGTCACGAAGCGCTTTCAGGCCTTTCAGGGCGTATATCTCGTCCTCACCGCCGAAATTCACGAACATAGCGGTTATTGGCGTGAGGATGTGCTGCGGGAAGAGGTTCAGCTCATTGAGCACATCATATATACGTTCAGCACCGTAAGAAATGCCCACGCCCGACATGTTTTTCAGTCCAAAGATACCCGTGAGGTTGTCGTAGCGGCCTCCACCGGAAATACTGCCCATCGCCACATCCAAGGCCTTGATTTCGAAGATGGCTCCCGTATAGTAGTTCAGACCGCGAGCAAGCGTCACATCAATCTCCAAACGAGTGGTTATCTGCATTTTAGCCACATAATCCAACACTTTGCGCAACTCTGCGACTCCTTGAAGTCCGGTTTCGGATCCGGCCAGCATCAGCTCCAACTTCTGCAAGACCTCCTCGTTGGACAAACCGTCGAGCTCAAACAACGGAGACAGTCCGTCGATGGATTCTTGCGAGATGCCACGTTCCAGCATCTCGGCGCAGACGGCCTCGCGCCCGATTTTGTCGAGCTTATCGAGGGCGACACAGAGGTCGGTAACCTGGTCGGCGTTGCAGAATATCTCGGCGATACCACTGAGAATCTTTCGGTTATTGATCTTCATGACGATGTTGATGCCGAAGGCGCGGAACACCTCATCGGTGATTTCCACCAGTTCGGCCTCGTTGAGCAGCGAGTTACTACCGATGATATCGACATCGCACTGGTAGAACTCGCGGTAACGACCCTTCTGCGGCCGGTCCGCACGCCATACGGGCTGCATCTGGTACCGCTTGAAAGGGAATGTCAGCTCGTTCTGGTGTTGAACGATGAAACGGGCGAACGGAACGGTCAGGTCATAGCGCAGCCCCTTCTCACAAAGTTGCGCCGCCAACTTGTTCGTGCTTTGCGTTCCATCCTGAAAGTCAACGCCTTTCGTAAAATCACCAGAGTTGAGAATTTTGAAAAGCAGTCGGTCGCCTTCCTCGCCATATTTGCCCATGAGGGTGGAGAGGTTCTCCATGGCCGGGGTTTCGATGGGAAGACAAGCGTGCTTGTGGAACACCTTGCGGATGGTGTCAAAAATATAGTTGCGCCGCATCATCTCAATGGGCGTGAAATCACGTGTGCCTTTGGGAATAGAAGGTTTTACCATAATTTAATATTTCAAAACAAACGGCAAAAATACACTTTTTTAACTTTTACTGAGCGACATACACTCCTCGTGACTGATTCCAAGGTCGTATGATGCTTCAATCCTGCAGACTTCTACTTCACAAACGCGATCACATCCCCCTTGCTCACTTTCTGTCCCTGCTCCGCGACCGTCTCCAAGAGCTGGCCGTCAAAGAGTGAAGGCACCGGTTCCATGCCATAGTAGGTGCTCACGAAACAGACCGTGTCGCCCTTCTTCAAAGGAGTGCCTACCGGCTTGGGCATCGACTTCTCGTCACCGACGGCGATTTCCCACAAGAGCTGTCCGCTCACGGGCGCGACGATCGGCTGGGCCTCGGGGTACATCTTCCTGACGCGCTCGAAGACAATCTGCTGATGGTCTTGCGGAGCGGCGCCTGCACCCGCCTGCTTCTTCTGCATGGCGGCCTCCAACTCGCGGTTGAAGTTCTGCTTCGCCCTACCCTCTTTGTAGTCAATGTACTGGCGTTCGTGCATGGCGAGTTCGAAGAGTTCCTCCTCGTCTTGACCGACATCCCAGCCCTTCTCTTCCATCATCTTGCGGTACTTGGGCAGCTCGTCGGGATAATTGTCTTGCGGTACCCCGTCGAAGAACTCGAAGCCCTTCTCCTTGGCCAGCGCGACGATTTCAGGGGCGAGCGGTCCGGGCAGACGGCCGCACTTGCCGAGGATCATGTCCCACTGGTTCTGTTCCATATAGGTGAAGCGGGGTTTGCCCTCGATTTCGGCGCGGACGTTCATCAGCGCGATGTTCTTCACATACTGGCTGAACGGGGTCACCAGACCGGGCGTGCCCACCATCGGCCACACGGCTGCCACCTCGTCGAAGAGCTTGATGAGCAGCTGGTCTTCGCTGAGCGGCTCCTTGCCGGATTTCTCCAGCGTCTTGTTAAGGTAACTGTGGATACCTTTCAGGTCGGCCATCATGGAACCCATCATGCCTCCGGGCAGACCGCAACCGAGCAACAGCGACGTGGAAATCTTGTTTTTCGGCTCGATGAAATAGCCCAAAAAGTCGTCCATGAACTTCTGGGTGAGCGTGCGAGCCTCCATATAGGCGTTCATGTCAATGTCGGCGACTTCAAAGCCGGCATCGCGAAGCATCGCTTGTACGGCAATCACGTCCGGGTGGACCATACCCCAGGAGAGGGGTTCCATGGCCACATCGATGATGTCGGCGCCGTTACGGCAGACTTCCAGCACGGATGCCATCGAGAGGCCGGGTCCCGTATGTCCGTGATACTGAATCACTAAGTGCGGGTATTTCTCCTTGATGGCCTTCACCAACTTGCCGAGCTCCGCAGGGCGACCGATACCGGCCATATCCTTCAGTCCGATCTCCTTGGCACCATACTCCACATATTTATCGACCACCGCGAGGTAGTGCTCCAGCGTATGCACGGGCGAGTGCGAGATGCTGAGCGCGGCCTGCGAGATGAGGCCGAACTCGTTGGCGTATTTGATGGAGAGTTCCAGATTGCGGTAGTCGTTGAGGCCGCAGAAAGAGCGCACCACATCGACGCCCTGGGCCTTCTTGACCTTGAACATTAACCGGCGCACGTCGGCGGGCACGGGGTACATGCGCAACCCGTTGAGGGCGCGTTCCAGCATCTGGCATTGGATGCCGGCAGCCCGCAGCGGCTTCGTCCATTCGCGCACCGCGTGGTTGGGGTTCTCACCATAGAGCAAGTTCACCTGCTCGAAAGCGCCACCGTTGGTCTCCACACGATCGAAGCATCCCATCCGCACGATTACCGGGGCGATTTCCGTCAGCTGGTCAACGCGGGGCTGATACTTGCCCGACGACTGCCACATATCACGATACACCAAACAGAATTTGATTCTCTTTGCCATAATTATTCCTTTCTCAATATCTTATAAATCAACAATATAAATAATCTTTCACCTTTTTTCAGGCGGTTGCAAAGGTACATAAAATTCCAATACAAAAACACCCGATTTGCTATGCAAATCACTTAAAAACCGAATGACTACAAGTCTTGTAATCGTCTGAAAACCTCGTCTGCCACGATTCGTGCGCCTGCCGGAGTCCAATGGGTGTCGTTGATATAATACAGGTCCTTGACACCTGCATACGCTTGCGCCTGCAACAATGGTTTGGTATTGATAATCCAAGGCACTTCCGGACAATAGTCAAGAGTTTGATTTTTAGGATGATCCGTGGTAATAAAAGGTTCATACACATCATATTTGTCGGCAGCAATCAGCACCACCAATTTGATGCCGTGACGCTCCGCCAACTCATGCAAAGCATCCATATTTTGGTATGCCCGCACGATTTCCTCTTCGGTAAGTTCCGTGAATCGGAGATCCCCATCCTTATCCCACGGTGAATCATAAATGTACAGCTTATTATGCTTTTTTTGATGCGAGAAGAGGTCTTGACTCGTGGGATAACAGGTGATGGACTGTTTTATTCCTGCCGCTTTCTTCAAAAAGAGCAGGGTGTTCTCCAGATATCGCGGATTATCTGGTTGGGGCTCCGCAACCACCTCTTCAGCGTAATATGCCGCTGCTGTGTCCTGTAAGTTTATATAATACATCCACCAAATAAAGCAACGCTCAACAACTTCCAAGACGACAGTGGTACTATCGGGAATCCTATCTTGATTGATGAGCTCGACCAATACCTGCACGGGAGAATATTCAATCGCATAATTGACATTCTGAGCGTCACAATGCAGCAGTTCAGACAAAAACTGGGAATATCCCCGTTCGCCTAACTTACTGAAAGAGTCTCCAATAGTAAGCAACGGCGCTGTTACACTGTCCTGCGGGAAAATCTCCTGCACCCTTTTTCGTTCGTGCGAACAGGTGGCAAGCATCCTATCATTGTATTCTTGCCCGAAAGGGATTTGACCGATTTGCCCCATATCACCCGTGAGGTTGGGCCGGATGCCAAAATGATACAAACCGACGAAACCATCGATAAGCAAGAACAACAGGCAGAATTTGATACAGAAGCGTTTCATCAGAATTGGAAATAGATAAAGGTTACAGCATCACCATAAAAATAGATGATGGCGGCCATTAAAGCCAGATAAATCGGATAACGGACATACCATTGAGGGATATTCATCTCTAAACCATGCTGTTTGTCCCGTTGCAGCCATTCCACAATCAACATCAAAATACAAAGCCACGCAGTCGTGCAGACCTCTTTTTGAGTGAAAAAGAGATAACAGGCCCGGAAAGAGTCCCATTGCGCCATCCCTCGAAGGTATTCCCATGATTGAGTGATTGTTTCGGAACGAAAGAGGACCCACCCTACAACCGCAAAAGCGAATGTGACGAACATCTGCAAAGCCTCTTTCCACGTCGGGAGCAACCGTCCTTCGGCCACCTGGTTGGTGTGCACACGATTCTTCCGGAGCAAAATCAATGGCAGGAAAAGCAGCGCGTGATATGCTCCCCAGACGATAAATGTCCAGTTAGCTCCATGCCACAGACCGGAAAGCAGAAAAATGACGAACGTGTTACGGATGATTTTGGCCGTCCCGACACGGCTTCCCCCCATAGGAATATAGACATAATCCCTGAACCAAGTGGTCAACGAGATGTGCCACCTTCTCCAAAACTCTGCGATGTCGCGACTGAAATAGGGATTGTTGAAGTTTCGCATCAATCTGACACCGAATAGTTTAGCCGTGCCAATGGCAATATCGCTGTATCCAGAAAAGTCACCGTAAATCTGGAACGTGAAGAGGACGGCGGCGATGACGAGCGCGCTACCCGTTTGCGTACTGTACGTGCTGAACACTTGATCCACATATATCGCACAAGTGTCTGCAACGACAATCTTCTTGAACAAGCCCCATAGAATCTGACGCATACCGTCGGCAGCCTGCTCATAGCTGAACTCCCGTTTTTGGAGAAATTGAGGCAAAAGGTTGGTGGCGCGTTCTATCGGGCCGGCCACCAGCTGCGGGAAAAAGCCGATAAAGGCAAAGAAAGCGACGATGTCACGGGTCGGTTCCATTTTGCCTCGATAAACATCGATGGTGTATGAAAGAGCCTGAAATGTATAGAAAGAGATGCCGACCGGAAGGATGACTTTGATCAGCAAGCCTTCGGAGGACAAGTGAAAGAGGCGGCAAAATTCATTGACAAAGAAGTCGTAATATTTGAAAACAGCAAGAATCAGGAGGTTGATGACAACATTGAGGATCAACCACACCTTGGATTTCCGGTCTTTCGAGGTGGCCTGCACCCTACCCCTCTGTATCCGCAATCCGCACCACCAGGAACACAAGGAAGTAAAGGCAATTAGCAGCAGAAAACGCCAGTCCCACCAGCCGTAAAACACGTAGCTGGCGGCCACCACAAAGGCGTTCTGCCATTTCAGTTGGTGGCGACACCCCCGGAGAGCGTAGTCGAACACAAACCAATAGAGCAGGAACACTACCGGCAGGAACAAGGCAAACTGGAAACTGTTAAAGAGCATAATAATATATCCGTTTCTGGAAGCGGCGGCAAAAGTACTACTTATTCTAAGGCGGTTGCAAAGGTACAAAAAAAGTTATCAACAGGGTGCAACCTTTGCGATTTTCTGCATCTTTGTTTCAGGTTTCAAATTTCAGGTTTCTGGTTTCAGAGTTCAGGTTCAGATTCAGGTTTCAAGATTTAAGAAAAATACTATTTTTGCAAATCAATTTGGCGATAAACAAAAAAAAGCATAAATTATGAAAAAAGTACTGTTATCTGCCATTTTCATGGCATTTGTGACTTGCGTTTTCGCGCAGAGCGTGACATTACCCAACCCGGAGCCCAACTGGCTGAACAAGCACCTTCTGAGCGGCACCCCCATCGGGCAGGATGACGAGAACCTGTACTATCTCTTCTACTCGCATCCCGTAACAATGATCAAACCAAAGAGTTACACAGACCATTTCTACATCGTTGACAAGGAGTCGATGCACAAGACGGACATTGCGGTCACCACCTCCAACCTGCACGCCCCGCTTGACGGCATTGTCAGCGACAACGGCATTATCGCCCTGTATGAAAGTCTCACCAAGAAAGGCGACCTGCTGACTTTCACCATCGCCAATCTGGACAAGAGCGTCAACACGGTGACATTAGGCAGTGAGAACTCCGTGTCCACCACGGCCAACCCGAAATTCTGGCCGGAATACAAAATCGCGAAATCCCCTAACGGCAAATTGTTAGCCGCTGTCGCTGTGGTTACTGGCAAAAACAGCCAATTGGAGAACATGTTCGCGGTGGTGGTCAACAACGAGGGCGAATTCGTCTGGAGCGGCACGGTCTCCCCACAATTCGGCGGCAAGAGCTTCTCCATAGGCGACCTCGTGGTCGATAACAACGGGGTGCTCTACCTGCCGGCCTACACCTGTCAGGTGAACGGCAAAAACATCTCCGACGTCCAGTTCATGATGATCAAGGCCACCGACGGGAACACCGAAACCTTCACCGAAGGGGTCACCTTCGGCACCTTGCAGGACTTCACCGCCAAGATGCTCTCCAACGGGAATGTCGTCGTGGCGGGGTACTACACCGAAGCCACAACCAACACCGCCACCAATTCAAACGGATACTACTTCTACACATTCGACACCGGTTCCGACAATTTCTCTGACGTGAAAAACTTCAAGTTCAACGACGGTTACGTGGAGAAGGCGGCGTGGGCCCGTTTCTCCAACATCCTCGGCAACCAGCAGTATTCCATCAAGGCGGGCGACATCTTCGAGCTGGAGAACGGCAGCGTGGTGCTGTGCGGCGAACACCGTTTCGTGAAAGCCATCTACGACCCGAACATGAAATCCTGGTCCTACCAGATGCTCACCAAGAACATTCTGGTCTCCACCCTGCATCCCGACGGCAGCGCGGATTTCACCATGGTGGAGAAACAGCAGACGTCCAGCTCCAGCGTCAACCCCGGTGAAAAATCGTGGATCAACCATTTCATCTCCTACTCCGCCTTCGCTCACCACAACGACATGTACTTCCTGTTCAACGACGATCCCAGAAATTTCCCCTACCCTGGCCAAGGCGTGGTTTGTGCTATCAGCAGTTTGAAATTCAAGGATGACAAATGGGTAGAAGTGCTGATGCGCCTCACCCCCGACCAGAAACTCACCCAACAAAAAATAAATGACTCCAAAGAACTGCTTCGAAAAGTTGAATTCTTTGACGGAGAGCACTTCTACACCTCCGGCATCGGACAGAAAGAATTTTTCCTGACCAAGTTTTCCGTTGATTTTTAATGGTTATTGGTTATAGGTTATTGGTTATTGAGGTTTAGTGTTTAGTGTTTAGTGTTTGGTGGTTTTAGGGTGATGTGAAGCGTTAAGTGTTAATAGCCAATAGTATGATTTTTAGACGGGACTGTAGTATAAATAGACAACAGTCCCGTTTTTGTTTTTTACAACACATTGATTTTCTTTTTATTATAAAAAATGGCACGATTTCAGCAATAATCGTCGTATTAAAATGTAGCAATATCTTATTTTATGCGTCAAATACTGAAATAATTGTTTTGTGTTATTTATAGAATATGTATTTTTGCACCCTGAATAAAATGAAAAAACAAATGACAACAACCTCAACACGAGAGACATCCATTAGGATTTTATCAAGTCTATTTTTAGCATTAATCTGCTGTTTTTCAGCTTTTTCTCAAAACACGATTACAGGAATCTTGCAGGATGAGAGTTCCGGAAAGCCTGTGCAGTACGCCAATGTGAGCCTTATGAGGCAGAGCGACAGCGTGCTGGTGGGATATACTTCGGCGAACGAAAAGGGTGAGTTCCAGTTGCAGCAGATTCCGAACGGCAGTTACCGTATGGTGGTCTTCTTTGTGGGATACGAGAACCACCAGCAGGAGCTTGTTGTCAGCAAAGACATGGACTTGGGCACCATCAAGATAAAGCCGGGCACGGCCACTATCGGCGAGGTGGTGGTGAAAGGCGAGCGGCCGCTGTTCGCCGTCGATGGCGAGAAGACCTACTACAACACTGCCGAGGACCCGACGGTGCAGACGGGTACCGCTTCCGACGTGCTGCAGAACGCGCCGGGAGTCTCCGTGGATGTGGAAGGTAACGTCACCCTGCGCGGAACTTCAAGTGTGGAGATTTGGATCAACGACAAGCCCTCGCACATGAACGCAGAGAACCTCAAGACCTACCTCCAGCAGATGCCCGCCAACAGCATTGACCACGTGGAGGTAATCACCAACCCCTCAGCGCGTTACGGTTCCAAGGCCGATGGTATCATCAACATCGTGACCACCACCAAGGTGATGAAGAACCAGTTCATCAGCTTCGGCGCCAACGCCTCCATCAAACCGTATGCAAGTCCTTGGATTTCATACGTTTGGAGCAACGAAAAACTCTCCCTCAACATCTACAGCAATTTCTCCTATTCGATGGACCGCTTCCGGAATATGTCTGACATTACCATTTTCCAACCCGGACTGGAAGGCCGCGACACCGTGAGTTTCGAGAAAGACTCCACCTATTCCAAAGGCCACAACTTCGGGGGCGGACTCCATTTCAACCTCAGCTATGAAATCGACAGCATGAACAACATCTCGCTATGGGGCGGTTTTTGGCCGAATTTGCGCAACTTCAACGGCTATTCCGAAACTGTCCGCGAAATGTATCTGGACAATTCCATAACACATTACAAAACCTCATCTCCCAGCAGAAGTAAAAGCCATTGGGCTGGTTTCGGGTTCTATTACCAACACAATTTCGATCAAATGGGTCATAACCTCTCCTTGGACATCAACGGAAGCAGTTGGGGTTGGGGAAATGTAGGCAAAACCGACAAAAACTTCCTCTCGCCAGTGGAATATCTTCGGTCGATGGACGAAACAAACCGAAGCGGCTCTTTTGATGCGAGTGCCGAACTGACCTACAACCGTCCCTACTCCGAAAAAGGCGAGATTTCACTCGGTTATTACGGAGGATTCACGCTCTCCCACGAGCTCGATTATTTGGACACGCTGAACAATGGGGTTTGGGTGAGAGATGAGATGCGCAGCTACAAGAGCCGGTCACCAGAAATCGAGAACCAGGTGTTCTTCACGTTGCAGCATAAATTCGGAAATTTCACTATCAAGCCCGGCGTGCGGTTTGAGCACACTTACACCAGTATCCTTTACCCCGAAATCGTACCCGACACCTTTGCCGTACGGAGGCACTTCTTCCACGTGCGCCCGTCGCTGCACCTGTCATACCGTACCAAATCGATGCACAACTTCCGTCTGAGCTACACTTTCCGTAGCAGCAATCCCAGCGCCGAACAGCTCACCCGCTTTGTCTCCTACGAAGAAGAGAGTTTCTACAGCGGCAACCCTGACCTGAAATCCATCCTAACACACTCCGTAGAAGCAGGTTGGCAGAAATATTGGGAGAAGTACGGCTCTTTAGGAGTCACGCTCTACTATCGTGCCAAAACCCGTGACATCGATGAAATCACGGTGCCCGCCTACCACGACCTTTACGGCCGTCCGGTTTCCTTCAGCTATCCCGTGAACGTGGGCAAGGCGATGAACACGGGCTTGGAAGTCAACACCATGTACCGTCCGAACGCCATGTTCAACTTACGCCTCTACGCCAACGTCTATCACCGTTATCTGGAAACGATGTACGAGGACGAGCTCTACAAGCAGCAGATGTGGTCCTACAGCTTCAACATGAGTTTATGGGCTAAGCTTTGGAAACGTCTGGAAATCAACGTATCCGGCTATTACGGTTCGCCTTCGATTTCCTTGTTCGGCACCTCTCACGCCCACTACAGCATCAACGCCGGTCTGCGTTGCGACTTCTTCGACAAGAAGCTCTCCATCTATCTGAACGCCAACGACATCTTCAACTGGAACAGTTGGGGTTACGACAACGACAGCCCTTACTACGTGTCGCACGGCACTTACAAGTACAATTCCCGTACAGTGGCGTTGGGCTTCACGTTGCGCTTCGGCAAGATGGAGTTGGAGAACCAGGCACGCCAAGGTGCCGCCAGCGAGAGCAGCGGCAACGGCGGCGGACAAGGAGGAATGTAATTAAGAATTAAGAATGATGAATGACGAATTGAAGTAATGAGATTCGTCTAAATCTAAGTCATAGTCTAAGTCATAAACAAAAACGCAAAGTAGGGCTGCAGCAACGCGACAGCCCTACTTTGTGTAATGTGATGTCTTATTTTGCAACCGTCACCCTTGTGGTCAGGCTTTCGAAACCGAGATTGTCGGCTTTTTCGGCGCGGCGATAGACGGTGAGCGTATAGGTGCCCGGAACTTTGAACTTGCGATGCGGATAGACCACCACGTTGACTTCCGCAGTGCTGCCCGTGCCCACCTTCTTGATTTCCGGATTTTCTTTTCTGTCGAGCAGGAAATGGCTCTGGGAGAACGATTTCATGCCATCTGGCGTGCTGAGCGTGAGGGATAACGGAATGTCTTTCAACGTGTTCACCACGGTGTCATAGAGCAACACGAGCGAAATGTCGAAAAGTGTAGTGGTGTCCTCAATGTCAAATGAGAAATCCAGCACCTCCTCCTCGAAAGCCCAGTTGGTGTTCTGGAACGGGTGGGTCACCTCGATAGAAAAGTTCTTGCAAACGTGTTTCTTAGAATATGGCTTGCAGGAAAACATCGTGAATGCCAATACACTAACGGCAATGATTGCCCATAATCCGTGTTGAAAATTTATCTTTCTCATAATAATCTATTTTTTTCGTTTGTTGCAGAGACGCGCCATGGCACACTCATCATCTCATCATCTTTTTCATCCTCTCATCGAATAATACCCGAAATTTGTGTACCTTTGCCGTCCAAAAATTTTCAGAAAACCGGCGGCAAAAATAACAAATTTGAAGAATGGCAAAGCAACAAAAATAT
>JAEEGK010009035.1_pt1 | contig 23385 bp, 21 predicted proteins | sample 8958771 | NCBI WGS metagenome assembly JAEEGK01 (sample SAMN16246547, study PRJNA631951) | gut metagenome | biome: gut microbiome; feature: rumen; material: SC-attached | host: Bos | place: Iran: Karaj | collected 2018-10 | reverse complement strand
CATTTACCAGATGACGGAATGGGGCTTACCGATCGTACCATACCGAAGGATGTGGTGGACAAATGCGAGGACTGTCTCGCCCATACAAGGATTTATGACCGCTTTGAACGTGACAGGTTAAAGGGGCTGATTAAGTGCGACGACACCGGTACTTCGTTAATTATGTTCTTTAAATCGGTCTACAATATTGTCAAAGGATATGTAACAGCAGGAATTAAGCCACCTACAACCGACTGGCTTATGGGTCTTTTATACAAAAAAACAGATGAACCAAAGACTGTTTCTGAGGCTCTTATAAAGAAGCAGAACTCTGTCATAACGACCTTTGCTTCAGACTTCGACAGTATTCTTTTTGCAGATCTTGATACGGGCAAGATGGAAGTTTATCAGGCAAACGGTCCTAGTGACCGCTGGATTGCGGAAATGGCCGCCAAAGGATATGACGAATACAGGAAGGGCTTTGCAGACATCTTTCTTTATCCTGAGGATGTGGAGTGGTTCCTAACGGAAACCGAATCCTCCAACATTCTTAAGAGATTTGACGAGGACCCCGTTCTGTATATAGACCACAGAGTAATCAGCAGAGGTCGTCCGTTCTTTTACCAGACCATTATTGCCCTTGACCCGTATTCGGCTCACGACAATAAGATACTGATAGGTGGACACAAAATTGCCGCAGACATGAGGCCGAGGCCTACGGACAGCGAAATAGGAAATGTTTATTTTGGCTAGATTAATTGCGGTGCGAGATATTCGCACCGCTTTAAATTGCCCACAATTTGCAAAATAAAAAAGGATTCAGATATCAGCATCTAAATCCTTTTTATTTTTTGTATGGAGTTTTGATATTGGTAAGACCCAGTAAATAATCCACAGAGGTCTTATGGTATCTGGCGAGTCTTATAAGTACCTGGGTGGGTATGTCTCGCTTGCCTATTTCGTAGTAGGAGTAAGCGGCTTGAGTACAATTAAGAACTTTAGCCATGTCTGCCTGAGTCAAATCGGAGTCTTCGCGTAAATCTCTTATGTGAGGGTATACACCTGAATCCTCGAACACAGTTATTCTCCTTTCTGTATTATGGTAGTGCTATAATACACTACAACAATATGTTTTATGTCAAAAAACAACAAAGCGTTATGAAAAATCTTCTATACAAACTGCACTAAAAATCCTCTTAATAACTTGCGATGTAGAACCATAAGCGGCCGTGCGACCGCTATTTGCACGGCTTTGCGATTTGGATATATTCACGATTGTGCATTCTTTATACGTAAGTTACCATTAAATTGCAAGTAAATTTCTTAAGGCGTTCTACCTTTTCCGGATGACCGTATATCGGTTACCGATGAAATCCCTGCTTAGTAACTAAATAACGGGAGCATCGGGCTCCCGAAGGAGGAGAATGAAGCAATTTCAGGACTTAGGGTTTTCCGACAGCTTTATGTTTGGAAAAGTAATGGAAGACCCTGCACTCTGTAGACGAGTACTCGAAACTTTGCTGCAGACGGAAATCGGTGAGCTCAGTACACCGCTTCGTGAGAAGGAAGTTAAAATTACCAAAGGCGGTAAGGCTATCAGGCTTGATGTTTTTGCCAAAAACGCTGAAGACGGTACAATTTATGACACTGAGATGCAGAACAAAAACGGACAGTCAATCGAGTATATGGCTTTGCCCAAAAGAAGCCGTTACTATCAGGCCACGATTGACACCAATGAACTGAAGCCGGACGACCATTATTCCGAACTGGCTGATACGAATATAGTTTTCATATGTACTTTCGATCCTTTTGATAAGGGATGCTATCGTTACACTTTCAAGGAATATTGCGAGGAGGTGCCGGGGTTGATGCATCCTACGGGGACGAGCAAGATTTATTACAATACTGCGGCCGGCGGCAGTGACATTCCGAAAGTACTACAGAATCTATTTGACTATATTAACACCGGAACTGTTTCGGATAAACTTACAGGAGAGATAGAGACTATGGTTGACAGGACTAAACTGGACAGAGATGCTTTTCGTGAATATATGATGGAAAATTTGTGGCGGAATGATGCCATAAGGGAAGGCCGTTGGGAAGGCCTTAATGAGGGCCGAGCAGAAGGCCGAGCAGAAGGCCGAGCAGAAGGTCTGGCAGAGGGGCGGATAGAGGCTCGAGTAGATGCCTTGGTCTGCATGCTGCAAAACGGCGGCACCGATGAAATGCTTAAGACTTATCTTAATGCCACGGATGACGAAATCTCTTTGGCCAAAGAACGATTATCTTCAGCCAAGTCATTTAATGATTAATCGGTTTATGCTATAATGATACTTGGGTGCGCGAGGATTGACTCAGGTCATCTTGGCGCGCTTATTTTCTGTAAAGAGAGGTATTACAGTGAGAGCAGATGTAGTAATTATCGGGGCGGGCCCCGGAGGAATTTTTTCGGCATATGAGCTTATGAAGAAGGCTCCGGATTTAAAGGTTGTGGTTTTTGAGGCCGGCAATCCCCTTGACAAAAGAAAATGTCCCATAGACGGCGACAAAGTTAAGAGTTGTATCAAATGTCCCACCTGCGCCATTATGAACGGTTTTGGCGGAGCAGGTGCTTTTTCCGACGGCAAATACAATATTACCAATGATTTCGGCGGCACACTTTACCAGTACATAGGCAAAGAAAAAGCCTTGAGCCTCATGAAATACGTGGACGACATTAACATGTCCCACGGCGGCGAAGGCACCAAGATGTTTTCTACCGCAGGATCTGAATTCAAGAAGCTCTGCATGCAGAATAAGCTTACACTTCTGGATGCAAGCGTCAGACACCTGGGCACGGACATTAACTATATTGTCCTTGAGAATCTCTATAACGAGTTAAAGGAACACGTGGAGTTTCATTTCAGAACCCCCGTCACATCCATAGAGAAGCTTGATAACGGCTTTAAGATTAACTATGACGGCGGCAGCATTGAGGCCGAAAAGTGCATAGTTTCCGTAGGCCGAAGCGGCAGTAAGTGGATGGAACAGGTATGTAATGACTTAAACATCGATACCCTGTCCAACCGTGTGGACATCGGTGTAAGAGTGGAACTTCCCGCGCCTATTTTTTCTCACCTTACGGATTCTTTGTACGAAAGCAAGATTGTGTATCGTACCGAGAAGTTTGAAGATGCGGTGAGAACCTTCTGCATGAACCCTAACGGTATCGTGGTTAATGAGAACACCAACGGCATCGTAACCGTTAACGGACACAGCTTTGAGGACCCTGCCAAGAAGACTGAAAATACCAACTTTGCACTTCTTGTAAGCAAACATTTTACGGCGCCCTTTAAGGATTCAAACGGCTACGGTGAGTCCATTGCAAGACTTTCCAATATGTTAGGCGGCGGCGTAATTGTGCAGAGATTCGGCGACCTTGAGAGAGGCCGCAGATCCAATGCCAAAAGAATCGAAGAGGGAACCATCAGACCTACACTGGATGCTACGCCCGGCGACTTAAGTCTGGTACTTCCCAAGCGTATTCTTGACGGCATCATCGAAATGATACATGCCCTCGACAAAATCGCTCCCGGCACAGCCAATGAAGACACACTTCTTTACGGTGTGGAAGTTAAGTTCTACAACATGGAGGTTAAGATTGACGAGAATCTTGAGACCATTCACAAGGGACTTTACATCATCGGCGACGGCAGCGGTGTTACCCACTCACTTTCACACGCATCGGCAAGCGGTGTGTACGTAGCGGGCAAAATCATCGAGGAAAAACAACAGCAGGCATAATCCGGCATTTCCGGCATCCTGCGCCTTAGATACAGATCAGAAAGAACACAGATGGAACAATTAGTTGAGAAAGTTATATTGGTAGGGGTATGTGAGTCGGCGGTGGCAGACGCGGACAGATACTTGGACGAGCTTTACGAGCTTGCCAAGACCGCAGGTGCGGAAACCGTGGGCAGAGTAGTGCAGGTGAGAGACTACGTGCACCCTACCACTTATGTGGGTACAGGTAAGCTTGAGGAAATAAAGCATCTCATAATAGAAACCGGTGCCACCGGCATCATATGCGACGATGAGCTTACTCCCTCACAAATGAATAACATGGAGAAAATCCTTGATACCAAGGTAATGGACAGAACCATTCTGATTCTTGATATCTTTGCGGGTCGCGCCAAGACTCAGGAAGGTAAGATTCAGGTGGAACTTGCCCAGCTTAGATACAGTCTTACAAGACTCGCAGGTTACGGTAAGTCAATGTCAAGACTCGGCGGCGGTATCGGTACCAGAGGCCCCGGTGAGTCCAAACTTGAGTCCGACAGGCGAGTGGTCAAGAACCGTATTTCCAAACTCAAGGCTGAGTTAAAAGAAATCGTCAAGCACAGAACCGTTACCAGAGCAAGGCGCGAGCGTTCCAAAATTCCCGTACTTGCCATAGTAGGCTATACCAATGCGGGCAAATCCACGCTTTTGAATACCTTGACGGACTCGGAAGTTTTGTCTGAAGACAAGCTTTTTGCTACCCTTGACCCAACTACCCGCAAGTACGTGCTTCAGGACGGGGAAGAGATTCTTTTGACCGATACCGTAGGTTTTATTGACAAGCTTCCACACCACCTGATAGAAGCCTTCAAGAGTACCCTTGAGGAGGCCAAATATTCGGATATTATAGTTCATGTGGTGGACGCATCCGACCCGGAAGCCTACGAGAAGATGAATGTGGTATATGACACCCTTCACAGCCTTCAGGTGGAAGGACGCCCCGTTATTACACTTTTTAACAAGTGCGATGTGGCAGGCTCCGACCATGGTCTTAAGGACTTAAGGGCTCGCAGAGCCATCAATATCTCTGCCAGGACCACTCAGGGCATTGAAGAATTCAATAAGGCCATTGAGGAGATTCTTTCGGACCGAAAGGTAGAAATAAAGCGAACCTTCCCATTCACGGAAGCGGGCAAGATTCAGCTTATCAGAAAGACCGGCAAACTCTTGATGGAAGATTACCGTGAAGACGGAATATATGTTGAGGCCTATGTGCCTGAAGAAACAGCGGGACGCCTGTAAGGCGCCCCGTTTTAAAATGCTCAGAATATTACGCTCCCTGATATATAACCACCCGCTCCTCAAACTGCGTATAGAAGTCCTCCTCCGTATTGTAAGGAGTTTCAAAGAAGACCTTCAACATCCTTAAATTGGCTTCTTTGGTAAGAGCAGGGTTCTCGGCGGCGCAGTCCCGGATATTGGCGGTAATTTCGTGCCAGGTCCGTACAAATGCCTCATAACGGCTTAGAGAAGGAATTCCCAGCCAGGACTTAATCTTAACTTTGGTTTTGGCAGGATAAGGGCACTCATGCACCTGAATAAAATAGTCAAAGCTTCCGTCATCATTGTAGATGCGGCCTAAGGGAAACAACCTGCAAAAGCCGGGGCGAAAATCATGAATGGTGCAACGTCCTTCTTTTGACAAAAAGCCGCAGACTCCGTCGGATTCACGCTTCGTAAGATAGGGAGTCACGACACCGTCCACAACCGTAAGGTTTACGGAGCTACCCATTAATTCGGCAAAAGAATGACCCAATCCCACAGACAGACTGTATATGTCGTAGGGGTCCAAATGTATGGTGTCCTCCGTAACCTTGCAGCATTCAAAACAGCCGGCGCAGTCGCCGCAGCCGATTTTGGCAAGGTCTGAGGACGAGTATCTTTTTCCGTCCGATATTTCTTCAAAAGTAAGGTTTCTTTTCATGTTGCCTCTCCAAACAAATGTGTATTAATTATATATAAAAATTTCAAAAATAGAAAGAAGCCCGGCCGGCTTTATGCTACAATCGTTCTATGAGAAAAATTGTAACCGGCATTCTGGCCCATGTAGACGCGGGAAAAACCACATTATCGGAAGCCCTTTTATACGAAGCGGGCATCCTTAAAAAGAAGGGAAGAGTAGACACCAAAGACTCTTTTCTTGATAACAATGCATGGGAAAGAGAGCGTGGCATTACCATATTTTCCAAGGTTGCGAGGTTAAGTCTCGGTGACCTTGAACTGATTCTTACGGACACTCCCGGCCACGTGGATTTTTCGGGCGAGATGGAACGTGCCCTTAACATCTGCGACCAGGCCATTCTTATCATAAATGCTTCCGACGGAGTTCAGGCACATACCAAGACTGTCTGGAAGCTTCTCAGAGCAAGGCGCATTCCCACCTTTATTTATGTTAACAAAACGGACCTTCCGGGCTTTGACAGGGACAGGCTTTTGAGCAACCTGAAAAAAGAACTGTCTCCCGAAGCCACGGATTTTTCGGGCATGCATACAGAGCAGTTCTACGAGGAAGTTGCTACCGCATCGGAGGAACTCCTTGATTCTTACATGGAGAAGGGAAAATTAACCGACGCTGAAATTGCCGGGGCAATCGGGGATTCCGGGGTGTTTCCAGTTTTCTTTGGCTCAGCCCTTAAAGGGGATGGAGTCGGAGCATTTTTGGAGGCTCTTAAGACCTATTCATACAGCCCTGCCACAGGGGATTCTTTTGGAGCCGTATGCCTTAAGATTACCAGAGACAAGGCAGGCAACCGACTCACTCATCTTAAACTTACCGGCGGAAGCCTAAAGGTTAAAGATGTCCTTGATGAAGAAAAAATCAATGAAATCCGCCTGTATTCGGGAGAAAAATATGAAGCAGTGAATGAAGTCCGCGCCACGGACATCTGCGCGGTTACGGGCCTTAAGAACTCACGACCGGGCCATACCTACGGCAATGTAACGAATGTTACGGACACCGTTATCGAACCGGTACTAACATATGCTGTGAAATATCCCGATGACGTGGATCGTACTACTATGCACAGGATTTTAACGGAACTTGAGGAGGAAGAACCCAACCTCAAGGTGGAATACAGTGAGGCTACCCGTGAGATTTACGTGCACCTTATGGGAGAGGTTCAGACCGAAATCCTGACCCGTGAGATAGAAGAACGCTATAACATAAAGGTTTCTTTCGGCGTCGGCAATATTCTGTACAAAGAAACCATCGAGAATACCGTGGAAGGTGTCGGCCACTTTGAACCCTTAAGGCACTACGCGGAAGTACATCTTAAGATGGAGCCTCTTTACAGGGGCGCGGGTCTTCAGTTTGAGACGGATGTTTCCACGGACGACCTTGCCCTTAACTGGCAGCGCCTTATTCTGACCCATCTTCAGGAAAAAGAACACAGGGGCGTCCTCACAGGCTCCCCCATAACCGATATAAAGATAACTCTTGCGGCGGGCAAAGCTCACCTTAAGCATACCGAGGGCGGTGACTTCAGACAGGCCACCTACAGAGCGGTGCGACAGGGCCTTATGATGGCCGAGTCCACGCTTCTTGAGCCTTTTTATTTCTACGAACTTACGGTGCCGGAGAATGCGGTGGGACGTGCCATGACCGATATCGACAGAATGTGGGGTACAGCCGAAATCTCTGAGCAGCACGACGGAATTTCCGTAATCACCGGCAAAGCTCCCGTATCAACCCTCAACGGCTATGCCAAAGAAGTTGCGGCTTACACCAAGGGACTTGGCACTTTATCGGTAAGTCTGGCGGGTTATGAACCTTGTCACAACGCACTTGAGGTCATAGAGGCGAGAGCCTACAGCCCCGAGAATGACCTTCGCAACACTCCCGATTCCGTATTCTGTTCTCACGGAGCCGGCACGGTTATTCCCTGGCACGAAGTCTATAATTATATGCATTTGCCCCTTATGGATGACAGAGTTGCAGACGCGGACAGCCCCGCGCCCATCGCTGTGCCGACTGCGGAGCGCAAAGAAATCTTTGTCACCACCGAGGAAATCGACGAAATCATCAACAAAACCGCCTATGCCAACAGAAGCGGCCGTCAGGGTTCATTTAAAGGCATCAGCGAGAGCATGCGTGAGAAACGCCGCATCGGGGGCAAGCCCATAAATCCGACCACTACATCCAAAAAGGCAGCTCCGCCCAAAGAAAAATACATGCTCATAGATGGCTACAACGTAGTTCACGCCTGGGAAGAGCTTAACGGTATCGCAGAGAAAGACTTAAACGGTGCCGCAGGTCGTCTCATGGATATAGTCAGCAATTACAGCGCCATAACAGGCATTAAGACCATTCTTGTTTTTGACGCTTACAAAGTTCCCGGTCACAGCACCGAGGAGATTAAGTACCATAACATAACCGTGGTTTATACCAAAACCGCAGAGACAGCCGACCGTTATATCGAGCGCTATGCCCATGAAAACGGCAAAAACTACGATATTGTTGTGGTTACCAGTGACGGCGTTGAGCAGGTTATCATAAGAGGCGCCGGCTGCACGCTTATGTCTTCAAGAGATTTTTACGAAGACTGCAACAGAAAGAGCGAGGACTTAAAATCCATGAAACTTCCCGACTCGGTTAAGATTTCTGAGGATTAAGTCTGTTGTTTTTACTAAAAAGATATAGTACAATTACCCTGTTTGAATTTAAGGGAGGTAACTATGGCCGCTACTTTTGAAGAGAATAAAAGAATAATGACAGAGGTTTTATTAAACGATGAGTTTTCAAGACACCTCGGCATAGAAATTCTTGAATTTGAAGAGAAGTTCATAAGGGCCAGAATCCCCTTTAAGAAGCCTTTATTAAACAATTACGGCTCGGTTCACGGCGGAGTGTTATATTCTTTTGCCGACATTATTGCCGGTGCGGTTGCATGCATGAGCGGCAAGTTCTGCACTACAGTTGAAGGCAGCATGAACTACCTTGAACCTGCCAAAAGCCGCGAGTACATTTACTGCGAAGCCAAAAGAGTGAGAGGCGGCAACCACCTTGTGGTGGTTAAGGTCAAAATAAAGAACGATGACGGAACTTTAGTGGATGACGGAAGCTTTACTTTCTATCGTTCTCAGAATGAAGTGGAATAAACTTTAACGGAGGTGTGTGTTGTTAGAGTTAAAAAATATAAGTTACACGGTTGATGACAACCATGAAATAATTAAAAACATAAGTTTAAAGATTGACGGCGGATTCACCGTAATCACCGGCCCCAACGGCGGAGGCAAATCCACTCTTGCCAAGATTATAGCGGGCATCATCACTCCCACGGAGGGAAAAATTTATCTTGACGGAGAGGACATTACGGACTTATCCATCACCGAAAGAGCCCAGAAAGGCGTAAGCTTTGCTTTCCAGCAGCCTGTTAAATTCAAGGGAATAACCGTAAGGGATTTGCTTACCCTCGCATCCGGCAAGACCATCGATTTTAACGGAGCCTGCAACATTCTTTCGGAAGTAGGTCTTTGCGCAAGAGACTATATTAACAGAGAGGTTAACGCTTCTTTGTCGGGCGGAGAGCTTAAGAGAATTGAGATAGCCATGATTATCGCAAGGGGCACCAAACTCTCTATATTTGACGAGCCCGAAGCCGGTATCGACCTTTGGAGCTTTAACAGCCTTATTAAGGTCTTTGACAGAATGCATGAGAAGATTAACGGCTCCATCATCATTATTTCTCACCAGGAGCGTATTTTAAAGACTGCGGACAGAATCATTGTTTTGTCCGGCGGACAGATTACCGAAGACGGCACTCAGGAGACCGTATATCCCGAACTTTTTGATGAGATGCGTACCTGCGGTAAACTCGAGGAAGGAGGTGACCGTTAATGGATCAGATGCAGCTTAATCTGTTAAAAGAAATCGCCGATATTCACGGAGTTCCGGAAGGCGCCTACAATATCCGCTCAAACGGTCAGTCCATAGGCAGAAATTCAACGGCCAATATCACCATTGAGACCAAGACCGACAATCCCGGCATCAATATCATCATTGCTCCGGGTACCAAAAAAGAAAGCGTGCATATCCCCGTTATTATCAGCGAGAGCGGTTTAACCGACCTTGTATACAACGATTTTTACGTAGGAGAGGACTGTGACGTTACCATCGTGGCAGGCTGCGGTATCCATAACTGCGGCGATCAGAATTCCGGCCATGACGGTATTCATACCTTCCACATCGGTAAAAACGCCAAGGTTAAATACTTTGAGAAACACTATGGTGAAGGCGACGGAAACGGCGAAAACATCATGAATCCCACCACAGTGGTTCATCTTGAAGAAGGCGCGTATATGGAGATGGAAACAGCCCAGATTAAGGGTATTGATTCCACCAACCGTATTACAAAGGGCACCTGTGCCGCAGGAGCCACCTTCATAGTACATGAGAAATTAATGACCCACGGTCATCAGTTTGCCAAAACAGACTTTGCGGTAGAATTAAACGGTGAGGACTCAAGCGCCAATGTTGTGTCCCGTTCCGTAGCAAGAGACGATTCGAGACAGGAATTTTATTCCGATATCGTGGGCAATACCAAGTGCTCCGGTCATTCCGAGTGTGATGCCATTATTATGGACAATGCTGTAGTGGGCGCTTCACCCAAACTTACCGCCGCTAGCGTTGAGGCAAGCCTCATTCACGAAGCAGCCATCGGTAAGATTGCGGGCGAGCAGCTTATTAAGCTTATGACCTTAGGTCTTACGGAAGAAGAAGCCGAAGAACAGATTGTCAACGGATTCCTTAAGTAAAGGATTTGCCGATAATTTTTTAAAAATACAGAAATAAACAACGATTCCTTACAAAGCGGAGAAAAATTTTCTCCGCTTTGCTTTTTCGTTGCCTACATGTGCGTAGTATTAGTGTGTATTAAATAAAAAGAATGCTTTTTTAAAGAGATTGGAGAGATATGAGACTCAGCAGAAGAGGAAGAGGCATTTTTCTTTTAACAGGCACGCTTTTATGCTTCGTGCTTCAGATGTTAATAGTTAAAGCACCCAATAACGGAACTTTGCTGATAGGCGGTGCGCCGGTTAACGTTACCGGCATCATTCAGGCTGTTATGGCGTTGGTTTGCGTTGTTTTGGTGCTTTTAAATGCGAAAATCGGCATAATAATAGCAAGAATAGCCCTTTCAATATCAGCGCTGCTGATGATTCTGGCAATGGTAAGAAGCAAAATGTTAACACCTCTTCCAGGTGCCGTAACCATTCTTTTGTCATTGGTCTCCTGTGAAGTAATAGCCAGACAATTCAAGCGAATGGAAGCCGAAAGCATCACCGACTACGTTACCAAGCTCATTAACAGGCGAGGACTTATTAGAGAACTCGAGCTTGAGCAAAAGGATTCCAAGCACTTTCACATGATGTTTTTACACATCAACAACTTAAAGGTCATTAATGATAACCTGGGATATGAATTCGGTGACAAAGCCCTTGTTATAGTGTCAAAAAGAATACAGAGTGTTGTAGGCAAGGACACAATAGTAAGTAAGCTTGACGGCACCGAATTTGCCATAGCAATTCCTGAAAAAGAAGACGTTAAGGAAATGGCGGAGGCCATAATGTCTGAGGTAACCAAGAAGCTTGTGCTTGACTGCGACGGAGTTCCGGCCAATTTCTACTTAAGAGCCTGCGCCGGTGTGGCTACCTATCCCGAAGATACCAATTCGATTCTTAAACTTTTAAGATATGCTGACATTGCCATGTATCATGCCAGCAAGAACAGCAAAGAAAAGATTGTTTACTTTAACAAAAACCTTGAGTCTGAGTTAATAAGACGTGCCCAGGTGGAGGAGTATATTCAGGAAAGTCTTAAGCATGACTACTTTTTCCTGGTATACCAGCCTCAGTACTATGCAAATACCAAGAGACTCCGCGGCTTTGAAACTCTTCTCAGAATGAAACTTCCCGACGGCACCAACATAAGCCCCGGCGAGTTCATACCCATTGCCGAGAAGACTGACTTAATATTCAAGATTGATGAATATGTACTTAGACGCGCAATGAAGGAGTTTAAAGAAGACATCGCTAACAGCGGTGAAAAGCTTCTTTTGTCCGTAAACATTTCGGCCAAGGACATTTCGAGCCCCGATTTCCACAATAAGCTTTCACGAATTATCGAGGAAACGGGCTTCCCTGCCGAGTGTCTTGAAATTGAGATAACTGAGTATTCCTTGTACGATTCGCTTGAGACGACGGTGGCGAACATCAGCAGTATCAGAGAGATGGGCGCCAAGCTCGCTCTTGATGATTTTGGTACCGGTTATACTTCTTTGGCACAGCTTTTGAATTTGCCGTTTGACCTGCTTAAGATTGACAAGTCATTGGTAGATAACATCGAGACCAGCGAGGTCAGCCGCGATTTTGTTAACCTTGTAATTTACATGGGACACATTATGAACAGCGAAGTTATTTCCGAAGGCGTTGAGACCGAGTCCCAGCTTAAACTTCTTAAAGATCAGAACTGCGACTTTATCCAGGGTTATGTATGGAGCAGACCGCTGGCACTGAGGGATGCGCTTGAGATGTGCAGATAAAGAATATGGTATAAAGAAAGGGCTTCCTTGCGGAGGCCCTTTAATAATGCTTGAAATGATTAAAAACCGGTGGTCTTTCTTTTTACCAAACTTCCCGAAAAAACGGTTTTCTGAGGCATTTCGCGGCCGGAGAGAACACCTATCAGGGTGCTTACGAGACACTCGGAAAGGGTCTCAAGCTGATTGTCGATGGAGGTAAGCTCGGGAGTTGAGCACTCGGTGAGCATGGAGTTGTTGTAGCCTATTACGGATAAGTCGCCGGGAATGGACAGACCGTTCTTTTGCCCGTATTTCACGGCTGCGATGCCAAGCTCGTCATCGGCGGCTATTACTCCGTGGAAAGTGTGACCTTTCGCGGTATAGTCCGATACAAAATCCGCTATATTCTCGAGGCCGGAGACTTCTTCCGGAATTTTCAAAACCAATTTTTCATAACCCTTAACCTTCTTGTCCTCCATGGCGGCCTTAAAGCCGTCAAGTTTTTTGTGACCGCTGTAGGAGAGGGCTTTGTAAAGATAAAGAATGTCGTGAATCCCCGAATCATACATTTCGGAAGCCGCTCTGTACATGGAATTCATGTCGTCACAGAGTATGCAGTATACGTTGTCGTGATGATAGGAGGCGTTTAATATCATAACCGGTACTTTGGCGGAAACGTCCTTGATATACTGGTTTTCCTGCTCGGCTTCACCTATGAAGTTAGAGCCTACCAGGATAAGAGCGTCCACTTTTTTGGAAAGAATCAGGTTTACGTAGTTTTTTCTGGTATCGAGGTTGTAACCGGTGCAGCAGAGGATGGATTCGTAGCCCGCCGCCTGAAGATTCTGTTCAAGGTAGTAGACAGCCTTGGCGAGAAAAATGTCCGAAGAATCCGCACAAAGAATGCCTACGGTTCGCATGGACTTAAGGCCCATGGCTCTGGCAGAGGAGTTGGGAGTGTATTCGTTCTCCTCTATGATATCCATTATTTTCTTTCTAGTAGCTTCCTTGACCTTGGGGCTTCCGTTTAAAACTCTGGAAACGGTGGCGATGGAAACGCCTGCCTTTTTGGATATGTCGTAAATCGTCATTGGTTAAACCTCGTAAAGCCGTCATAGTGTAAACGGTTACATTTTTGTTACATTATACAATGATTTTTGAGGGCTTTCAATGGGGAAAAAGAGTTTGGTGCGGGAAGGACCGCTTTCTTTTGCATCGGGGGACAAAGTCCGTAAATTACAAGCATTGCGCCTGCTTAAATAATCCATTGACTTAATCGTAAAAAGGTGTAATATTAAAAATGTAACCGCTTACACTGATAAGCACATAAAGAACTATATAAAGGAGTTATTACAGTGGATACCATCAACAGGAAGATGACAGGAAAAAAAGAAAGACCCATTAAGGTTTTGCAGTTCGGCGAGGGCAATTTCCTTCGCGCATTTGTAGACTACATGATTGATATTGCCAATGAACAGGGCAAATTTAACGGAGACGTGGTTATTGTTAAGCCCATCGAATTCGGTAATCTCGACAGATTTCACAATCAGGAGTGCCAGTATACCGTTCAGCTTCGCGGACGCGTAAACGGAGAGCCCGCCAAGCTTAACAGAATAGTTACGAGTGTTGCCGATGCGGTAGATTCCTACGGCGAATATGACAAATACGCAGAATATGCGAAGCTTGACACCCTTCGCTTTATTGTGTCCAACACCACCGAAGCCGGCATCGTATACGATCCCGACGACCGTTTTGAATATACTCCTCCCAAGAGCTACCCCGGCAAGCTTGCCAAGTTCCTCTATGAGAGATACAAACACTTTAACGGTGATGTGAACAAGGGTCTTATCATGCTTCCCGTTGAATTAATAGACGACAACGGCCTTCACTTAAAAGAATGCGTTTTAAAGCAGGCCGACAACTGGGGCCTCGAGGAAGGCTTTGTTAAGTGGCTTAACGATGCATGCATTTTCACCTCCACTCTTGTGGACCGTATTGTTACGGGCTATCCCAAGGATGAAGCGGAAGAACTGTGCAAAGAATTCGGCTACAAGGACGAGCTTATCGTAACCGGCGAGCCTTTTGCACTCTGGGTTATCGAAAGCCCCAAGGATTTGTCCGACGAGCTTCCTTTGCCGGATGCGGGACTTCCCGTTATTTATACACCCGACCATCATCCCTACAAACAGAGAAAGGTTCGTATTCTTAACGGCGCTCATACTTCTTTTGTCCTTGCATCGTATCTCTGCGGCAACGACATCGTGCGCCAGTCCATGAACGACGAGCTTATTCTTAAGTTCATAAAGGGTACCCTCTTTGATGAGGTCATTCCCACACTTACACTTCCCAAGCAGGATCTTCTTGATTTTGCGGAGGCGGTACTTGCAAGATTTAATAACCCTTACGTTAAGCATGCGCATCTTTCCATCGCCCTTAACTCTGTTTCCAAGTGGCGCGCAAGATGTTTGCCGAGCTTCCTTGATTATGTGAAGAATGAGGGCAAGCTTCCCCCGCATCTTTCTTTCTCCATTGCCGCTCTTATGGCTTTCTATACAGGAACGGAGATCAGGGACAAGGCACTTATCGGCCACAGAAACGGTGAGGAATATCAGATTCTTGACGATGAAGCGGTTCTTAAGTTCTTTGCCGAGAACAGTTCCAAAGAAGCTCAAGAGTTTACCAAAGCCGTTCTTTCCAATACCGCTTTCTGGGGACAGGACCTTTCGGCCATTGACGGTCTCGAGGCTCTTGTAACCGAGTACATTACATCCATTCGCGAAATCGGCATGCGTAAGACCATGGAGAAATATTTTGCATGAAGTCATATATAAAGATTAACGAAAAAGATAACTGCATAGTGGCCCTCACCGACTTAAAGCCCGGTGATGCGGCTGAAGGCGTGACTGCCCTTGAAGCGATTCCCGCAGGCCACAAGATGGCCCTTAAGGATATCGAGAAGGGTGCTCCCGTCATCAAATACGGCTATCGTATCGGCAATGCGCGAGAGAACATTAAGGCAGGCGCGCACATCCATACCCACAATATCGAGACGGCTCTCGGGGATATTCTGGATTATACATATGAGCCCGTCGACACCGGGGTTGCGCCCACTGAAGACGTAACTTTCATGGGTTACAAGCGCTCCGACGGAAGTGTAGCCGTGAGAAACGAAATATGGGTTATCCCTACAGTGGGATGCGTGAATAACGTGGCCACCGCTATAGCTAATAAGGCCAATATCGCGCTGGCGGGCATGAACGACACAGTCAAAAGAAGAGTGGGCGAAGTAGTGGCATTTCCTCATCCTTACGGCTGTTCCCAGATGGGCGACGACCAGGAGGCCACCAGGCAGGTCCTTGCAGACTTAATCAATCATCCTAATGCCGGCGGAGTGCTGGTGTTAGGCTTAGGATGCGAGAACAGCGGTATTGATGTGCTCAAGAACTACATCGGCGAGTATGACGAAAAGCGCGTGAAGTTTCTGGTTTGTCAGGAGTCTGAAGATGAGATAGCAGATGCCGCTAAGCTTATAAACGAGCTGATTGACTACGCGGCTTCTTTTGACAGAGAGCCTCTTCCCGCTTCCAAACTCATAATCGGTATGAAGTGCGGCGGAAGCGACGGCTTCTCGGGCATTACGGCCAATCCTTTGGTGGGACGTTTTTCAGACATGCTTACGTCAAAAGGAGGCACCACCATTCTGACCGAAGTTCCCGAAATGTTCGGCGCAGAGACCATTCTTATGAACCGCTGCGAGAACAGAGAACTTTTTGATAAAACTGTTTGCCTCATAAATGATTTTAAGCAGTACTACAAAGACAATCATCAGACTATATACGAGAATCCTTCACCGGGCAACAAAAAAGGCGGTATTTCCACCCTCGAGGACAAATCCCTCGGCTGTACCCAAAAGTCCGGTAGCAGCGCTGTTAAAGGCGTTTTGGCTTACGGAGAGAGGGTTACCACACCGGGACTCAACCTTTTGTCTGCACCCGGCAACGACCTTGTGGCTGCTACGGCACTTGCGGCTAGCGGCGCCCACATTGTGTTATTTACAACCGGCAGGGGTACTCCTTTTGCCTGTCCTGTGCCTACTATGAAGATATCCTCCAATTCCGCCCTCGCAGGCAAAAAATCCAACTGGATTGATTTTAACGCAGGCGTCCTCACGGAAGACCGGGATATGGATGAACTGTCAAAAGAATTCTTTGACTACGTAATCCGCGTAGCCTCGGGCGAACAGGTCGCCAGCGAAAGAGCTGGATTCCACGATATGGCAATCTTTAAGAGAGGTGTTACATTATAATGACAGAAGGACCGTTGCGGCGGTCCTTTTTTTTCTTGCGATTGTACGTGAAAACAGCAGAAATTGGTAGTATGCGGGAGGGAAAACTGATATAATTATAGCGTTATTTTTTCTTTTGCTTGCGAAGGTTTTTGGGAGTTAATGGAGGAGAGAATTGTGAATATAGAAATATACCCTTTGGAAAAGGTTGTGATTGACGGAGTGCCCGTCTGCCTCGGCATGGAGCAGTCGGCGGTTGAAGCCGCAATCGGCAAGGGAAGCTTTGTGAGAGAGTGCTGCTATTACTATAACAATGAACTGGCGATATACTACGATGCCCACAAAAAAGTTGAATTCATCGAGTTTCTGGGCGGAGTCGACGGCCTCCTGCGCCCTACAATATACGGTGTCTCAGTCTATGACACATCTGCGGATGAGCTGACGGCTTTACTCAGGCAAAAGAATGACGGAGAGGTGGATGACTCCGAAGAAGGCTATTCCTACGCCTTTTTAAATATCAGCGTGGGGGTTTATCGGGAGATAAGGCCTCAGGATGTGGAGGAAATGATTGAAGAAATGAAAGCCGACGGCATACCCACCGAGGACAACGAAGATTTGGCTACGGATATCAGAAGAGCCAATCACTGGGCTACAATAGGAATAGGTGTGGCAGGGTACTATCGATAATGTGGATTTTGGATTGAAGTTATGAGGCTGGGGGTTATTGAGTGATTATCGTAAATAAGCAGATACCCGAATTGGACATAGACAGAAACGTTTATAAACCTTTTATCAAAAATGAGTGGTTCCGCAGGAATTATATGTGGTTTGCTTACGGGCTTATGATACTTATTTTTGAGGCGGCCTATTTTCTGGGAAGATTCAGAGTGGGAAGTCTTTTGACTAAAATTTTGCTGTATGCTGCCGTTTATATAGTGCATGAATCGCTGCACATATTGACGGTATACAAAAAGGGCGATATTTATCTAAGCCACTCCGGGTTGTATCTGTGGCTGACACCGAATTTTGTTTTGTCCAAAAAGAGATATTTATTGTTTATGACGTTACCGCTTCTTCTTTTGACAGGTGTTACAGGCACGCTTTCTTTTTTCGTTTCGGGAGAGGCATCGCTGTATCTTAAACTGATTGCCTGGCTGAATGCCATAGCGGCCGGCTCGGATATTATAAATACCGTGCTTATTCTAATTAAGCCCCGGAATGCGTTCTTTTACCGGGGATTTTACAGGAGGAAGAATTAATGGATAATGAAGAAAGAGCGGATGCTCTGGTTAATGAACTTGGGTTTGATTTTGATAAAATCGACAAAAACAGAATAGTGCAATTGATTGAAAAAGAAATATCGGATTTTCAGGAGGGCAGTTCCGAGTATATTCGCCTTTTGTGCGGATATCTGTACTGTCTTGGGGACAAATCCGACATAGAACTGATAGAGCGTGCAAAGTATGGCATAGATTTTGATGTGGGCTGCATGATAGATCAGGAATGGATAGACAGCCTTGCAAACGGCGGTGTTGAAGATTCTTCTACCAGATCGAGAGAAGCTTTGGTGGCTGATTTCGTGAGATATTATTCAGCTTAATTTTTTGAAACGCAATGCCTCAAATGGTTTGGAGTTAAAATGAGAATAGAAAGTTTGTCAGTAAACAACATAGACTATTATATTGATTATTTGAAAAAAGCAATGTCCGAAGAGCCCGAAATGATGACTGCGGAAGCGGTGGATGAAAGCGGTATCAGGGACAGAGTAAAAGATTCTTTTTACATGAATACAAAGTCACTGCTGGCCTTTAATGATGAAGAAGTTGTGGGAAGAATCGAATACCACTTTTACGGGTGCATGCAGGACGGATATCGCATGTGCTATGTGGACTGGGTTTATGTACTTCCCGAATACAGAGGGAAGGGTGTTGCAAGGGAATTGTTTGCGGCCATGGAAAAAGATTGTAAAGATAATAATATAAATCAATACTACTTAATCAGGGCGACTAATCCTGCGGCGGACAGATTCTATCATGGTTTCACAGATGCGGCGCTTATCAATGAGCCGATTCTTCGAAGAGAATTGAGTTGTTGAAATCCATGTTAACGGGAAGAATATCAGAAATGCAATACAGAACATACGAAAAATCAGACATAGACGGACTCGCAAAAGCATTGTCCCAATCATACTCGGAAGCCCCCTGGAATGAACAATGGAGCGAAGAGCGCGCTGTCAGAAGAGTGCAGGCTATATTAAGCAACTTCCAATCCATCGGCCTTGTTGCGGAAGATGAAGGAGCGATAATAGGCGGACTCTTAGGATACGTAGACCCATATGCCGAGGAGGATTTCTTTTACGTATCGGAGCTTTTCGTCACTCCCGAATACAAGAGGCATGGCGTCGGCAAGAATCTCTTGAAAGAACTTGAAAAAGAATTAAAAACAAGAGGAATTTCCGTAGTGCAGCTAATGTCCATAGAACCCAATGAAGCATTTTATGAAAAATGCGGTTTGGGAAGGGATGATGTCTCGGTTTTGTTTAAGAGATGGTAGAAACCAAACATCGGAGTTTATGGAACAAGTATATGATTGATATAAATAATTTTACCAAGCAATCTTTTGATAATTTTGATATTAATCTATGTCAAAAAGAAGTGGACGGAGGGGAGATTTCTTTTGAAAAGATTGATGAAATCAGGATGCATCCCGAAGCCAAATCTATTATTATTTCAGGTTTAAAGCAGGATACTTTCGAGTATTTTGTTAATGAGTACGGCGGTCAATTCGAGGCTATTTCCTTCTGGAAAAACAAAGCGGTAAAAGATTTGTCGTGCTTGGGTAAGTTAAAAAGTGTAAAATACATTCACTATTTCTTTAATCAAAAAGCCACGGACTTATGGGACATGTCCGGCAATGTCAATTTAATCGGTTTGGGAATATATGATTTTGGAAAATTGCATGATATAGGCAGAATAGAGACAGCTCCCGGCCTTATATACTTTCAGATAGGTGATGCGGTCAATGCGACCATGACTGTTCATTCGTTAAAACCAATTATCAATACCGGCATCACACATTTTGAATGGTGGGGAAAGTCAGTGGAAGACAATGATTATGCATGTTTGTCTAAGAGTAAGATTGAAGAACTGGATATAAGCCCCACGCGTTTTACGATGGAAGAATTGGCGGATTTGCTTGCGCTTTTCCCTGAATCACTTAAAGGTTCCGTTACAAAGCCCTATGTGAAAGGCGGAATTAAAGATAAAGACGGATACCGCGAATACTATTATTTGTGTAAGCACAAAAAAGTGTGTGAAAAAGGCAAGGATGATGAGCGGTTCAATAACTACTTAAAAGAATTTGACCGATTGCTTTATGAAAAAAGAAAGAGGTAACAGGGGGAGAAAAAATGTTTCTGAAAAAGAAAAGACGCCGGAATCAATCTGAATCAATTGTTAAAGGCAGCGATTTTGAGACACTTAAAAAGGCATGTGTGACCAAAGATGCGGAAGCGGTAAGAAATCTTTTGGAATCCGGGGCCCGGGTGAATGCAAAAGATACTTCCGGCATGTCACTTTTGGATATAACTTTAAAATATTGTGATAACATCTATATTCCACAGACAGTCAGCATTTCAAAGATGCTTTTGGAGGCAGGGTGTGTTAAATCCGAGAAGACGGATTCTTTTGTCAAAACCATAGGTGAGCGATTTGAGTTTTACAGAGACAATATCAGCAAAGACATCGTGGACAGATTGAGCAGTGCCCTGGATGAACTCTACGTGCTGTTTAATGTAGCTCCCGTTCCGAGAAGGGTAGTATATGATGGCACTTCTCCCATAACAGTTAAAACATCAATATGGCAGGACCAATTTGAGGAACTCTGGGATAAGCTGGTTCCGGGATCGGGAAAGGCGCAGACAGTTCAAGGCGAAATGATTCGTATTGTCGGAAGAGTGACAAACGAGATTCTGGACAACGGTTCCATAAACTGGGGCGCTGACCATAAACTGATGCTTGATACATATTCAAAATTTCTGGATATGAATAAAGGTTTGGAGCAAAGCCTTGTTGATGAAGCGGGGAGAATATCAAAGAGTATTTCCTCCAAATCAGACAAGACTACGCTATACAGGCTGGCAGAGATCACCGTTAAGTGGGTTCTCGCCAATCCCAACCCCATTCCTCTTGGAAAAGTGGATTACTATCATTAACGGAATACAAGGAAACATGGACAAAAAAGAAATAATTAATAAGCTGAAATCCTTTCCCTACAGCAAAGAAGACTATTGGATTCTTACCGGAGGGGCAATGGTTTTATACGGAATAAAGAAACAGACGTCGGACATTGATTTGGGCTGCAATAAAAAGATGGCAGACGAGCTGGAAAGAGACGGCTTTTTCTTTGGATATACCGAAAGCGGAAACAGGCATTTTAAATATGGCGACGATATTGAGATTTTTGAAAACTGGTTAAACGGCACTGTAATCCGGGTCGAGAACATACCTGTTATTTCGATCCCCGGTCTCATCGATATGAAGAGGGAACTTGGCAGGGAAAAAGATTTTAAAGACATAGAGTTGATTAACGAATTTATGAAAAAGAAGGAATTAAAAATTTATCCTGCGGATAAAGAGCAGATGGAAGTCCGCATTGCGGAAGAAACCGATGCTGAGCTAAAGAAAGCGTACAAAGAAATGCTTCAGGGTTGTCTTGAGCATCCCGACAAGTGGGACTGGTATGCCATGTGGATAATCGAGGACGCTGACGGAACTCATGTGGGCGACTTGTGTTTCAAAGGACTTGACGATGGCAAAAATCCCGAGATTGGATACGGTATTAATGAAGAATTCAGGGGAAGAGGATATGCCACTGAGGCAGCAGAACTGGCGATTAAGTGGGCGTTTGAGCACCCCGAGGTTAAAGCCGTTGAAGCCGAGACCGACCCGGAAAACGTAGCATCGCAAAAAGTCTTGGCTAAGTGTGGCTTCAAGGCTACAGGCATCATGGGAGAAGAAGGTCCGAGATACATTAAGTACAGGACGATTGAGATTGAGCCATTCGATATGAAATATCTTGATGATTACTATAAAGGCTTCAATTCCGAGATAACAAAATACCAGTGGCCGAACCCATTTGAAAGTATAGAAGATGCGAAAGGGCTTCTTTCGGACTTTTTGGATGAAATGGAAAAGGGCGAGACCCTGTTGTATTCGGTAGTCTCTGACGACAAATCCTTCTTAGGTAGCGTGGAAATGCACGGCCTTACAGGCGACTGCCCCGAGGTAGGCGTATGGATTACGGAAGCTGCACAGAAAAAGGGATATGCTTATGAGGCTCTAAAGGCACTTCTTGATTACGCTCGCACAAAACATCACAAAAACGAGTTTTATTACGAAGCGGATATCCGCAACATCGGCAGCACAAAACTTCTGCATAAGTTTGAAGACGAATACGAAATCATCAAGCAGGACCTTGACGAATGTGTAACCGATTCGGGAAAAGAACTTAAACTGCAGGGGTATGTGCTTAGAGCCAAGTGATTCAACACCTAAAAAGCTACATTTCTGCTGATTTCTGTATCAATACCAAAATCAGTCCCGAATTGAGAGTATTTAAGCCGTTTTTACCCTCTAAAAGTTCCATTTCCGTATCAATATGAAAAATAATTCATTTTGAGAGTAGTTTTTGCCGAAAGCTACTCTCAATTTCATATCAAAACTCGTATTGATACATTTTTCGTCTGTTTAGGGCAACAAAACAGGGACTTTACTCTCAAAATGAGAACAAATCTTGTATTGATACTTTTTTTGCCTGCCGGAGCGCCGCAACAGGGCTCACGTACTCTCAATCAGATAAAGAAATTCGTATTGATACAAAACTCACCCCTTCGAAAAAGCAAAAAGAGATATTTCGACAAAATTAAGCAATATTGCCACATTATTTTATAAGACTTCTGATATAATAATTTCGAGAAGGAAGATAAAATGAAGAAGTTTGACGGAAAAATAATATCAGAGACAATAGGAATGGCTTGGCCCGCAGTGGTGGAGTCTTTTTTTACTGCTTTTGTGGGTCTTGTGGATTCATATATGGTAAGCAGTCTCGGCAGTAATGCGGTGGCGGCGGTGGGACTTACCACCCAGCCCAAGTTCATGGGACTGTCGTTATTTTTTGCACTTAATGTATCTATTTCGGCGCTGGTGGCCAGAAGAAGGGGCGAGGACAGAAAAGAAGATGCCAACAGAATATTGGTATCGGCTCTTTTATTTATTGTCATGGCGGCAGCAGTCATCAGCACGCTTCTTGTGACCTTTTCCGGCGGAATACTCAGGTTCTGCGGTTCCAATGCGGATACACATGATTCGGCGGTAACTTATTTCAACATCATTATGGGCGGCATGATTTTTAACTGTATCCAGATGGGTATCAATGCGGCTCAGAGGGGCGCGGGCAATACCAAGATTACTATGCGCACCAATGTAACATCCAACCTTGTAAATATTGTATTTAACTACCTGCTTATCGGAGGCAATTTCGGCTTTCCGGCTCTCGGCATCAAGGGTGCGGCAATCGCAACGGTTCTCGGTACGGTTGTAGCGAGCATCATGAGCGTGTTGTCTTTATTTGAGAAGGATTGTTTTGTCAGCATTCCTTATATTTTGAAGAACAGGATAGTACCTGCCATATCGGCTTTTCAGTCGCTGATTAAGGTGGGTTATTCGGTTTTCTTTGAACAGATGCTTATGCGTATCGGCTTCATGGCGACCTCCATTATGGCGG
>JAEEGK010009033.1_pt1 | contig 23389 bp, 17 predicted proteins | sample 8958771 | NCBI WGS metagenome assembly JAEEGK01 (sample SAMN16246547, study PRJNA631951) | gut metagenome | biome: gut microbiome; feature: rumen; material: SC-attached | host: Bos | place: Iran: Karaj | collected 2018-10 | reverse complement strand
GTTGAAACGATAGATGCTCTGCCAGTCGTCGCCGACGCAGAACAACTTGTAATCGCCAGACTCACGAAGAGCTCTCAGGAGATTGTACCTTGAAAGGGACAGGTCCTGGTATTCGTCGACTATCACGTACCTGTACTGATGCTTGTATCCGCCGTTCCTGATGCACTAGGTGGCGAAGTTCAGCATGTCCTCGAAGTCTATCTCCCCGTTGTCCTTCAGATGCTTCTGATAGGCATCGTACAAGGGCCTGACGACATTTTCGAGCCTTTTCAGCCGCTTCTCCTCGCTTCTGGACCTTCCCTGGGGGAAAACGTCCTCCCACTTCTTCCCATGTCCTTTGACGAGAAGGATCATCGTGGCGAACATGGAGGTCATAGAGTTCGTCTTCATGTCGTCCTGCCCCAGATTCTTGCGAAGGGTCTCCGAGGAAGAGTCGGGATCGAATTGGACGCCGAACCTCTTCAGCTTAGCCTCCAGCTCGGATTGGAGCTCCCCCTCCGACCGATTGTAGGAGTACAGGTCGATCAGCCTCGTGTGGTTCTCCTGATGGATCTGCATCTTCCATTCGATTCCCTTCCTATATTCCTCCGAGGCGTCTGGATTGTCGTCTATCATGAATCTGGCTACGTTGCCGTTGCGGTCCGTCCCGAAAAACTCGATGTAAATGTCGGTGCCGGTGAGGTGGAAATCGGGATGGTACTGGCCATACTGGCTGTCGTTCGTATCGACGCAGTATGATTCCTCGTACTGGTACGGGATCCCGTTGATGGCGAGAAAATTGGCGATGTCTGCCTCTCCATAGCTCTTCACCCTCTCCCCGTTGATGGTGATCAGCGGATTCTCCTGCAGATAGCGCAGATACTCGGAATAGCTCCTGAAATCGGACTCCTCCTTCTGAGAGTTGTAGTCGTATGCAAGATACTCGTTCAGAGACCTCATGTATCCGCGGTCGGATTTCTTCCGTTCCATCTCCTCTCTGATGAAGCGCCTGAGGTCCACGGACGTGATCTTCGGGACCTTGTCGCCAGCGGACGTGATTATCCTGAGCCCGAGACGATGGAAAGTTTCCACATAGATCCTTTGACCAGTTTCCTTGATTATGCGCTGTTTAAGCTCGTTCACGGATGCGTTGGTAAAAGAGAGCAGAAGGATCTCTTCGGGTTGCGCCATCTCGGCCTTCAGAAGATGCTTCACAAGACCTACTACAGTGGTCGTCTTCCCCGTGCCGGCACCCGCTATCACCAGCCTGGACCTGACATCGAAGGCGATGGCGGAAAGCTGTTGGGAATCCAGATTGCGACCTTCGACAGGATTGATGGCTCTGCCAACCTCCTCCGCCTTCGAAGAGAGGATCACACGATTATGCTCCGTAGCATCCTCTCCGAACGAATCGTATCTCGAGACGAATGCCGGGAGGTTCTCTTTCAGATCACGATTGGCCAGCCCCATCCTGTACAGGATTTTCTTGGAACGGCTTTTCGCTTCTTCTCTCAGGAGCTTCAGCTCGTCTAGAGTCCCTTGGACATCTGCGGGGTCGATGAAACCGGAAGCGTTCAGGCTGGAGACAAGAATGGAAGAGCCTTCGATCAGCCTCTTGTTGAATCTCTCATCCTTGTCGTTCATGGAATCGGATTCCAAAATAATGAGCAGGTAAATGATACTGTCCCCGATATCTCACTGCGAACTGCATAATACAGCAGATATCTTGAAAAAAGACAATCTATCCTTTCCAAATTCAGATTGCCCAGCAACAGATGGATCGATAAAACAATCAAGAAATACTGTAGCGAGAACACTATGGTCTACTGTCTGTTCGATATTAATGAGCAACATCACCAACTGTCGAACCGCAGCTGAACAAATAAAGACGACCCTGAACGCTCGATGGTCCACAGACACATCCGAGTCCGAGGAATCCGATTCATAGCATAGGGGAGGCGTTCTCGTCGAAGGAAAAGCCGAAAAGAAGAGACGAAGGCCCCGATCCGGTCTCCCGGACCAGGGTGGAATTAAATGACTGAGCAAAAGGGTTTCCGTCCTCCCCCTTGCGAGAGGACGGTCCGGCCTCATCAGAGGTCGTAGTTCTTCATGTTGAAGTTGGGGACGATGTCCTTGAACTCCTTGACGGCGTAGTCGACGAACTTGTCGGTGTCGTCGGGGAGGGCGGACAGCTTCTTGTTGATGTCCTGGAGGGTCTCGAGCTGCTTGGCGGTGAGTCCGAGCTCCTTGGACTCGTATCCCTTGAGGAGGATCTCGGCGGCCTTCATTCCGGCGTTCTTGGCCCTGAGGTACAGGTCGTTTCCGTCCTGGGCGATGACCTTTCCGATCTCATAGGCGTGGTCGTAGGCGAGAACGTACGCCTCGGGTCCCCTGGTCCTGTCGGTGTACATGTACAGGTCCCTGAGGGTCTTCTCCTGCTTGAGCTGGATGGCGGTGTTCATCAGAGCGGACTCGTATCCGATGGATCCGAACCAGCACTGTACGGAGGATCCTCCGAACTCGGGGTGGTACTCGACGGACTCGTTGGACCACAGGTCGCAGCACTGGGCGATGAGGTTACCCTGAAGGTCGCAGTGCGCGCACTGGCAGTTCTTTCCCTCCTGGGCGCAGGGCTTTCCGGCGATGGCCTTGACGATGGGTCCCTCGTATCCGCAGTCCTTGTCGGGTCCCATCGCTCCGGACTCCCAAGCGGCGAGGGTCCTGGCGGCGGAGATGGCACGGGTGACGGCGGAGAAGGTCTTCTGGACATCCTGGTCCATCATTCCTCCGGCCATGAACATGGAGACGTTGGCTCCGGAGCAGTTGGTGTCCCCTCCGGCGACGCACCTGTTCCTCTTGGCGATCTCGGAGAACTCCTGCCAGACGTAGGTCATGTCGATGGATCCGAGGTATCCGACTCCGAAGAGGAAGGCGACGATGTCTCCGTTGGTGACCGCGTAGTCAGCGAACTCTTTTCCGCCGACGGTCTCGCAGGAGAGGTTGTCAGCACCGTTCTCGCAGGCGATCTCGGCGCACTCGAAGAGCTTCTCGGGGTACTGGTGGAGATCGTCCATTCCGGCGCGGAGTCCGTGGTCGGCCTCGCGCTGGTCGGGGATGGTCTGCCTGGTTCCGCAGTTGACTCCGTACTCCTCGTGGTATTTCTCGCACATGGCCTTCTGTCCCTCGACAACGGGGGCGGAGAGCTTCGCCTGGTTCATCTGGGAGACCCACTCGGTCTCGAGCTGGACGTTGGGGAATCCGACGGTGATGGCCCTGTCGAGGACGTCCTTGGTGATGTAGTCGACGTACTCCTTCCTGAGCCTGGCGGGGTCCTTCTCGGTTCCGGGCCTGGGAGCGTAGTTGATCTCGGGGATGACGTATCCGGCTCCGATCTTCAGACCGAATCCGTAGGACACGGGTTTCTTCGCGAATCCGAAGACCATGTCGTCCGCGCAATCATAAGCCATGCTGGTGTATCTGGTAACTGCCATTGTTCTCACTCTCCCTTTACGATCTCGTCCCACTCTTCTCTTATTCTCTTCCAGTCGTATCCCTGGCGGATCTTCTCTGCGATCAGGGGGGTCTGGGGCGCCTTCTCGGAGTAGATTCCGAGGTCGTAGGAGTTCGCGAACTCCCTGTTGACCGCTCCTCCGCATCCCATCAGGGGGATCTCGATTCCCTTCTCCTTCAGGATCTTGGCTTCGGTGGGGAAGGCGGACATGGTGGTGGTCATGAGAGCGGTTCCGGAGGCGAAGATGGGCTTCTCCTCCTCGACCTTGGCGATGAAGTCGACGATAGGCACATCGCGGCCCATGTCGATGACGTTGTATCCGGAGGACCTGACCATCACAGCGGCGATGTTCTTTCCGATGTCGTGGGGGTCTCCCTCGGCTGCGTGCATGATGACGGTTCCCTTGGACTCTCTTCCTCCAGGGACCTGCTTCTCGGCGAGAGCGATTCCGATCTCCATGGTCTTTGCGGCCATCATGATCTCGGGAAGGTAGTAGACGTGCTCGGCGTACAGCTTTGCGACGCACTCCATTCCGGCGACGAGTCCGTTGTTGATGATGTCGAGGGGGTTCCTCTGTTTGAGTGCCTCCATGACGACAGGTCCGACGGTCTTGAACCTCATGTAGAGGACTTCCTCGGCGACCTTTCTGAAGATCTCGTCGGTGGGCAGCATCTTCCTCGCCATCTCTTCGGGCGAAAGGACGACCTGCTGTTCGATATCGTAGCGCTTCAGGACTTTCGTGAAGTCCGCTCCTTCGCAGCTAAGCATTTTGTTTTCCTCCTTTGGTAAGAGCTTCTGAGAAGCTGTTGGATAGACAACACCGTAGTTGGTTATAACCAATCTCAAAATCCAATTTCCGGTTTTGAATTATAACACTTATAAAGATTTCTATGAAAAAAATTCAGACCAAAAAAATGCGTACTGTGGACGATCCGACTTTTTTTCAGAATGCTGGCTATTGGAAAAAACCGCTCGTTCACAGGAATTGATGACTCATCATACCTATGTATAACTGGATAAATATATGTATAAAAAATTCGTTATACAATTAGATGTCCTCCATCGTCTATCTTCGCAACGCGAAATCCAACACTATATATGCTTATTTGAACGAGTCCGTCTGGGACCCGGTCAAGAAGAAATGCGTGTGCAAGAGGAAGTGCATCGGACACGTCGACCCCATCACAGGGAACATAGTCCCGAACAAGGCTTCCAGGCCGAAGGAGAACCCGTCGGTCAAATCCAGGTACGTCTGCAAGCTGTTCGACAGGATCTCCGAGGACCTCGGGCTCTCGGAAGTCCTCTCCCTCTGCTTCCCCGACTACTGGAAGAAGATATCCACCATGGCCTACTACATCGCCGCCACCGGGGAGGAGATGTACTTCTGCAAGAACTGGAGCGAGACCCACAAGACGCCCAGCAACCAGACGATGACCCCGGACGTGATGAACGACATTCTCAAGAACATCAATTCCAACTCGATCTCCCTGTTCTTCACCCTCTGGAGGCTGCGCATACAGCCTTCCGACGTGTACGTGAACACGTTCCTGATCAAGGGATACTACATCGACCTTGAGGAGTACTCCAAGAACCTGGATATAGAGATAGACGAGAAGAGCCACAAGACGAAGCTGGAGCTGTACTTCGCCTCGAAGAACGAGATTCCACTGTGCTACAACATATCCAGCCCCACATCCAACCGCAGGGTGGGGGATTACGACGTCAACAGGAACAGCTTCAGCAAGCTCACCTCATTCGTGGACGAGAACGAGGGGGACCCTGTGGACGCGTCCCTCATCGCGTACGCCAAGAGCAACATCATCGCCAGGATCCGTCCGGACAACGACTTCGTCAAGAACCTGACCGAGAAAGTCTCCAAGACCATAACCGACGAGGAGAACTACAGGATGATCCTGGGTACCCCGCTGTACATAGAGACGTTCATGAACCACTACAAGGGGAAGAGGTACTACGTCCACGTCTGCTACGACTCGAACCAGTCCGCCAGCGACCTGTCCACCTTCATCTCGATCATAAACACATGCAGGTACGAGATCGAGAGCGACAACCCCGTCCCGGAGCACCAGCACCTGTACGACAAGTATCTGCTGATAAGGGAAGAGGAGAACTGCACCATAGCGGAGTACAACAGCCAGGCCATCCTGGAGCACAACAACAACGCCGGATATTCCGTCTATCTTTCCAACTACACCCGCAACCCCGCCTCGGCGATAGTCCCGTTCCTCCAGAAGAAGACGATCACCAAGACGTTCGACCGTATAATCAACGAGTACGACAACTACGCCCTGAACCTCTCGACCGAGACGTTTTACCTCAGCCGCGTCTTCATACAGTTCCTGGCGCTCATCCTGAAGAACGAGATAGAGCACAGGATGGACAACAGCAAGCTGAACAAGATCATGTCGTTCAAAGAGATGATCGAGATGGTGGACGACATAAAGACGATAAAGATACCGGGAAGCAAGAAGCCGCTGGAGACGGAGATAAACGACACCCGCAGGCGCATCCTGGACATCTTCGATGTGAAGACGGACACGGACTGAAGGCCTCCGGGACCGGAGGACCCTCTCAGGCTCATTCCTGTCTGTTCAGGGTTCCAGCCCTTTCTTGAACGCGGAATCCTTCTAGACGGCCTTGCTGATGAGCTCTTCGGCCTTTTCAGGGTTCTTCTTCACATCCCTTCCTTCGCGGGCTTGGCTATCGCCTGATGATCTTCCTTCCCCGACCCTTCTTGAGATACTTAGCGAGAGCGTCCACGTCAGAAAAGGCGTCATCGACGAATCCGCAGGACAGACATGCCGTGTCGACGAGGGTCCATTCGCCCTTGTCGGAAGCGATGGCCTCCATCTCGCCCTGGGCGATAGCGGAAGGGTCGATCCCGGTGACACGGCCTTTGACATCGATCGATTCGCAAGACGATAGGGCATCCTTGGAGATGCTGCTGCCAAGAACATTGGATGCGTATTTCGACATCGCCTCTTCCCAATACGGAATACGGCTCTGTCCATTATAGAGTTTTTAAAAAGACAGTGAAAAACATCGAAGAAGAAACACATGGGAGACGACGGGCGAACCCGCCGTCATTAAAGGGTTTGGCCCTTTCGGGCCTTTTGGTTTACATCATCAGACGAGCTGGTACCAGATCACGAGAGGATCGTTGATGTCGTCGTGGACGTTGAGTCCGCCGGCGATGACGATCTCGACCGCGTCGAAGGTCTTGCCGTCCTTGACGAGCTTGGGCAGCTGGTTCACAGAGTAGGTGTATCCGTTGTAGGTAGCGGACTGGCCGGCTCCGATGAACTTTCCTTCGACGGAAGTTCCGGTAGTGGGGTCGGTGATCAGAACCTGGATGACCTTTCCTGCGTCGGTATCCTGAGCTGCCTGGAGGGTAGCGTAGTGGGTGTCGCCGTAGGGTTCGGGGGTCTCGTAGACGGGGTTCGGAACAGGGTTGAGCTGCCTGTGGAACTGGACGTATGCTCCCTTCTTGGAGAACTCAAACACGAAGACGGTCAGGTTGCTGTTGATGGTGGTGGTGATGGTCTCTCCCTGGTTCGTGGGGTTGCTGGGCTGCTCGATGTATCCCTTGAGGAGGGAGTACTTGGCTGCCATGGTCTCATCGAACTTGGGGTTGTCGAGGTAGTTGTAGGAGTAGGTCTCTCCCCACTCTCCCTGAGAGTTGACCCTGATGTCAGCTCCGTCCTTGAGGATGGGAGCTCCGTCGCACATGTACTTGATAACAACAGAGTAGGGGATAGCGGTCTTGGTGAAGTGGGCCCAGATGGTGGTAGGCTCGGTGATGACGGTGGGCACAGGAGTGCTGTTGTCGTCAGCGCCGGTCCACTTCACGAAGGAGAAGACGTACTGAGCGGTCTCGGCTGCAGGAGTAGCGGTGTTGCTGGTGACGTCAGATCCGCCGAGGACGACGGTGTCGCCGTTAACCTGGACGGTGGTTCCGGCAGAAACGATGAAGGAATCGGGGATGGAAACAGTTCCCATTCCAGTGCTGTCGGAAGCGACCTTGAAGTTGACGGTGAAGTCTCTGTCGAAGTATGCGGTGATGACGGTGTCCATGAGAACAGCGTTAGCGTTTCCAGTGGTGACCTTCATGTCGACGAAGTAGTAGGTGTATCCCTCGGAGGGAGCAGCAGGCTTCGCGTTGACAACTGCGTTGCCGACGGTGAGCTTGTCGCCGACGATGTCGATGGGAGTTCCGTAGTCGAACTCGCCGAGGTAGAGCTCAACAGGCTGGCTGTTGACAGTTCCCCAGTAGTCGGGCTCAACGAGGACGGTGACCTTGTACTTCTCGGGATCGTTGTCGAAGTGAGCGACGCAGGTCCAGGTGGTGTTGTCCATGTTCCACTCGCCCTGTCCAGCGACAGCCTGGGAGTGGGTCCAGTTGACGAACTTGTAGACCTTCTCTCCATCGGGAGCGGCAGGTATGGCCTGGAAGGTGTACACAGCGCCTTCGGGCTCGGTTATAGTGACGGTGTCACCGGAGTAGGTGACAACGGTTCCATAGGGCACGTAGTATCCGGGCTCGGTGATGACGGTTCCCTTCTCTCCCTCAGTGACCCAGTCGACGTAGTATCCGCGGGGTTCAGGAGCGAAGTGAGCGGTGACAACCCAGGTGTCAGTCCATGCACCCTGACCGGCGACCTCATTGTCGGCCTCGGTCCAGTTCATGAAGAAGTAGTCGTACTGGTTGTCAGGTGCTGCAGCGGTTGCAACGAAGGTGTACTGGGTTCCATCGGGGAGGTCGATGTAGACGATGTTATCCTTGTGGGTAACGACGGTCTTGTAGGGGACCTCGTAGGTGGTGGGGGAGGAGATGTCTCCCTTGAGACCCTCCTTCTCGGCGACGATGGTGTACATGTCAGGCTTGTAGAGGAACTGAACGACAGGGCAGATGTCCGTCATAGCCTCGAGGTATTCTCTCGGGTCGACAGAGGGGTAGCCCTTACCCTGCTAGATCTGGTCGCAGCTGAGTCCGCCGGCGCTCCTGATGAGTTCCTCGATAGTCATGTCGAGGGCCTCCATGGGGCTCTTGGTGGGCAGCTCGATGTTCACGGGCTGGTAGTACTTCTCGTCTCCGGGAGCGGCCTCTTCGTAGGCGTACTCCTCGGCGAAGGCGTATCCGGGGACAGGTGCAGCGTAAGCCCTGACTCCACCGGTGACTCCGTCCTCGGTGACCTTGTCGTTGACGGTGTTGCGGATGTAGATTCCATCGTCGTTCCTGTCGACAGCGTATGCTCCCCATCCGTACTTGGGCTCGTAAACGGCACCAGTGTCGGGGTTCACGACGTAGTCGCCAGTGGTGATATCAATGTACTCGACTTTGTACTCAAAGGAAGCGAAGTCGAACTCGGTTCCAATGATGTTCTAAACCTGGTTGTTGACACCAGTGTCGTTGTACAGGGGGCTGTAGATGATAGCCTCGACCTGGACGGGGTAGACGGAGGATCCGTCAGTGGGCCACAGGTCAGGGGTGCAGATAACGTCCTCAACGTAGGGGTATCCGTTAACCTCGAAAACGGGGTAGCAAATGGTCTTGGAAGTGGTGTAGCTTCCGAGACCGTCGGCGCCGCCCTCGAAGAAGAAGGTAACAGCGATCACAGCGTTGTTTCCGTAGGGCCAGTACTTTCCTTCAGGAATGCTGTTGCTGAAGTCGAAGCTAGCAGTCCAGAACTGAGAGTAGGGGGTGACGTTGTAGAAGAATGCAGCGTCAGGGAACTCGTCAGCTACGTAGTTGAAGTAGTAAGCCGGGGCCCACTTGTAGGACTCATACCCCAGAGTAACATCGAAATCGATGGTCCTCACGGGGAGATCCGAGTTGCCATAGATGGAGGTGTCCGTCGGTTTCGCATCCGAGGTGTCAGCGATAGCGCCGACAACGACTACGGAAAGCGCAACAACGGCGAGAACCGCCAGAAGCATGGATCTCTCGCTTTTGTATGTTGTGTTCATATTCTCTCTCTCCAGAGATTGAGGCCATATAGGACTCATTAGGCTTTGTGGCACAGGGTCACACCATCCTTGGACCCGAAGGCTCTCGGATGCACGTATCTTGCCGCTTTTCAGCGACACGATTCGCGAGCCTACAATTTTGCTCTGATGCTTTGTCATTATTTAATTCTACCTGACAGTGGGTTTTGCAAAACGATTAACCGACAAAAAAACCCGTGAAAACCCTATGCTGGCCACCCTTACAACATATTATCCAGCCTACACAGCAAGGGCTGCACCATTAGACAACATTTAAATCCATTACAGTATAGTGACCGCCATGAAGAATTGGATGATGGCGGCTCTGCTTGTCGCCGTGCTCTCCGTGTCCTCGATCGCCCTGGTGTGCGGCGAGCCCGCGGACGGGGCCGGGTCCGACAGCCATCGCGAAGTCGTCTCTATACAATACGACACGACCGTGAACAACTACGTCACGGTCACATTCGACCGCGACCTCGGGACCATCCTGTGCAACTACTGGATCGCAGACTCCAGGAACGTCACGCAGCTCCACGGTCTCAACGGGTCGAGCACCAACGCGTTCAGGCTCGACGCCGCCAAGGCCACCGACGGGTACCTCGCCCAGGACTCCTACAAGATGACCCACACCCTGAGCACCGACGACTACAAGTTCGACGTGTACAAGATCACGTTCAACGGCAACGGCACCTCGCTCAAGTCGGAGACCGCGTACATCTCCACGGACAGCCTGCCCTCCCACTCCCTGCCCGACGGGTACATATGGAACACGAAGGCGGACAAGTCCGGGACCTGGGTCACCGACCTCTCGCAGCTGGACTTCACCGACTACGCCGCAACACTGTACGCCTTCAAAGGCGGAAAGATCGGCATCAACATCGAGTCATACACCTCCACGGTCACCCCTGGATCCGATGCGAACGTGATCGTGAACCTCACCGGCAACTCCGGCGTCTCCTTCATCGAGCTCAACGTGGAATACGACAGGACCGTCCTGACCCTCGAGAGGGCTATCTCCGGGAACGTCCTCGCCATGGAGAAGCCTCAGGTGAAGAACTACCCGTTCAACATCTCCTTCGAATCGAACCAGGACGTCAGCACTGTCGGCAACCTCTTCTACATGAGGTTCGCAGTCCCGTCCGATGCGGCGCTGGGACAGTACCCCATCGTGATCACCGTCGTCTCCGCCGAGGACAGCAGCGGAAAGCTGGTACCCTACACCATCGCTGGATGCGCCGTCACCGTAGCCGAGAAGATGCGCGGAGACCTCAACGGCAACAAGATGATTGATGATCCCGATGCCGTCGTGATGAAGAACGCTCTTGCTAACATCCCCACCGGCCTCAGCGACTCCGAGTTCGATCTGAACGGTGACGGAGAGGTCAACGCCCTCGACTCGCTCCTCCTGAAGAAGCAGCTGTTCGGATCCACCCCCGTCTTCTTCTCCGACCCTGAAGAGGACGAAGTCACCATGACCGTCTCTGACAGCGACAGGAACTGCTCAGTCAGCGACATCTACGCAGGGAAGACCGTCTACATCTCCGCCGAAAGCTCCAGCGTCACCGCTACCACCTCTTCCGGCAGCAGCATCGCCGTGACCTCCGTGTCCGATGGCAGATACAAGCTGGTCGCCCCCTCCGAGAACTTCACAGTGAGAATCAGCTGAAACCACAATGCGGTCCTGACAGACCGCCAAACCCTTTCCTCCATTTTTCCATTCCTGTGTCAAATTATTATCCTAAATAGGACATATACCGGCCGAAGGGATCGGATGAACAACATGGACCAGGCCACAGACAGCTCCGCTTGGATGGACATCGCGCCGGAAGCTGTTCAGCTCGTATCATCGGAATTGAAGAAACGCGAGATCATCCCAGCGGACTCCGAACCAGACCCCGCCGATGTCGCGGATCGCCTCTGCCTCACGCATGAAGGGTCTCTGACTCTAGCCGGGGCCCTGCTCCTCTGCAAAAGACCAGACCGCTTCCTGGAAGGGACCTACGTCAGGATAGGCCTCTTCGGCTCCGACAGCGCCCTCCTGGACGAGGACGTGATTAGGGCGCCGCTCCTACTTCAGCCGAGGATCGCCGTCCGCAGGCTCTTCAAGAAGTACATCGAGAGCAGGATCGTCTACGGGAACCTTTACCTGGACGCCGTCTACGACTATCCGATCAAGGCTGTGGAGGAAGCCGTCATCAACGCCTGCGTCCACAGGGACCTCTCGTCCGGATGCCCCGTGGAGATAAGGGTGCATCCCGACAGGATGACCATAACGAACGACGGCCCCCTCCCCGACGGATGGACGGTCGCCGACCTCCTCAGCGAGCACAGGTCAAGGCCTCGCAACACCCGCATCGCCGACGCTTTCCATGACGCCGGCCTCATGAGCTGCTGGGGAAAGGGGATAGAGAGGATGCTCTCCGAATGCTCTTCCGCAGGGATACCTTCACCCGATTTCATCGCAGACGACCACAGCGTCACTATAGTGTTCCGCCTGTCCAGAGACGCTCCCGAACCCGTCATGGAACCTGAAGATACAGAGGTCACTATAGTCCAGGATCACGACGACCTCGAAGCCCGCATAATAGGGCTGGTAGCCGAGGGAAGCCTAAGGACCGGCCCCGAATTCGCCGAAGCCCTGGGCATAAACAGGCGCCAGTTCACCAGGGTGATGTCAAAGCTAATGAACGATGGAGTCATAATAAGAGAGGGGAACAAGCGCAAAGGTCGCTGGTCCATCTCGAAAGAATACAGCAGCACAGGTGAGTAAGAATGGTAAGCGCATGCCCTTCCGAATCCGATCCGAGAGAGAATGTGGAGGAGTTCGTCAGGAACAGGAGCTCCAAATCCCTAGCCGGACTCCGCGAGGAAGGCCTGGAGACCACCGTCCAGGTCCTCATCGACGAACTCAAGAGACAGAGGGGTGACGACAACATCCTGCTGATCGACAGGGATTTCCTTGCGGACAACGGGATTGACTTCGCCAGAGACCTCGCATCCTGCCTTGACAAGAAGGTTAACGGCGAGCACACCAGCGTGATCTTCACCTACATCCCAGTTCAGGGATGGGAAGGCGTCGCAACCCTCTGCCACGACAAAGGGGCGGACGTCTTCTACGGCGTCCTCGCCTGCAGACAGATCCCGCTCATCACGAGGATCGGTCTAGATTCTTGATCGCTTGCAGGAGGCCCTTGAACGTCGGCTCCTCGGAGACGAGGTCGGGCTTCCTTCCAAGCTCTTCCAGAACGTCCGCCGTGCTCTTGTCCATGGCGGCGATCTTCACATTGTCGTCAAGATAGGAACGCGAATCCACCTCGCCGTACTTCCTGTCCATGAACCCAAAGAAGAACCTCGCGGCGGACGGAGAGGTCATGGCAAGCCAGTCCAGCTCTCCGCGCTTGACGGCGATCATCATGTGGAGGAGAGGGCTTCCGATACCTGCCTCCGTGGCCTTGTACACGGCGGCCCTGAGCTCTTCCGGCCCCTCGGGCATCTCCCCTGCGGCTCCGACCAGCAGACCGCTCTTGTCGGCCTCCGGAGAAGCCTTCATCCCCTGGCGGCGAAGGCACTCAACGGCAGAGCCGCATGCGGAGACAGGGCTTCCCGTAAGGGTCGACGCGAACTCCTTCTTGAAATGGTCCAGGCACATCTCCACGGCGGTGGAGGTCAGGAAGCAGACGGGCTTCCCGGCTGAGACGGCGGCGACGATCTTGGCGTATTCCTTGTCGTCCCCCTTGACGATGGTCTCGGACGGGGCCGCCATGACCTCGAACCCCATGGATTCGGCCTCTTTCGCAGAATCCACGATCCTCCTCGTGGTACGCATGAAACCTACTCTGGTCATATTATCTCCCGCATGAATCCCTTCATCGTTTATTTCCATACCGTCATCTCTTGCCGGCCAGGTAGTCGGCGATGTCCAGCAGGTCGTCCATCACGTAGTCGATCGCCACGTAGTCGTCCACCTTCCTCGGCCCGTTGGGGCAGGCGTACGAGGTGGCCTGCACATGCACGAACATGTCGTTCAGGGTCCCCTTGACGCCCACAGGGGTGAACGGTCCGGCGCCCATCATCTTCATGATGCCTCTCTCGGTCCCGACCTCTATGCGGGTCATAGGATGGTTCACGGACCTCGCCCATGCCAGGGTGTCGTCGTCGTCCGCGTTGCAGAACACCGCGACCACACCCTGAGAGGCGGCAGGGGTCAGCATCTCGTCGGGAACGCGATACGACATGCCTATCCCGGAGAGGAGGACCTCCATCTCGGGCAGGACCACGGCTTCGGCCTCCCCGTTCTCCAGGATCGAGAGGCATCTCTCGGCCGAGTCCACGGGATCCACGTCGAACATAGGGAACCTCTCCCTGAGCTCCAGGACGGCTACAGGCACGCAAGACACGACGCGGGAGCCTTCGCCCAGGTCGTCCAAGGGACGCGGCAGGGAGACGTATCCGCGAGGGCCCCTCTTCATCATGGCCGCCATGACGGTGCCCTTCTCGATGGTCAGCGGGACTTCCCTGAGCATCGTGACCATCACGCTCCTGTCCTCTATGGAACCGACGAGCGGCCCGGAGTACTGCGCGACGACATCCGGACATGCCAGAGCGGCCGCTTTCATGAACATCCTCGCGGCCCCGTCGTCCGCGAATCCCCCATTTGAATACACGAGCATGCATCTGCCATGTCGGCAGGAGTTATCATTATTTTGGTCAGAACGGAAAGAGGGGTCCGGGCCCTTTATCTCCGGACCCCGTTTGTTTCAGGTTATGGGGTAGGAGGCCCCGAAGGGCCCCCAGAGCAGATGTTTAGGTATTCGATCCTGATCCGTTTCCGGGTTCGTTCTGTTTTATCGGCTTCATGAACGCCTAGCCCTCAGGATGAGCACGATAGCGACCACGATGATCAGGATCACTATGACTATCAGGAGGATGTCGGTGAGCGAGATCGACTTGACCTCTTCGACGACAGGGGGATCAGCCTCTTCGAAGCTGAACTGCAGGAGAGAGGTCACGAGCTCTTCGTTCTCAGCGTTTCCGCTGAAGGTGAAGTCGTAGGTGGACTGGGGGACTCCATTGACGACCAGAGGGTTGTCGATGAGTTCGTCCTCGTGTCCGAGGGCGTAGGTGAGCGCCACGCGGTAGGTACCGGCGGTGAGGTTGACAGGGGACTCGTAGCAGTTGAGACCGGTCTTGGCCAGGGTCAGAGGCACGACGTTTCCGTCGACGACCTTTCCGACCATGGGGGTTGCGGTCTCGTCAGCGACATACAGCTTGAAGTTGTAGATGTTGTAGACAGCGTTGAGCCAGACGGCCTCGTAGGTTCCGTAGGGGTCGTAGACCCTAGCGCCAGCTGCCTCGGCGGAGCTCTTCACGGTCTTGGTGGCCCTCCATCCGTTGACGTAGGCATCGTCCGCGTGAGCGTAGATGCTGTCGATGGTGCGCCTGACGGACTCTCCCTTGTAGGTGTAGTTGTCGACGTAGTTGTCGGTGTCAGCGAAGATCATGAGGTAGAGGTCGTCGCCCTTGTAGAACCTGGTGGAATCGAATCCGCCGAAGGCTCCGTTGACGGAGACAGCGGGGGAGACGTAAGCCACTCCGGTGTCCAGGATGGTGACGTTGGATCCGATCACAGGAACGGTGGCGGGGGTGGTCGCGCCGCTGGTGAAGATGCTCTCATCGACTCCGACGAACATCCTGCTCGCTGCGAAGCTTCCAGCCTCGGTCAGGATCTTTCCGTAGACGTAGACGGTCTGGTACATGACGAAGCTTCCGTCCTTGGCGTCGATGGTTCCGGGAACGGTGGAGGTTCCTCCGACCTCGGGAGACCCGATGACGACGTCTCCGGAGTTGGTGAAGACTCCGGGGATGGACAGGGCGCCGGCCTTGAACGAGCTGTTCGCGGCTGCGTCGATGCTTCCGATGACGTTGGCGGTTCCCTTGGCGTCGGTTCCGATGACGGCGCTGGCTCCCTCTCCGAGGTTGAAGATTCCGTTGACGTTGAGGTCGTTGGCGGTCGTGTAGGCGGCTCCGTCGACGATGTCGAGGATGGCGCCTGCGTTGACGTTGGTGGACTTTCCGACGGCGACGTTGGCATCGGAGCCTCCGAGAGCGGCGGTTCCGGCGACAGAGAGGTCTCCGTCGATCCTGACGGTCTTGATTCCGGTGAGGTCGAGGGTTCCGGGAACGTCGGCGTTGCCCTTCACGACGAAGCTTCCGACGGTCTCGCTGTCGGTCTCGAGGACCTTGATGGATCCGGGGACGGCGAGGTTGCCGTTGACGAGGACGGTCGCGCTGGGAGTGATGACGACATCTCCGTTGGCGGTGAGGTCTCCGTTGGCGGTGAGGTTGAACTCGTCATCTGCGGTGGTCTTTCCGAGGGCGATGTTCTTCGCGGAGATGAAAGACTTGGGTCCGAAAGACGACTCTCCGGTCAGGGCGACGTCGTTGACAGCCTCTATGATAGCGCTGTGTCCGAGGACAAGGCCTTCCATGTTGACGGAGTCTCCGGTGATGTGGGCGAATGCGGACGCGTACACGGTCTTTCCTTCGACGGCGTTGGTGGCTTGGACGATCAGGCTGTCCTTGAACTCTCCTGCGACGGAGACGTCCTTCGCTTCGATGACGACGCCTTCGCCAGCATCGGCATCGGCGATGGTGGCCTTCTCGGCGGCCTCGATCATGAGCCCGTCTCCGGCGACGAGGGAGCCGGTGGAGGTGAGCGACTTCTTGGCGGCGAGCTTCGCGTAGTCACCGAGGGTGGCGTTGGCGAAGGTGATGTTCTCGGCGGTGAGGTTGAATCCGTTTCCGGCGACGAAGTTGTCGAGCGAGCTGACGTCTCCTGCGACGTTGACGTTACAGTTGTTGCCGAGGTTGATCGTTCCAGCACCGGAAAGGGTGTTGAGGGTCAGAGTGCTGTTGTCGCCAGCGTAGACGTTTCCGTCGACGACGAGGTCTCCGATGGTGTACGAGGCGGCGACGTTTCCGTCCGCGACGCTGCGTACGACACCGGTTCCGGCGACGGCGACCTTGTCCGCGTTGATGCCGTATCCGACGAGGGCTCCTGCGACATCGAAGACGGTTCCCCTGAGGGACCTCTCCGCGATGACGGCCGCTCCCTCGGGGATGGCGATGTCCTGGTAGAAGGTGTAGTCGTTGGTGAGGTAGACCTCTGCGTCCTGAGCGAACTTGGGGGCTACGCCCTCTCCGATGTTCTGGTTGACCCTTACGAGTCCGGAGAGAGTGGCGGAAGCGTCGGCCGCGGCGGGCTCGATGACGCTGTTGACGAGGACTCCGCCCTCAGGGCTCTTGTAGAGCACGGCGTTGGTGGCGTTGACGAGGGTGATCGCTCCGTCTCCGATGACGAACTTTCCGTTTACGGAGTCGGCAGCGGTGGAGTCGAACGCGAATCCGTCGAGGGACAGGGTTCCGGCCTCGAAGGCTCCGGACCTGACGAAGATGGTCTTTCCGGATCCGTTGAGGCTGACGTCTCCGACGGAGTTGTCGCCGTACATCTCGATGATGCTTCCGATCTTGTCTTCCTTTCCAGCGATGAAGGACAGGGGAGCGATGGTGTTGACTCCCTCGTTGGTGAAGTAGGCTCCTGCGATCTGCGAGGAGTAGGTGCTGAAGGGCACGTTGAACACGAAGGACCCGTTGACGATGGTCTTTCCGTTGGTTATGACGAAGTTACCGGGGTTGGCATCGAGGATTCCGTTGACGGTGAGCTTGGCTCCGTTTATGACCTCGACGGTGTTGCCGCTTCCGATCTTGAGGGTGACTCCCGCGGGAATGACGGTGTCCTCGGAGATGTAGACGTGGTTCCTCTTGATGAAGATGACGTCGCCGGGCTGAGCCTCTTCGAGGGCCCTCTTGAGGTTGGTGAACTTGGTGGTGATTCCGGACTCGACGAGGACGTCGCTGTTGACGATGTCGATGTTGGTCTCGCTGGTAGGGGTGTTCTTGAGGATCAAGGTTCCCTGGACGTCTATCGGGATCATACCGTTGCGGAAGATACCTCCGTCCTCGACCGTGACGGTCGCCCTGCTGGTGATGGTGATGGAGTTGGCCTCGGTCATGTCGATGGTCATTCCGCTGGGGATGACGGTATCGGAGTCGAAGACGATGTCTCCGTAGACCTTGATGTAGTCGGGGTTGGCTGCGAGAGCCTTGTCGAAGGTCGTGTAGTAGTGGTAGTTGTCCTTCATGTAGTACACGGCGTTCAGGGTGATTCCCGGAGCGGACTTGGACTTGATGACGAGGGGAACGGCGGTCTTCACGGTTCCGGTGACGGTGAGGGTACCGGTTCCAGCGATGGGCGCGGACTCCCTGTTCTCGATCATGGTTATGTAGGAGGTGACGAGAAGGAGGGATCCCTCGTTGAGGCCGATGTTGACGTCGGCGGGGAAGGTCATGTCCTCGTTGAAGAGGGCCTTGTCCCCTGCGATGATCACGTTGGAGTAGTCGCCGGTGCTGACAGGGGTCCCTGCGAGCATGACGTTGGTTCCGTTGCTGGAAGCGATGACTCCCTTGACGTTGTTGATGAAGATCTGCTCCTTCGCGTCGTCGTAGAACTCCGCGGATCCGTTGAGGTTGTTTGCCTCGAAGGTGGACCCGTTCTTCATGACGACAGCGTAGAGGGAGTTCTCGGAGCTGTTCGCATTGACGACCTTGTTGTTGACGATCCTTCCGCTGAACTTTCCGTTGTTGGTGAAGGTTCCGTAGTTGACGATCGAATCCGAGGTTCCGAAGACCTGCTCGAGGCTTCCGGTGCTGGAGACGACGAAGGTCGATCCGTCCTGGTTGGTCATCCCGCTGTACGTGGCCTTTCCGTTGATGGCGATGTTGGACCCGGACTCGGCGATGACGCCGCCGAGGAAGGTGGGCTCAGCGCTGTTGATGGTGAGGTCTCCGCCGTTCTTGACGGTGACTCCGTTCAGGGTCGCGTTTCCGGACTCGGCGATGGTGAGGTCGCCGAAGACGTTGGCGGATGCGCCGTCGAGGAGAACGAATCCGTTCTGCCCGTTGACGGTGACGATGCCGTTGATGTTGGCGGATGCCTGGCTGTCCACGACGAACGTGGGCTGGGCAGAGGTTCCCTCCTCGCAGACAACCTTTCCCTTGATGTCGGCGGAGCCGGACGCGATCTTGACGTAAGATCCGCTCTTGAGCGTGAGCGTCACGCCTTCGTTGACGATGAAGGTGTTGTTTGCCACGATGAACTGCGTGTTTTCGACGGCGAGATCTCCGTCTACGACGATAACCTGGAGCTTGCTCCCGATTATGCTCGCATCGAGGGTACCGTGGATGTACAGGGTCTTGTCGTCGTCCGCCGCGTCTGCGGGCATGGAGACGGCGAGACAGGACACCACGATAGCCAGCACTGCGGCTATGGCAAGGATGCTTCCCTTGCTCCTGAATGCATTTGCTATTTCGAATTCCATAGAACATCTGCTCCTATGAACCGGGACTCAGCGCCCGGAAGCTCCGGCACGTATTATGCGTGCCGAACGGTCGGTCCAGGTCTAGCGCCCTGACTAGGGCATCCCAACCCAAACGAACAGAACTCTATGGCTCTCTTGATATTTATTTAATTATAATTTCGAAGGTCAGCGGGGCTGCTCTGGCTTCGGGTCCTTGGCGACATCCACCTTCTTCCTCTGGCGGCCGCCCGTCTTCTTCAGCTTCCCCTGTCCCAGCGCCCACTCGAAGCTCTTCTGTTCCGCAGGCGTTATTAACACGCGGTCCCCTTTGGCATACTTCTTCCCGCTGACCCAGTTCGTGAAGGGGGATAGGACCTTGTACTCGTCGGCGTCCATGACGATCTCCTTGACGTTCGGCCTGCCCTTCATCTCGGAGTAGGTTCCGGCGAACGTCTTCACGTGGCCTCCGGCGACCTCGATCATGCTGGTGCAGACGGTGTCCAGGAAGTACCTGTCGTGGGTGACGGCGATGATCGTCCCGTTGTACTCGTTGAGAGCCTCCTCGATCGCGTGCTTCGCGGGGATGTCCAGATAGTTCGTGGGCTCGTCCAGGACCAGGAGGTTGGTCTGGTCCAGGAGCAGGATGCACATCGCCACCCTGGCCCTCTGGCCTCCAGAGAGCGTGGATATCGGGCGTTCGACGTCCTCGCCTTCCAGCAGGAACCTGGAGAGCATGCTGCGCGCGTCCGCCCTCCTCTCCTTGCCGATGATCTGGAGCAGCTGCTCCTCGGCGGTGAGCTTCATGTCCAGGCGCTCGTGGTGCTGGGAGTAGTACCCTATCTTGGCGCCGGGGGCCATCCACAGCTCCCCCTTGGACGGGATCTTCCCCAGAAGGGCCCTCACCAGGGTGGTCTTGCCTTCCCCGTTGGAGCCGAAGACCCCTATCTTGTCGCCCTTCTGGATGTCCAGGTCCACCCCTTCCAGGATGGTCCTCCCTCCGAGCTCCACCGACAGCCCCTTGGTGGTCAGGACGTTCTTGCCGGATTTGTGGGCGGCCTGGATCCTCACGGTTATCTCCCTGCTCTCCTCCGGCTTCTCCTTCTGCTCCATCTTGGAGATCATCTTCTCCCTGGTCTTGTGGGTGGTCATGTACCACTGGTCCTTGTGGAGCTCCTTCGCGATCTCCTCCTGCCTCTTCTTCTGGGTGGCGTACTTCCTGTACTCCTTCTCCATGCGGTCCAGGTCCAGCATCTTCTTCATGACGAAGTCGGAGTAGTTACCCTTGTACTCCCTGGACTTCCCGTTGGCGATCTCCAGCATCCTGGTGGCTATCTTGTCGAGGAAGTACCTGTCATGGCTTATCACTAGGACGGCGCAATGTGTCTTCAGGAGGTAGTCCTCCAGCCATTCCACAGTGTTGATGTCCAGGTGGGAGGTGGGCTCGTCCATGACGAGAAGGTCGCAGTCGTTCGCCTGCACCACGATGCGGGACAGCATGACCTTGGTCCTCTCCCCTCCGGACAGGGAGTCCATCGTCCTGTCCATCATGTCCGGGTCCAGGCCGACCTTCTCCAGAGCCGCCCTCTTCCCGCCCTCGTCCTCTATATCGGACTTAGCCAGCTGCGACTCCAGCTCCGCGCTCTCCTCGGCCAGGGCGTTCCAGTCGATGTCCCCGCCTTTGGCCATCTCCTCGTCGATCTCGGCCAGCCTGCGCCTGATCCTCTCGATGTGGCCGTAGGGCCTTCCCAGGACGTCCCTCACTGTGTACTCCGCGGAGGACTCGGCGAACTGCTCCAGATAGCCTATCCTCTCGGTGTTGCGGGTGAGCTCGCCCGTGTCCGGCTTCATCTCCCCCAGCAGGATCTTCAGAAAAGTGCTCTTCCCAGCGCCGTTGACGCCTATCAACCCTATGGCGTCGCCTTCGTTTATCTGGAGGCTGACGTCGGTCAGGACCTTCACGGGTCCGAATGCTTTAGCGATGGCCTGGGCTTTTAGGAGCATGACGGTAGGTTAACACCATCAGATAGATGATTCTTCGGTCGGGACGTGCTCGTCGAGAAGCCTTGTCGGCACCGTCCTCCCGCCGGTGAGCTCGTCGAGCCTCCGGAGCAGCTCGTCCGCCCTGTCGACGAGCACCCACACCTTCAGGTCCACCCTCTCGGAGTAGCTGCACTCCGGACGCTTGGCCATCAGGTCCCTGAACCTGCTCTCGAACACGCTGTACCTGTCATACGGCAACGGGAACATGAACACGGCGCAGGCGCGCATCGTCGCCACCTTCGCGGCAGCCAGAGCCTCCGAGGCGGTCCCGGAGTAGGCATGCACCAGCCCTCCGGTCCCGAGAAGGGTCCCGCCGAAGTAGCGTATTACGACGACCATGGAATCGGACAGCCCGGTCCCCCTCAGCGAGGCCATCATGGGCCTCCCCGCGGTCCCTGACGGCTCCCCGTCGTCGCTGAACCTCTCGTTCCCTCCGTACGTGGCGGCGTAGCACCTGTGGGTGGCCTCCGGATGCTCCCTCCGCATCCTGGCGAGGTTCTCGGCCAGCTCGGACTCGTCCCTGCATCCCATGGCCATCCCGATGAACCTGGATCCTTTGATAACGGTCTCGAAGACGCCCTCGCCGACGACGGTCCGATAGTCGCTGGAGCCCATGGGTCCACCTTGGAAAAGTGAAAGATAAAGGGTTTGTGCGGCCGGAGCCGCTGCAGGATCAGGCCTGCTCCCTGTGGTTGTTCTCGGTATAGGTCTGAGCCTCGTCGAACTCCCTCTGGATCTCGGCGGAAGGCTCGGGGGTCACGAGCGACACGACGACTCCGACGACCAGAGCGATGACGAATCCGGGCAGGAGCTCGTAGATCCCGGTGCTGGCGGTGAGGAAGGTGTTCCACAGGATGACCACCAGGAATCCGGTGATCACGGACGCCAGAGCGCCGTAGAGGTTCATCCTCTTCCAGTACAGGGACAGGATCATCAGAGGCCCGAAGGCGGCCCCGAATCCGGCCCAGGCGTACGACACCAGGCCCATGATGTTGCTGCCTCCGTAGAGGGCGAGCAGCAGAGCCAGGACGGCCACTATCACGACGACCAGCCTCGCGATCCACATGAGCTTCCTGGGCTGGGAGCTGTACTTCTCGTACTTTCCGAGGATGTCGTTGGTGATCGAGGAGGAAGCGACGAGCAGCTGGGAGTCCGCGGTGGACATGATGGCCGCCATCACCGCCGCGAACAGGAGTCCGGCGATGATCGGGGCGAACAGGTCGCCGGCCATCATGATGAAGATGTGCTCGGCGTTGAAGCTCGGGTCGAGCAGGGCGGCCTCTCCGACGTACACCCTTCCGACCATTCCGATGAGGATGGCCGCGGAAAGAGCGATGACGATCCAGATGACCGAGACCCTCCTGGAGATCTTGACCTCCTCGGGGTCCCTGATGGACATGTACCTGACGACGATGTGGGGCATGCCGAAGTATCCGAACGCCCACGCCAGCAGGGACAGGATCGCGATGAATCCCATCTGGACGCCTCCGTCCCAGAACAGGTTCGTGAACTGCTCCACGCCGACGGCTTCCCATCCGGCCTCCAGCTCGCTCCATCCTCCGAGATGCCCGATGGCGGCCATGGGGACGACGAGGACGGCGACCAGCATCAGGAGGCCCTGGAAGAAGTCGGTCCAGCAGACGGCCTTGTACCCTCCCATGAAGGTGTAGATGATGATGATCACACCGCCGATACCCATGGCGAGCTCGAAGGAGATCTCGGGGAAGATGGTCTGCAGGGTGACTCCGCATCCCTTGAACCCGGACGCGACGTAGATGACGAAGAAGAACAGGATGATGATCGCGCAGATGAACCTGAGGTACCCCTTCTCGTCCTTGTAGCGGTTTGAGAAGAACTCGGGCACGGTCAGGGAGTTCCCTGCGACCACGGAATGCTTTCTGAGCTTCTTGGCGACGAACAGCCAGGAAAGATACGAACCGGCGGCCAGCCCGATACCGATCCAGGCCTCCCCCAGTCCGAACAGGAGGACGGCTCCGGGAAGTCCCATGAGGAGCCAGCTGCTCATATCCGAAGCCTGCGCGGACAGGGCGGTGACATAAGGGTTCATCGAACGTCCGCCCAGGATGTAGTCCTCCATGTTGGAGGAGCGCTTGTAGAAGTAGAATCCCACTCCCAGCACCAAGGCGAAGTAGATGATGAACGCTATCAGCACTTCGACATTCATTAATGCACCGAGCCGTCAATTACATTTAATCACATAAAAACACATTGTTTTCCCAAATATATACTGATACGACATTCGTAGGAAATTCTACGAAATCAATCAAAAATAAAGGGTTTTGAAAAGGTTTTACATCGTTCCGAACGGCAGTTTCTGACGTTCAGGCGTTGTGCTTCTGCATGAACCTGGGTCCCTTCCAGTTGAGGTCCCCGAGCAGGTGCATGATGGCGGGCACGATATAGGTGCGGACGATCAGTG